>Ga0209161_10000173_pt1 | contig 48721 bp, 59 predicted proteins | sample GraSoiAngelo_155_FD_186169 | JGI IMG/M metagenome (GOLD analysis project Ga0209161, IMG submission 186169) | Grasslands soil microbial communities from the Angelo Coastal Reserve, California, USA - 14_1009_13_30cm (SPAdes) (version 2) | ecosystem: Environmental > Terrestrial > Soil > Grasslands... | reverse complement strand
GCGGCTCGGATGCCCGCCGTGTCCGAGCCGGTGCCTCCGGTCGTCGTTGCCCGGCCCACACCCGAACCGGCGCCGCCCGTCGCCGAACCGCAGCCAACGCCGCGCGACGCCGCGGTGCCCGTGCCGCGACCACTCCCGCCGCGCTCGCCCGTCCCTTCGCGGATCGCCGGGGACGTCGGCGAGCGCCTGCACCTCGCGACGGGGATCGGCTCGGGCGCGGCCAATGGCATGTACGAGTGGTCGGTCGACGGCCGCCGCGTGCAGCGCGGCGCGAGTCCGAGCTTCGAATACACCCCCGACACGCCCGGGAGGCATCGCGTCAGCGTGGTGCTGCATGGTCCCACCGCCGTGGCGGCGGCCGATGCGTGGGAGGTGACGGCGCGAGAGCGCCGGCCGCCGCGTGTGGAGCCGTCGACCGCACGGCAGGAGGAGCGGGTTCCGCCGGCCGAGCCGCCGCGCGTCGCGACGGTGCCGCGGGCGACTCTCCCGCCGCCCGTCCCGCCGACCACCGCGGCGCGGATCGACGAGCATGCCGCGCCGCCGATCGATGCGTCGCGGGTGACCCGCTCCGCCACGGCGCTCAGCGAGGAAGAGGTGCAGCACTGGTTCGCGGAGTATGCGCATGCCTGGTCGAGTCACGATGTCGGCGCACTGCAGCGCATGGGACAGGTCCGGTCGCAGGCCGACGCCGAGCGGTTGACCCGCTACTTCGGCACGATCGAGAACCTGCGGGTCGACGTCCACATCCGCGCCGTTCGCCTCGACGGCGAGCGGGCGGCCGTGGACTTCGAACGCGTCGACACGATGACCGACCCGACCGGCCGTCGCCAGGAGCTGCGCCTTCCGCTCCAGCACAAGGACATCGAGCGCACGCCCGCCGGTCTGCGGTTCGTCAATTGACCTTGTCACACTGGAAGGGCGTTGTTATGGATAACCGCCTTCGAGAAGCGAGAGTGGCGGAATTGGCAGACGCACGAGATTTAGGATCTCGCGGGCAACCATGGGGGTTCGAATCCCCCCTCTCGCATGCTGCGGCGTGGCGACGCGCGGGCTGACGTGATGGAGGCGCCGCACGTCACGCTCGAGGACCTGACCCCGGTCCGCAAGCGCCTCCAGGTGGAGATCTCCGCGACGGACGTGCAGGCGGAGCTGGAGCGCGCCTTCGCGACGGTCGGGCGCCAGGCGCGGCTGCGCGGCTTCCGCCCCGGTCGCGTGCCACGGCCCGTGCTCGAGCGGACCTTCGGCGAGCAGGTGCGGCGCGAGGTGCTCGGCAAGTTGGTCGAGGCCAGCTTGCGCCAGGCGATCGAGGCCCATCACCTCGAGCCGGTGGGGACGCCGGACATCGACGCCGACCCGCTCACGCCCGGGCAGTCGCTGCGGTACGCCGCGACCATCGACGTGCGACCCGTCATCGAGGTCGGAAACCTCGACGGGCTCGACGTGCGCCGTCCGGCTGTGGTCGTGACCGACGAGTCCGTCGAGACGGCGCTCGCGAAGATGCGCGACGCCGCGGCACAGCTCCGGCCCATCACGGACCGGGCGGTCGTCGAGGCGGGCGACGTGGTGACCGTCGACCTCACGAGCCGCCTCGAGGGCGCCGAGCCGGTGCGGCGCGAAGGCGTGCTCGTCGAGGCCGGCGCGGGCACGTTCCCGCTGGCGCTCGAGCGCCAGCTCGTCGGGCAGCACAGCGGTGCGGAGCTCACGCTGCAGGTGCCGTATCCCCGCGACTATCCGAACGCCGGTCTCGCGGGAAAGACGCCCGAGTTCGAGGTGGCGATCCGGGAGCTTCGCTCGAAGGAACTTCCAGCGCTCGATGACGACTTCGCGCGCGACCATGGCCGGTGCCAGTCGCTGGCCGAGCTGCGGACCCGCGTGCGCAGCGACCTCGAGCGCGAGGCGGAAGCTCGGGCGACGGACACCATGCATGAGGCGGTTCTCGATCAGCTGTTCGCGCGGCATCCGTTCGACGTGCCGCCCACGCTCGTCGAGCGTCGAGTGGAGGCGCAGCTCGGGACGCTCGGGGTCCGGGAGGGGGCGGATCACCAGCACGCGCTCGACGAGCTTCGTGCCGAGCTTCGGCCGCGGGCGGAGCGTCAGGTCCGCGCCGAGCTCCTGCTCGACGCGGTGGCCTCGCGTCTCGACATCACGGTCGACGAAAGCGAAATCGAAGCGGCGATCGAGACGCTGGCGGCGCGGGAGAGCCACGGTGCCGAGCGTCTACGCGCGCTCTACCGACGCCCCGAGGCGCATGCAGCGCTCCATGCGAAGCTCGTTCGCGACCGCGCGCTTGCGCGACTGGTGGGGGAGGACCGCGCAGGCGCAAGAAGCGTGCCGGCGTTGGCGCGCGTGGACATTGCCCGTGAAAAGTAAAGCCGGTAGAATCCTCGACGGGTACTTGCCAGTCGCCATGCACGCGAATCTCGTCCCCATCGTCATCGAGCAGACCGGTCGCGGCGAGCGCGCCTACGACATCTACTCGCGCCTCCTGCGGGACCGGATCATCATTCTCGGCACCGGCATCGGCGACGACCTGGCGAACCTGATCGTCGCGCAGCTCCTCTTCCTCGAGTCCGAGGACCCGGAGAAGGACATCTACATCTACATCAACTCTCCCGGTGGCTCCGTGACGGCCGGCCTCGCGATCTACGACACCATGCAGTACATCAAGCCCGAGGTCTCGACGCTGTGCGTGGGGCAGGCGGCCAGCATGGCGGCCTGGCTGCTCGCGGCGGGGACCAAGGGCAAACGGTTCGCGTTGCCGCACGCGCGGATCATGATCCACCAGCCGGCCGGCGGCGTGCAGGGGCAGGCGAGCGACATCGACATCCAGGCCCGCGAGATGCTCCGGCTGCGCGAGCAGATGAACAACATCCTGGTCAGGCACACCGGGCAGAGCCTCAAGCGCATCGAGAAGGACACCGATCGCGATCTCTTCATGACCGGCAAGCAGGCGGTCGAGTATGGCCTCGTCGACGAGGTCATCGTCTCCCGGCCGGGCAAGGTAAAGGGAACCTGACCGAAGGGGGCTGCTAAATGGCCAAGCACGGGGATGACCGCACCGGCAACCTCGTCTGCTCCTTCTGCGGGAAGAGCCAGGACGAGGTGCGCAAGCTGATCGCCGGACCCACGGTCTACATCTGCGACGAGTGCATCGACCTCTGTAACGACATCATCGCCGAAGAGTGCGACCAGGAAGAGAATCTCTCCTCCACGTCGGCGGTGCCGAAGCCGTCCGAGATCAAGAAGGTCCTCGACCAGTACGTGATCGGCCAGGAGCGGGCGAAGAAGATCCTCGCCGTGGCCGTCCACAACCATTACAAGCGCATCGACTCGCAGCTGGTCACCGGCGACGTCGAGCTCCAGAAGTCGAACATCCTGCTCGTCGGCCCGACCGGATCGGGGAAGACGCTCCTCGCGCAGACCCTCGCCCGCTTCCTCCAGGTGCCCTTCGCCATCGCGGACGCCACCAGTCTGACCGAGGCCGGCTACGTCGGCGAAGACGTCGAGAACATCATCCTCTCGCTCCTCCAGAACGCCGACTACGACGTCGAGAAGTGCCAGCGGGGCATCGTCTACATCGACGAGATCGACAAGATCGCGCGCAAGGGCGACAACCCGTCGATCACCCGCGACGTCTCGGGCGAGGGAGTCCAGCAGGCCCTCCTGAAGATCATCGAAGGGACGACGGCCAGCGTGCCTCCCAAAGGGGGGCGGAAGCACCCCCAGCAGGAGTTCCTCCAGGTCGACACCACCAACATCCTCTTCATCTGCGGCGGCGCCTTCGTGGGCCTCGAAGACATCATCCGGCGCCGGATCGGGGTCAAGGGAATGGGGTTTGGCGCCGATATCCGGAGGAGGGACGAGCGGAACGCCAGTGATCTCCTGCACGAGGTACAGACCGAGGACCTGCTCAAGTTCGGGCTCATCCCCGAGTTCGTGGGTCGGTTGCCGGTGATCGCCACGCTGCAGGAGCTCGACGAGTCCGCCCTGGTCAGAATTTTGAAAGAGCCGAAGAACGCGCTCACGCGCCAGTACCAGAAACTCTTCGAAATGGAGGGCGTGCACCTGAGGTTCACCGACGGTGCGCTCTCGGCCATCGCCCGGGAAGCGCTCAAGCGGAAGTCGGGGGCGCGCGGGCTTCGGGCCATCATGGAGAACATCATGCTGGACGTGATGTACGACATCCCGTCGCAGCCGAACATCAAAGAAGTGCTCATCTCGGAGGAAGTGGTGGCCAACAAGGAGCAGCCCATCATCCTCTTCCAGAAGGCGGCCGAGACCGCATAGGGTCAGAAGGGAAACCGATGCTCTTCCGGAACGAAAAGCGGGACCCCAAAGAGCCGCCAGCCGGCGGCGAGTTGCGGGTACCGCTCCTCCCACTGCGGGACATCATCGTGTTCCCGCACATGGTCGTCCCTCTCTTCGTCGGGCGTCAGAAGTCGATTCGCGCGCTCGAGGAAGCGATGAACAAGCAGAAGTTCATCCTCCTCGCCGCGCAGAAGGACGCCAAGACGAACGATCCGGCCGAGGACGACATCTACAAGGTCGGCACGCTCGGGACCGTCGTCCAGCTCCTCCGGCTGCCGGACGGCACGGTCAAGGTGCTGGTCGAGGGAAAGAAGCGGGCGCGCGTTGGCCGCTACCTCGAGAACGCCGACTACTTCCTGGTCGAAGCCGAGCCCATCGACGAGGTCTGCGACACCACGACCGAGGTCGAGGCGCTCATCCGCAGCGTCAATTCGACGTTCGAGAACTACGTCAAGCTGAACAAGAAGATCCCGCCCGAGATGATCATGTCGGTCGCGTCGATCGAGGATCCCGCGCGGCTCGCGGACACGATCGTCGCCCACCTCGGCATCAAGCTCGAGGACAAGCAGACGCTGCTCGAGATCATCAACCCGTCCGAGCGGCTCGAGAAGGTCCTTGGCTTCATGCGGTCCGAGATCGAGATTCTCGAAGTCGAGAAGCGCATCCGTACTCGGGTCAAGAAGCAGATGGAGAAGACCCAGAAGGAGTACTACCTCAACGAGCAGATGCGCGCGATCCAGAAGGAACTCGGTGAGAAGGACGAGTTCAAGAACGAGATCCAGGAGCTGGAAGAGAAGATCAAGCAGAAGAAGATGTCGGCGGAGGCCCGCGAGAAGGCCGAGAAGGAGCTGAAGAAGCTCAAGATGATGTCGCCGATGTCCGCCGAGGCGACCGTCGTCCGCAACTACATCGACTGGATCATCTCGCTTCCGTGGCACGAGTACACGGAAGACAAGCTCGACATCCAAGGCGCGGAGAAGATCCTCGAGGAGGATCACTACGGGCTCGAGAAGGTGAAGGGCCGCATCCTCGAATACCTCGCAGTGCAGAGCCTCGTCGGCCACATGAAGGGCCCCATCCTGTGCCTCGTCGGACCTCCCGGCGTGGGCAAGACGTCGCTCGGCAAGTCGATTGCGCGGGCGACGGGGCGGAAGTTCGTGCGCGTGTCGCTCGGCGGCGTGCGTGACGAGGCCGAGATCCGCGGCCATCGGCGCACGTACATCGGCGCGCTTCCGGGCAAGGTCATCCAGTCGATGAAGAAGGCGGGCTCGGGCAACCCGGTCTTCCTGCTCGACGAGGTCGACAAGATGTCGACCGACTTCCGCGGGGATCCGTCGTCGGCGCTGCTCGAGGTGCTCGACCCCGAGCAGAACAGCTCCTTCAACGACCACTACCTGGACGTCGACTACGACCTCTCGAAGGTCATGTTCATCACGACCGCGAACAACCTCGAGCGCATCCCGCGACCGCTGCAGGACCGGATGGAGATCATCCGGATCGCCGGCTACACGGAGCTCGAGAAGCTGAACATCGCCAAGCGCTACCTGGTTCCGAAGCAGCGCGAGGCGAATGGGCTCCAGGAGCCGAACGTCATCTTCTCGGATTCCGCGATCGTCGCCATCATCCGCCACTACACGAAGGAGGCGGGCGTCCGGAATCTAGAGCGCGAGGTCGCGTCGGTGTGCCGGAAGGTCGCCGTCGAGGTGGTGAAGCGCGACCGCAACGCCCGCATCCGCGTCACGGGGAAGAACCTGGCCACCTATCTCGGACCGCACCGCTACCGGTTCGGCAAGGCCGACGTGGAGCACCGGATCGGCGTCTCGACGGGACTCGCCTGGACCGACATGGGCGGCGAGCTCCTCGCTACCGAGGTCCAGGTGATGCCCGGGAAGGGCAAGCTCATGATCACGGGCCGGCTCGGCGAGGTGATGCAGGAGTCCGCGCAGGCCGCCATGAGCTATGTGCGCTCGCGTGCGGCCGAGCTCGGTCTCGAGCGCGATTTCTATCAGAAGATCGACCTCCACATTCACATCCCCGAGGGAGCGATCCCGAAGGACGGTCCGTCCGCCGGCATCACGATGGCAACGGCGCTCGTTTCCGCGCTCACGCGCATCCCGGTGCGACACGACCTCGCGATGACCGGTGAGGTCACGCTGCGCGGCTACGTGCTGCCGATCGGCGGCCTCAAGGAGAAGGTGCTCGCCGCGCATCGCGGTGGCATCAAGAAGGTGCTGATCCCGATCGAGAACGAGAAGGACATCCGGGACATCCCAGCGGTGATCCTCAAGTCGATTCAGATCGAGCTCGTCGAGCACATGGACGAGGTGCTGCGCAAGGCGCTCGTGCTGCGAGATCCGGAATCTTACTTGCGCAAGCCCACCGATGCGCCCGTCGCCGAGGGTGTTGCTCCGCCGTTTCCGGCGACCGTTCCGCCCGACGCGCCAGACGTCGTCACGCATTGACAGCCATCAGGTCGGTTGCTAAAGCGGCCGACGCGCCAGCGGGCGGGAAATCGGAGGGGCCATGACGAAGGCCGACCTGATCGAGTCTGTCTCGACCAAGCTCGACCTGCCCCGGGGGCAGGCGGAGCGGGCGGTCAACACGATCTTCGACGACATCGTCGCCGCGCTCCGTAACGGTGACAAGGTCAACATCTCGGGCTTCGGTACGTTCGCGGTCTCGGCCCGCAAGGCGCGTAGCGGCCGCAACCCGAAGACCGGCGAGACCATCCAGATCGCTGCTTCGAAGTCCGCAAAGTTCAAGGCCGGCAAGAGCCTCAAGGATACGCTCAACTAGCTGCGACTCCCGCGCGCACCGCGGGCGGTTAGCTCAGCGGGAGAGCATCGGCCTTACAAGCCGGGGGTCGGCGGTTCAAATCCGCCACCGCCCATGCCGCCGCAAAGCTTCGCGACCACGTATCAGTTGCAAGGTACGCCGCGCTCGGCTAGTAGCTATCGCTTCCGAGGGCGCACGGGGTCGTAGTTCAGTTGGTTAGAACGCCTGCCTGTCACGCAGGAGGTCGCGAGTTCGAGTCTCGTCGGCCCCGCCACACGACATGTCGACGACACGCATGACGAGGAGTCTCAGCGCGGAGGACGCGCGCGCCGCGCGCCTCTGGTACGTCGCCGACGCGGACGGGAAGGTGCTCGGCAGGCTCGCATCGCGTATCGCATCGGTGCTCCGCGGCAAGACGAACCCCGCCTTCGCGCCGCACGTCGACACGGGCAGCTTCGTGGTCGTGGTGAACGCCGCCAAGGTGCGCCTGACGGGCCGCAAGCTCGCTACCAAGGAATACCTCCGACACACGGAGTATCCGGGCGGCATTCGTCGCGCGACTGCCGCCGAGGTGCTGGCGAAGCATCCGACGCGCGTAATTCGTGCCGCCGTCGTAGGGATGCTGCCGAAGAACCGCCTTGGACGCCGGCTCGCCACCAAGCTGAAGGTCTATGCGGGACCCGAGCATCCGCATCGTGCTCAGAAGCCAGCTCCGCTGTCCGACGTGGGGTGATTCGCCATGGCCGATCGAGTGACCGTTCTCTGGGGCACCGGGAAGCGCAAGTCGTCGGTCGCGCGCGTCCGGCTGCAGTCGGGCGACGGCACGATCGTCGTCAACAGCCGTCCGCTCGAGAATTACTTCGGGCGAGAAACGTCACGCATGATCGTCCAGCAGCCATTCGAGGTCACGTCGACGATCGGGAGCTACCGCGCGGACGTGAACGTCCGCGGTGGTGGCGTGTCGGCGCAAGCCGTCGCCATCCGACACGGCATCACGCGGGCGCTCCTCGAGGCGAACCCCGAGTTGCGCGGCGCACTCAAGAAGGCCGGTTTCATCACCCGCGACTCCCGCGAGGTGGAGCGCAAGAAGTACGGGCGCCACAAGGCGCGCAAGCGGCCGCAGTACTCCAAGCGTTGATCCGCGCCGCGGCGTTGCGTGCGCCGCGCGCGATGCGTAGGGTGAGCGAATGGAGGCGGTCCGACCGGCGACGCGCACGCCCGTCTCGGTGCTCGGCGCCACCGGATACACGGGCGTTGCGCTGCTGCGCATCCTCGCGCAGCATCCCGCCGTCGAGCTCGTGCACCTCTCCTCGGAGCAGTACCGCGGCCGTCCCGCCTCCGAGGTGTATCCCTTCCTGTCCGGAATCGTCGACGAGACGCTCGGGGCGCCGGAACCCGACGCCGCCGCCGCGGGTGAGCTGATCTTCCTGGCGCTGCCGCACGGGGCGGCCGCAAGTCTCGCCCGCGACCTGCTCCGTCGCGGCCGGCGCGTGATCGACCTCTCCCCGGACTTTCGTCTTCGTGATGTCGCCGTTTACGCGCGCTGGTATGGCGACCATGGCGCGCCGGAGCTCTTGTCCGAAGCGGTGTACGGGGTGCCCGAGCTCTATCGCGACCGGCTGCGGCGCGCGCGGCTCGTCGCCAATCCGGGGTGCTACCCGACGGCGGCGCTGCTCGGTCTCGCGCCGCTCGCGCGCGCCGGGCTGCTGTCCGCTCCCGTGGTGATCGATGCCAAGTCCGGAACCACCGGCGCCGGGCGCGCGGCCAAGGTCGAGCAGCTGTTCGCCGAAGTGAACGAGAACTTTCGTCCGTACGCCATCGGCAGCCATCGCCACGCGCCCGAGATCGAACAGGAGCTGCGCGCGGCGGGGGCAACGGCGCCGCCGGTGTTCGTCCCCCACCTGTTACCCGTGAGCCGCGGCATCCTGACCACGATGTACGTGCGCGTTCCGGGAGGGAAGCCGGCGCTCGATTCGCTGTTCGAGCAGGCATACTCGCGGGAGCCGTTCATCGTACTGCGGGGGGCGGGACCGCCTCCGGAGCTGCGCGAGGTGCGAGGCACGAACCGATGCGCGATCGGCTGGCGGTGGGACGAGGCCACCCAGCACGCAATCGTCGTGACTGCCATCGACAACCTGGGGAAGGGTGCCGCCGGCCAGGCGGTGCAGTGTCTGAACGTCTTGCTCGGGCTCCCGGAGACCACGGGGCTCGAGGCGCCGGCCCTGGTTCCCTGACGGTCCCGGCGGTTATGCGTCGCCGAGGACGAGGTAGCCGCCGATCAGCCCGAAGAGCGCGTTGGCCGACCACGCGGCGACCGCCGGCGGGAGCGCGTGGCTCTGGCCGAGGGCGCGGGTGAAGGCCAGCACGACGAAATAGGCGAAGCCGAGCGCGAAGCCGAGGCCGATCCCGCCCGCAAGACTAGTGACTCGTGTCCCCCGGAACGCGAGAGGGACGGCGAGCAACATCATCATGATGCTCGCGGCGGGGAGCGCGAGCTTCAGGTCGAGGTCGACCCAGCTCTCGGAAACGTCGACGCCCTTTCGCCGCAGGTCGGTGATCTGTCGATGGAGCATGGCGTAGCTGAACTCCTCGGGCTCGACCGACACCACCTGAAAGTCGGCGAGCGTCTCGGGGAGCGTGAAATCCTCGGGCTCGCGCGGGGTTTCGTGGACGCCGTCCGCACCGAACTCGCGCGTGTGCGCGCCGACCAGCTGCCAGCGACCATTGTCCCACAGCGCGGCGTTCGCCTCGATCAGTCGATGGAGACGAAAATCGGAGCCGAGCTGGTATATGGTCAGGCCGTAGAGCGCGCCGCGCCGCGGCGCCACGCGGTTGATGTTGTAGAAGCCCGCGCGGCCATGGTACCAGACCTCGCGTCCGGTAAAGACCGTTGCGACGCCGCGCTTCTTGATCTCGAGGTCTTCGATCGCGTGCCAGCGGCGAGCGCTCTCCGGCACTAGGGTCTCATTCCAGACGAAGACACCGACGCTGATCCCCGCTGCCAGAACCAGCAACGGCGTCGCGACCTGCCAGACGCTCACGCCGCACGCCCGCAGCGCGACGAACTCGTTGTGGCGCGCGAGGAGACCGAGGCCCACGAGCGCCCCGGCCAGCACCGCGAACGGCGCGACCTGCGTCACGACGAGCGGCAGCTTGAAGACGAAATAGCGGATCATCGCACCGGGCGGAGCCTCGTGACGGAGAAAGCTGTCGAAACGATCGAAGAAGTCGACGATGACGTAGATTGCGACGAAAGCGGCGAGCGCGAGCGCGAAGACGCGGAGGAACTCGCCGACGAGGTGACGGGCCACGACGGGCGCAACGAGCCGCCGGCGCAGCGTCACGCGGCCTCGGCGCCAAGCCGCGCGACGACTTTCTGACGAAGCCTCGCGAGGCCCAGCTGCATCCGCTCGAGGCCGACGGCGGTCCGCTCGCGTGCGGCCTGCGCGAAGAGGTAGCCACCGAGGAGCGCCAACACGAGGTTCGGCAGCCAGAGCCCGAGGACGGCCGACAGCACGGCCTGCTCGGCGAGCGCCTGCCCGGCCGAGAGGAAGATGTAATAGGCGAAGATCACGGCCAGGCTCACGACGAATCCGCGCGCACGCACGGCTCGCGCCGGTTGGATGCCGAGTGGGACCGCGACGAGGCCGAAGACGATGCACGCGAACGGGATCGAGAACTTGCGGTGGTACTCGACCAGCTCCGGACCGTAGGGCCGCCCCGCCGCCTGTTTGGCGGCGATCGTACGGGCGAGCTGGCCGAGCGTCAGCTCCTTCGGATCGCGCTCGCGCTGCCTGAGGCCGGCAAACGCCTGGCGGAGGTCGAGGTTCACGTCGTAGGACTGAAAGTCGGTCTGGTACTCGGCGCCGCCTCGCGGATCCGTGGTGTGGATGGCCCCGTCGAGGAGACGGAGGGTGACGGTCTGCGCCCGTTGGTCGGAGATCATAAAGCCGGCCCGGGCGAAGATGGTATTGTGCTGCCGCGGGTCTCGTTCGTCGGCGATGAGGACGTGCGAGAGGCGGTCGAGCGTCGGATCGATGCCCTCGGTATAGATGACGAGGCCAGGGAAATCGTCGTTGAATACCGCCGGTTTCAGGCCGGCGCTCGCGCGCGTACGGGCGATGTCGTAGAGCGCGGCCTTCAACGAGCGGTTTCCCCAGGGCCGGGCGTAGAGGGCAATGCCGGCGGTGGCGAGCGTCGTGAGCGCCACGAAGATCGCGACCGGGGGCACCAGCTGGTAGAGGCTCAGCCCCGAGCTGCGCAGTGCCACCATCTCGGAGTCCGCCGACAGCCGGCCGAACGCGATCAGGATCGCGAGCAGCATCGCCATCGGAACGGTCACCTCGAGAAAAGCGGGCATGATGTACGCGAAGAGCCGCAGGATGCTCGAGAGCGGCAGGCCGCGGCTCACGACGAGCTCGATCAGCTTCAGCAGCCGGGCGACGAGCAGGACGAAGGTGAAGACGGCGAGGCCGAAGGTGAAGGGGATGAGGATCTCGCGGAAGACGTACCTGTGGAGGATCTTGGCGATCGACGGAGGGTAGCAGGATGATGCGGAATCGAACAGCGGATCGCGCGCTCGTCGTGTACGGTGCGAATCCGGTGCTCGAGCTGTTGCGGAGCGGGCATCCCGTCGGCGACCTCTACCTGGCGCCTGGCCCCCGCATGCACGAGCTCGCGGCGGCGGCCCGTGCGCGTGATGTCTCCTTCATCGAGGAGCGGGATCGCGGCGCCCTCGGCCGCCGCGCCGGATCGCCGCACCATCAGGGCGCCGTCGCCCTCGTGCCCGGTTTCCGGTACGCACCCCTCGATCGGCTGTGCGGCCCGGAGTGCCGGAGTGCGCTCCTGCTCGACGGCCTGCAGGATCCCCGGAACCTGGGCGCGATCATCCGCACCGCCCGGGCGGCCGGTCTGGCGGGCGTCGTCGTACCCCAGGACCGCAGCGTGGCAGTGACGGGCGTCGTGGCGGCGACGTCGGCGGGCCTCGTCTTCGGGATCCCGATCGTGCGCGTCCCGAACCTGGTGCGCGCCATGACGACGCTCAAGGACGCCGGTTATTGGCTCGTCGGGCTGACGAGCGATGCGCCGAGGCGGCTCGGCGACCTCGATCGTCCGGAACGAGTGGCCGTCGTGCTGGGCGGCGAGGGGGAGGGGCTGCGCCCGCTCGTCCTTCGGGCGTGTGACTTCGTGGCCTCCATCCCGATGGCTCCGGGGGTCGACTCGTTGAACGTCGCGGTGGCCGCCGGGATTGCCCTCTATACCCTCGTCAACCCCGCATCCGGGACGTCTTGAGTCCCCGCAATTCCTTGACAGCCCTGGGGGCCGGTGTTAGGAATGCAAATTTCGTTCGCCATCTAAGGGGGATTTCTCCCCACCACTAAGCGGTTCGGGTTCGGACTGAACGGCCCGCAAGCGGCCGAGGAGGGTTCCGCGGGAAGGCTGGGAGCGTGGGGCGCCGGCAGTCAATCGATCGTCCGGGCCCGCCGATGTAGCTCAGGGGTAGAGCAGCTGACTTGTAATCAGCAGGTCGTCGGTTCGACTCCGACCATCGGCTCGCGCGCCGAGAGGCCATATGCGGAGAGGTACCCAAGTGGCCAAAGGGAGCAGACTGTAAATCTGCCGGCGTATGCCTTCGGAGGTTCGAATCCTCCCCTCTCCATTCGAGACGCGGGAGTAGCTCAGGTGGTAGAGCGCGAGCCTTCCAAGCTCGGGGTCGCGGGTTCGATTCCCGTCTCCCGCTTCGCCCACGTAGCTCAGGTGGCAGAGCACTTCCTTGGTAAGGAAGAGGTCACCGGTTCGAATCCGGTCGTGGGCTCCGCCGAGAGGGGCGCATGCGCGATCTGATCACGCTCGTCTGCGACGGCTGCAAGAGGAAGAACTACACCACGTCGAAGAACAAGAAGCGTACGACCGACAAGCTCTCGCTGAGGAAGTTCTGCTCGGCGTGCCGCAGCCATACGGTCCACAAGGAGGGGAAGGTCTAGGGACCGGGGGTGCGACCCGGCGTGCGGGGTCAGTAGCTCGAACGGTTAGAGCACCGGACTCCAAATCCGGGGGTTGCAGGTTCGAATCCTGCCTGACCCGCGACAACTATGAACGCAATCGAATCGCTAAAGCAGCCGATCTCGCGGTCGCGCGAGTTTCTCGAAGAATGCTGGGCCGAGCTCAAGAAGGTGCACTGGCCTGTCCGCAAGGAGACGCAGGCGGCAACGATCGTGGTCATCATCGGTGTGGTCATCGTGGGCATCTACCTGGGGCTCGTCGACTTCTTGCTGTCCGTGGCCATCCGATGGGCGCTGAGTTGATGGCCGAGGAAGGCGCGCGCAACTGGTACGTGGTGCACACGTACTCCGGCTATGAGCACAAGGTGAAGGCGGCGCTCGAAGAGCGAATTCGATCGCTCGGTAAGCCGGACCTCTTCGGCCAGATCCTGGTCCCCTCCGAGAAGGTGGTCGAGCTCGTGAAGGGGAAGAAGAAGACATCGTCCCGGAAGTTCTTTCCCGGCTACATCCTGGTCAACATGAGGCTCAACAACGAGACGTGGCACATCGTCAAATCCACGCCCAAGGTCACCGGGTTTCTCGGGGGGGGGACGGACCCGAACTCCATCCCGCCCATCTCGGAGGTCGAGGTCCGGGAGATCACGCATCAGATGGAAGAGGGCGCCGTCAAGCCCAAACCGAAGGTCCTCTTCGAGCATGGGGAGCAGGTCAAGGTGGTGGATGGCCCGTTCCAGGACTTCAACGGCGTCGTCGAGGAAGTGAAGCCCGACAAGGGCAAGCTGCGCGTGCTCATCAGCATCTTCGGACGCGCGACACCCGTCGAGCTCGATTTCGTCCAGGTTGAGAAGGCTTGAGGGAAGGCTGAACGGATGGCGAAGAAGGTTATCGCGGAGATCAAGCTGCAGATTCCGGCGGGCCAGGCGAATCCGAGCCCGCCGGTCGGACCGGCGCTCGGCCAGCGCGGCGTGAACATCATGGAGTTCTGCAAGACCTTCAACGCGCAGACCCAGGCGCAGGCGGGTCTCATCATCCCGGTGATCATCACGGTGTTCGCCGACCGCTCGTTCACGTTCATCACCAAGACGCCGCCCGCCGCGGTGCTGCTCAAACGGGCTGCCGGCATCGACAAGGGCTCGGGCGAGGCGGGCAAGAAAAAGGTGGGGCAGGTCACGCGACAGCAGGTGGAGGAGATCGCCCGGTTGAAGATGCCTGATCTGACGGCGGCCGACGTCGCGGCCGCCGTGCGGACGGTCGAGGGTACGGCCCGGAGCCTCGGCCTCGAGGTCGTGTAGGACATGGCGAAGCGAAGCAAGCGGTATCGTGCTGCGGCGGCCAAGATCGAGCGGACGCGCCGCTATTCCCTCGAGGAAGCGGTTCGCACCATCGCGGCCGGCGACGGGCCGGCGAAGTTCGACGAGACGGTGGAGCTCGCCGCGAAGCTCGGCGTGGATCCTCGCCAGGCCGACCAGAACGTGCGCGGTACGGTCGTCCTCCCGCACGGCACGGGCAAGTCGGTGCGGGTGCTCGTGCTCGCCAAGGGCGACAAGGCGCGGGAGGCCACGGAGGCCGGTGCCGACCACGTGGGCGCGGACGACGTCATCAAGCGGATACAGGAAGAGCAGTGGCTCGAGTTCGACACCGCGATCGCCACGCCCGACATGATGGGTGCGGTCGGGCGCCTCGGCAAGATCCTCGGTCCGCGCGGCCTGATGCCGAACCCCAAGGTCGGCACCGTGACGTTCGACGTCGGCAAGGCGGTGCGCGAGGCGAAGGCCGGCAAGGTCGAATTCCGCGTCGAGAAGGCCGGCATAGTGCACGTGCCGATCGGCAAGCGCAGCTTCGGCACCGAGCGGTTGCTCGAGAACGCGCACGCCCTGCTCACGAGCCTCCTTCGCGCGAAGCCGGCGGCCGCCAAGGGCAACTACCTGCAGAGCGTCGCCCTCTCCACCACCATGGGCCCCGCGGTGCGGATCGACCCTGTCGCGGTGCGGGCGACGGCCTGAGGGACGGGCGATGAGGCGAGCAGAGAAGGTCGAAGCGGTCCAGGAGCTCGAGGGTGACCTCCGGCGCGCGACGGTCGCCGTGCTGGCGGACTACCGCGGTCTCACGGCCGGTCAGATGACGCGTCTCCGCAAGGCGGTGCGCGACGCCGACGGGCGTTGCCGCGTTGCCAAGAACACGCTCGCACGGCGCGCGATCGAGGAGTCGCGACGGCCGTCGTTCGAGCCGCTGCTGCACGGTCCCGTCGCCATGATCCTCGGCTTCCGCGACCCCGTGGCGATCGCCAAGCTGGCCGTCAAGTTCGCCGACGAGATGCCCAAGCTCGAGATCAAGGGCGCCGTCTTCGGCGAGCGCGTGCTACCGGCGGCCGAGGTGAAGGCCCTCGCGACACTGCCTCCCCGCGAGGTGCTGCTCGCCCAGCTTCTCGGCCTGCTGCAGGCGCCCGCGACGCAGCTCCTGCGGACGCTGAACGAGCCGGCCGCGCAGCTCGCCCGCCTGGTCGACGCCGTGGCGAAGCGAGCGGGCGACGCGGGGTCTCCGGCGGCGCCTCAAGCTGAATGACCGTATCCGAACGGAAGGAGTGACGATCCGATGGACGTGACGCGCGAGCAGGTGAAGGACTTCTTGAAGAACATGAGCCTCCTCGACGCCTCGGCGCTCGTGAAGGAGCTCGAGGTCGAGCTCGGAGTCTCGGCAGCGGCGCCCGTGGCCGTCGCGGCGGCCGGTCCGGCCGCCGGTGGCGCGGCTGCGGCGGCGGCGCCCGAAAAGGAGGACTTCACGGTCGTCCTCACCGGCGGCGGCGAGAAGAAGATCCAGGTCATCAAGGTGGTCCGCGAACTCACGGGGCTCGGCCTCAAGGAGGCCAAGGACCTGGTCGATGGCGCTCCGAAGCCGCTCAAGGAAGCTGTGCCGAAGGCCGAGGCCGAGGCGATCAAGAAGAAGATCGAGGACGCCGGCGGCACCGTCGAGCTGAAGTAGGACGACCCGTGACAGTGGAGACGTATCGATGAGCACTCAGCTGGTTCAGAGCTCGCGTGTGCCGAATAACCTGCGCGCCCGGCGCACGTTCGGCCGCATCAAGAAGATCATCGACATCCCGAACCTGATCGAGATCCAGCGCCGCTCGTACGAGGAGTTCCTGCAGAAGGACGTTACGCCCGAGCAGCGTAAGGACCAGGGCCTGCAGGCGGTCTTCAAGTCCGTCTTCCCCATCAAGGACTTCAACGAGACCGCCTCGCTCGAGTTCGTCAGCTTTACGCTGTCGGAGCCCAAGTACGATGTCGAGGAGTGTCACCAGCGGGGCATGACCTACGCCGCCCCGCTCAAGGTGACCGTCCAGCTCGTCATCTGGGACGTCGACCCGGACAGCGGTGTCCGTTCGATCAAGAACGTGAAGGAGCAGGAGGTCTACTTCGGCGAGATCCCGCTCATGACCCGGCACGGCACCTTCATGGTGAACGGGACGGAGCGAGTCATCGTCTCGCAGCTCCACCGCTCGCCCGGTGTGTTCTTCGACCACGACAAGGGCAAGACGCACGCCAGCGGCAAGCTGCTCTACTCCGCGCGCATCATCCCGTATCGCGGTTCCTGGATCGACTTCGAGTTCGACCCGAAGGACATCCTCTACGTGCGCATCGACCGGCGCCGGAAGTTCCATGCGACGGTCCTGCTGCGCGCGCTCGGCATGACCACGGAGGACCTCCTCAACTACTTCTACCGTCGCGACACGGTGGTGCTCGAAGGGCGCAAGGCCGCCAAGCTGTTCCAGGCCGATCACCTCATCGGCGTAAAGGCGAGCCGCGACATCCGCCACCCGCAGTCGAACGAGCTGCTCGTCAAGGAAGGCCGCAAGTTCACCAAGATGGCCCTCCGTCAGATGGAGCAGGCTGGTGTCACCCAGATACCGATCGCCCTCGAGGAGGTGATCGGGCGGGTGTCGGCGCACGACGTGAAGGACGCCAAGACCGGCGAGGTGGTGCTCGCGACCAACGAGGAGATCACGGAGGAGAAGCTCGAGGCGCTGCGGCAGCGGGGCGTGAACAAGGTCGAGGTGCTTTTCCTCGACGACTCCAACATCGGGCCGTCGTTGCGGAGCACACTCCTCCAGGACCGCATCGGCAGCCCGGAGGAGGCCATTCTCGAGATCTACCGGCGGCTACGTCCCGGCGATCCGCCGACGCCCGAGACGGCCACGGCCTTCTTCAACAACCTCTTCTTCAACCCGGAGCGGTACGACCTCTCGCGGGTTGGACGCCTGAAGCTCAACCACAAGCTCAAACTCAAGCTCAACGTGCCGCTCGACCAGGGGACGCTCCGCCGCGAGGACATCCTCGAGGTCGTCCGATACCTGATCCTGCTGAAAAACGGCATCGGCCAGATCGACGACATCGATCACCTCGGCAACCGCCGCGTCCGCGCCGTCGGCGAACTCGTCGAAAACCAGTACCGCATCGGACTGGTTCGCATGGAGCGCGCGATCAAGGAGCGGATGAGCCTGCAGGACATCGAGACGCTGATGCCGCAGGAGCTCATCAACTACAAGCCGGTCTCCGCCGTGATCAAGGAGTTCTTCGGCTCCTCGCAGCTCTCGCAGTTCATGGACCAGACGAACCCGCTCTCCGAGATCACCCACAAGCGCCGGCTTTCGGCACTTGGCCCCGGCGGCCTCACACGAGAGCGTGCGGGCTTCGAGGTGCGCGACGTCCACCCCACGCACTACGGCCGCGTGTGCCCGATCGAGACGCCTGAGGGACCCAACATCGGGTTGATCGCGTCCCTCTCGACCTACGCGCGGGTGAACGAGTTCGGCTTCGTCGAGACGCCGTATCGCCGCGTGAAGGACGGGCGGGTGACCGACGAGATCGTCTACCTGTCTGCGCTCGAGGAGGAGGAGCACACGATCGCGCAGGCCAATGCCCCGCTCGATGGCAAGGGGCACTTCACCGCCGATCTCATCTCGGCGCGGCTCGGCGGCGAGTTCACGATGGTGCGTCCGGAGCAGGTCGAGTTCATGGACGTGTCGCCAAACCAGCTGGTGTCGGTGGCCGCCTCGCTCATCCCGTTCCTCGAGAACGACGATGCCAACCGCGCGCTGATGGGCTCGAACATGCAGCGTCAGGCGGTGCCGCTGCTCCGGACCGACGCGCCGCTCGTTGGCACGGGCATGGAGCGCGTCGTCGCACGCGACTCCGGTGTCACGGTCGTTGGTCGCCGCGACGGAGTGGTCGAGCAGGTCGACTCGACGCGCATCGTGGTGCGCGCCGACCGGCCGTCCCAGGACGGTCGCGACCCTGGCGTCGACATCTACAACCTGATCAAGTACCAGCGCTCGAACCAGAACACGTGCATAAACCAGCGCCCGATCGTCGTCGTGGGTGACCACGTGAAGGCCGGCGATGTCATCGCGGACGGCCCGTCCACGGAGATGGGCGAGCTGGCCCTCGGGCGCAACGTGCTCGTCGCATTCATGCCGTGGGGCGGCTACAACTTCGAGGACTCGATCCTCATTTCCGAGCGCGTGGTGAAGGACGACTTCTTCACCTCGGTCCACATCGAGGAGTTCGAGTGCGTCGCCCGTGACACCAAGCTCGGCCCCGAGGAAATCACGCGCGACATCCCCAACGTCGGCGACGAGGCACTCAAGGACCTCGACGAGTCGGGGATCATCCGGATCGGCGCGGAGGTGAAGCCGGGCGACATCCTCGTCGGCAAGATCACCCCCAAGGGCGAGACGCAGCTCTCGCCTGAGGAGAAGCTGCTTCGGGCGATCTTCGGCGAGAAGGCGGGTGAGGTGCGCGACACGAGCCTCCGAGTCCCGCCCGGCGTCGAAGGTACGGTGATCAACGCCCGCGTCTTCTCCCGGAAGGGCATCCAGAAGGACGACCGGTCGCGCGCCATCGAGGAAGACGAGGTCGCGAGACTCCGGAAGGATCAGCAGGACGAGATCCGCATCATCCGCGAGAGCGCCGGCAAGAAGGTGCTGAAGCTCCTCCAGGGCAAGATCACCACCGCCAGGCTCACCGACGACACCCGCAAGATCCTCCTCAACAAAGGCGTCGAGATCGCGGCCGAGGTCCTCGCCCAGATCCCCTCGAACTACTGGGGCGACATCAAGATCGGCGAAGAGCGCGCGGAGGACGAGCTCTCCCGCATGGTCGAGGGCATGCAGGAGCAGATCGACCTCATCAAGATGGTCTTCAACGAGAAGATCGAGCGCCTGAAGAGCGGCGACGAGCTGCCGCCGGGCGTCATCAAGATGGTGAAGGTCTTCGTCGCCATCAAGCGGAAGCTACAGGTGGGCGACAAGATGGCGGGGCGTCACGGCAACAAGGGCGTCCTGTCGCGTATCCTCCCCGAGGAGGACATGCCGTATCTCGCCGACGGCATGCCCGTCGACATCGTGCTGAATCCCCTCGGTGTGCCGAGCCGCATGAACGTCGGCCAGATACTCGAGACGCACCTCGGCTGGGCGGCTCGCGAGCTCGGCGGGCAGATCGCCGCGGACCTCGAGAGCGACGGACGGCCGAACGTCGATGCGCTGCGGAAGAAGCTGAAGGAACTCTACGGCTCCAAGGACCACGCCGACTTCATCGACGCGCTCGCCGACGAGGACGTCGTGAAGCTCGCCAAGAAGGCCGCGCGCGGCGTCCACGTGGCGTCGCCGGTGTTCGACGGCGCGTCCGAAGAGGAGATCTTCAAGCTCGTGGCGCGGGCGACGCTCCCGGCCAATGGCCAGACGCGCCTGCACGACGGACGGACCGGTGATCCGTTCGCGCACGAGGTCACGGTGGGCATCATGTACATGATGAAGCTCCACCACCTCGTGGACGACAAGATCCATGCGCGCTCGACCGGTCCGTACTCGCTGGTCACGCAGCAACCGCTCGGCGGCAAGGCCCAGTTCGGCGGCCAGCGGCTCGGCGAGATGGAGGTGTGGGCCCTCGAGGCATACGGCGCCGCCTACACCCTGCAGGAGATGCTCACCGTCAAGTCTGACGACGTCGCCGGCCGCACCCGGATGTACGAGGCGATCGTCAAGGGTGAGAACGTACTCGAGCCCGGCCTGCCCGAGTCCTTCAACGTCATGGTGAAGGAGCTGCAGAGCCTCGCGCTCGACATCGAGCTCACCGAAGATCGCCCGTTATCGGAGTAAGGCGCATGGAGACGATGACGATCATGAAGATGACGATCGTGACGATGGCGGGGAGGCCGAGCGCGAGAGCGCTCGAGCTGGCCGAGGGGGTGTGGGGGCATCGGAGGAGCGCAGCGAGCGAAGCGAGCGAGCACCGCACGAGCCCCCACAGGAGCTAACCATGATGGAAGACCTGTTCAGTCTCTTCGAGAAGCCGAAGAATCCACTCAACTTCAACGCCATCCGCATCTCGCTGGCGTCGCCGGAGAAGATCCGGTCGTGGTCCCACGGCGAGGTGAAGAAGCCGGAGACGATCAACTACCGCACGTTCAAGCCGGAGCGCGACGGCCTTTTCTGCGCGAAGATCTTCGGTCCTACCAAGGACTACGAGTGCAACTGCGGGAAGTACAAGCGCATGCGGCACCGCGGGGTCGTGTGCGAGAAGTGCGGCGTCGAGGTGATCCAGTCGAAGGTCCGCCGGGAGCGCATGGGCCACATCGACCTCGCCACGCCGGTGGCGCACATCTGGTTCCTGAAGAGCCTCCCCTCCCGAATCGGTACGCTCCTCGACATGACGCTCAAGGAGCTCGAGAAGGTCCTCTATTTCGAGTCCTACGTCGTCGTCGATCCGGGTGCGACGTCGCTGAAGGAGGGCGAGCTGCTCTCCGAGAGCCGCTACCGGAAGCTCTACGAGGAGCACGGCGGGGATGCCTTCCGGGCCGAGATGGGCGCCGAGGCCATCCGCGAGCTTCTCGGCAAGCTCGACATCGACAAACTCTTCGTCGACCTCCGGGTGGAGATGAAGGAGGCGACGAGCGAGGCCCGCCGGAAGAAGATCTCCAAGCGCCTGAAGGTCGTCTCCGCGCTCAAGAACTCCGGGAACCATCCCGAGTGGATGATCCTCGAGGTCATCCCGGTGATCCCGCCCGACCTGCGGCCCCTCGTGCCGCTCGACGGCGGCCGCTTCGCCACCTCGGACCTAAACGACCTCTACCGGCGCGTCATCAACCGGAACAACCGCTTGAAGCGCCTCATGGAGCTGAACGCGCCCGACATCATCATCCGCAACGAGAAGCGCATGCTCCAGGAGGCCGTCGACGCCCTCTTCGACAACGGCCGGCGCGGCCGGGCGATCACCGGCCCGAACAAGCGGCCCCTCAAGTCGCTGTCGGACATGCTGAAGGGTAAGAGCGGCCGGTTCCGGCAGAACCTTCTCGGCAAGCGCGTCGACTACTCCGGCCGCTCGGTGATCGTCGTCGGGCCCGAGCTCCGACTCCACCAGTGCGGGTTGCCGAAGAAGATGGCGCTCGAGCTGTTCAAGCCGTTCATCTACAACAAGCTCGAGGAGCGCGGGTACGTCACGACCATCAAGAGCGCCAAGAAGATGGTCGAGAAAGAGCGTCCCGAGGTCTGGGACATCCTCGACGAGGTGATCCGCGAGCATCCCATCCTCCTGAACCGCGCCCCGACGCTCCATCGGCTCGGCATCCAGGCGTTCGAGCCGATCCTCATCGAGGGCAAGGCCATCCAGCTGCACCCCCTCGTCTGCGCGGCCTACAACGCCGACTTCGACGGCGACCAGATGGCGGTCCACGTACCGCTGTCGGTGGAGGCGCAGGTCGAGGCCCGGACGCTCATGATGTCCACCAACAACATCCTTTCGCCGGCGCACGGGAAGCCGATCATCGTGCCGACGCAGGACATCGTCCTCGGCCTGTACTTCATGACCCGCGAGCACCTGACCGCGCGCGGCCAGGGACACACGTTCGCGAACTTCGACGAGGTCCGGATCGCGTACGACCAGGGTGAGGTCGACCTCCAGGCGCGCATCCGGGTGCGCATCCCCGCCGCCTTCGGCGGCAACGGCGAGGTCGTGGACTCGACGACCGGCCGCGTGCTCCTCTACGAAATCGTCCCCTCCGAGATCCCCTTCGCCGAGGTCAACAAGGTCATGAAGAAGAAGGAGCTCGGGACCTTGATCGACCTGTCCTACCGCCACGCGGGGAACAAGGCCACCGTCATCTTCGCCGATCGGTTGAAGGACCTCGGCTACGAGCAGGCCACGCAGGCGGGCATCTCGATCGGCATCAAGGACATGGTGATTCCGCCGAGCAAGCACAAGCTGCTCGAGGAGGCCAACGCGGCGGTCCGGGAGATCGAGGACCAGTACAACAAGGGTCTCATCACCGACGGCGAACGCTACAACAAGGTCGTCGACATCTGGGCGGAGGTGACCGACCGCATCGCCGACGAGATGCTGCGCGAGCTCGGGACGCAGGAGGTCCGCGACGCCGACGGGAACATCCGCCGGATCCCGTCCTTCAACCCGATCTTCATGATGGCCGATTCCGGCGCCCGCGGCTCGGCGCAGCAGATCCGGCAGCTGGCTGGCATGCGCGGCCTCATGGCGAAGCCGTCCGGCGAGATCATCGAGACGCCCATCACCGCCAACTTCCGCGAGGGGCTCACCGTGCTCCAGTACTTCATCTCGACGCACGGCGCACGGAAGGGGCTCGCCGACACCGCGCTGAAGACGGCCAACTCCGGCTATCTCACGCGGCGTCTCGTCGACGTCGCGCAGGACTCGATCATCACGGAGCAGGACTGCGGGACGCTCGACGGCATCGAGATGGCCCCGCTGGTCGAGGGCGGCGAGGTCATCGAGGGTCTCGGCGATCGCGTGCTCGGGCGTGTCGCGCTCGAGGACATTCGCGACCCGTTCACCAACACCATCATCGTGCAGGCCAACGACGAGATCGACGAGCCCAAGGTGGCCGCCATCGAGGAGGCGGGCCTCGAGCGGGTGAAGATCCGCTCGGTGCTCACCTGCCAGTCGCGCCAGGGGGTCTGCATGCAGTGCTACGGCCGCGACCTGGCGCGCGGCCATCTCGTCAACCTCGGCGAGGCCATCGGCGTCATCGCCGCGCAGTCGATCGGCGAGCCGGGCACGCAGCTCACGATGCGGACGTTCCACATCGGCGGTACGGCGAGCCGGCGTGCGGAGCAGACGACACTGGAGGCGCGCAACGAGGGTTTCTTGAAGCTCATCAACGTGAGCACGGTCGAGGGCAAGGACGGCGACCTCGTCGTCATGAGCCGCAACGGCGAGGTGGCGATCGTCGACTATCCCGAGCCGAAGCGCGAGCGTGAGCGCGAGCGCTATCCGATCGTCTACGGCGCCAAGCTGAAGAAGCGCGACGGGGCCAAGGTGAAATCGGCCGAGATGATCGCCGAGTGGGACCCCTACACCATCCCGATCGTCACCGAGGCGGGTGGCGTGGTGAAGTTCGGCGACATCGTCGAGGGCATCACCATGGAGGAGAAGGTCGACGAGCGGACCGGTCTCTCCACCAAGGTCGTCGTCGACACCAAGGACGTCGACAAGCGGCCGCGCGTGACGATCAAGGACACCACAGGGCAGACGGCCAAGGTGACCGGCGGCAGCGGGGAGGCGCGCTACCTGCTTCCCGTCGGCGCACACCTGAACGTGATCGAGGGTCAGCCGGTCTCCGCGGGCGACGTCATCGCGAAGATGCCGCGCGAGACCACCAAGACGAAGGACATCACCGGCGGTCTGCCGCGCGTCGCCGAGCTGTTCGAGGCCCGCAAGCCGAAGGAGTTCGCCGTCATCAGCGAGATCGACGGGATCATCTCCTTCGGCAAGGACACCAAGGGCAAGCGCAAGGTCATCGTCACCCCGGAGGTCGGCGAAGCGCGCGAGTACCTGATCCCCAAGGGCAAGCACATCAGCGTCCACGAAGGCGACTACGTGAAGGCGGGCGAGCCGCTCATGGACGGCAGCTCGAACCCGCACGACATCCTCACCATCCTCGGCGAGAAGGCGCTCGCCAAGTACCTGGTGGACGAGGTGCAGGAGATCTATCGCCTGCAGGGCGTCCGCATCAACGACAAGCACATCGAGGTCATCGTCCGGCAGATGCTGCGCCGGGTGCGCATCAAGGAGGTGGGTGACACCGACTTCCTGATCGGCGACCAGGTAGAGAAGTGGCGGTTCGAGGAGGAGAACGAGCGGGTGCTCGGGCGGAGCGGTCAGGCGGCGGTGGCGGAGCCGCTGCTGCTCGGCATCACCAAGGCGAGCCTCTCGACGGAGAGCTTCATCTCGGCCGCTTCCTTCCAGGAGACGACCAAGGTGCTCACCGAAGCGGCGATCAACGGCAAGGTCGACCGCCTCGTCGGTCTCAAGGAGAACGTCATCATGGGCCGCCTGATCCCGGCAGGGACGGGCGTGGCGAAATACGCCAGGATGGAGAGCATCACCGACGAGCCCGCGGCGGCCGAGGAGGTCCCGCCGGCCGCCGAGGTCACGCCCGAAGCGGTCGCTTGATGCGGCAAAACATTGACAGCGAGGAGCGCGCCACCTAGGATTCGTCATTTCGCCCGATGCCGACCATCAACCAGCTCGTGAAGCAGGGGCGCGCGCGGAAGCGTGCGAAGCAGGCCGCGCCCGCCCTGCAGGGCTCGCCGCAGAAGCGCGGCGTGTGCACGCGCGTTTACACGCAGACGCCGAAGAAGCCGAACTCCGCTTTGCGGAAGGTCGCGCGTGTCCGGCTGACCAACGGCGTCGAGGTCACGTCGTACATTCCCGGCGTCGGCCACAATCTGCAGGAGCACTCGGTGGTCCTGATCCGCGGGGGACGCGTAAAGGACCTGCCCGGCGTGCGCTATCACATCATCCGCGGCACCCTCGACTCGATCGGTGTGCAGGACCGGCGTCAGGGCCGCTCGAAGTACGGAGCAAAAAGACCGAAGTGAGGACGGCGGCCCTCGGGCCGGCACCGCGGCGACGCGGTACTGGTCCCGGGCCGCGGGTGTACTGAACCGCCATGCCACGGAAAGGTGAGGTCAAGCGTCGGGACATCCTGCCCGACCCCAAGTACCACGATCGAACGGTGAGCAAGTTCATCAACGCGCTGCTGGTGGACGGCAAGAAGAGCCTCGCCGAACGCACCCTCTATGACGCCCTCGCCATCGTCAGCGATCGCGCCAAGGAGGATGCCCTCGGTGTCTTCAAGCGGGCGCTCGAGCAGGTGAAGCCGCTCGTGGAGGTCCGGTCGCGGCGCGTCGGCGGTGCCACCTACCAGGTTCCGGTCGAGGTCCGGCCGCAGCGCCGGATGTCCCTCGCCATGCGCTGGATCGTGCAGAACGCCCGGACGCGTCCGGAGAAATCGATGATTGCCAAGCTCGGCGGCGAGATTCTCGACGCGGCCAACGGCCGCGGCGGCGCCGTCAAGAAGAAGGAGGACACGCACCGCATGGCGGAGGCCAACAAGGCTTTCGCCCACTACCGCTGGTAGTCGCTGCGTCGACCATGCCCCGCGCCGTTTCCCTCGAGAAGACCCGCAACATCGGCATCATGGCCCACATTGATGCCGGCAAGACCACGACGACGGAGCGCGTCCTCTACTACACGGGCATCAGCTACAAGATCGGCGAGGTCCATCAGGGCACCGCCGTCATGGACTGGATGGTGCAGGAGCAGGAGCGCGGCATCACCATCACGTCCGCCGCCACCACCTGCTTCTGGCAGGACCACCGCGTCAACATCATCGACACGCCCGGCCACGTCGACTTCACGATCGAGGTCGAGCGGAGCCTGCGCGTCCTCGACGGCGCCGTCGCGGTGTTCTGCGGCGTCGGCGGCGTCGAGCCGCAGTCCGAGACCGTCTGGCGCCAGGCCGACCGCTACCACGTTCCGCGTGTCGCCTTCGTCAACAAGATGGACCGCATCGGCGCGGACTTCGACCGCGTCGTCCGCGAGATTCGCGAGCGCCTCCGGGCCAACCCGGTCATGGTCCAGCTGCCGCTCGGCATCGAGGACGATTTCCGCGGCGTCATCGATCTCGTCACCATGAAGGCGGTGGTGTGGGAGGACGAGAGCCTCGGTGCGCGCTACCGGGAGGAGGAGATCCCCGCCGACGTCCGTGGCGCCGCCGAGGCGGCGCGCGAGCAGCTTCTCGAGGCGGTTGCCGACGTCAGCGAGCCGCTCATGGAGCGTTATCTGAACGGTGAGCCGATCTCCGAGACGGACATCCGCGCGGCGGTCCGCGCCGGCACGCTGCAGATGAAGCTCGTCCCCGTGGTCTGCGGCAGCGCCTTCAAGAACAAGGGCGTCCAGCCGCTGCTCGACGCGGTGATCGCGTACCTGCCGTCGCCGCTCGACGTGCCGCCCGTCCGCGGCATCAACCCGAACTCGAGTCACGAGGAGGAGCGCCTCGCACGCGACGACGAGCCCTTCACGGCGCTCGCCTTCAAGATCATGAGCGACCCGTACGTCGGCACGCTCACGTTCCTCCGCGTGTATTCGGGCGTGATGACGTCGGGCTCCTACGTCTACAACTCGGTGAAGGGGAAGAAGGAGCGCGTCGGGCGCCTCCTCAAGATGCACGCCAACAAGCGCGAGGAGATCAAGGAGGTCTACGCGGGCGACATCGTGGCGGCCGTCGGTCTCCGCGACACCACCACGGGCGACACGCTCTGCGACGAGAGCAAGCCGATCGTCCTCGAGCGCATGCAGTTCCCCGACCCCGTCATCTCGATCGCCATCGAGCCGAAGACGAAGGTCGACCAGGAGCGGCTCGGCGGGTCCCTCCACAAGCTTGCCACGGAGGATCCGTCGTTCCGCGTGTCGACCAACACCGAGACCGGGCAGACGCTCATCTCGGGCATGGGCGAGCTACACCTCGAGATCATCGTCGACCGGCTGCTCCGCGAGTTCAAGGTGGACGCCAACGTCGGCAAGCCCCAGGTTGCCTACAAGGAAACGGTCCGGAAGGCCGTCGAGCACGAGGCCAAGTTCATCCGCCAGACGGGCGGCCGCGGACAGTACGGCCACGTCGTGCTGCGGCTCGAGCCGCTGCCGGCCGGTGGCGGCTTCGAGTTCGTCGACGGCACCAAGGGCGGCGTCATCCCGCGCGAGTACATCCCCGCCATCGAGAAGGGCGTCAAGGAGGCGATGGAGTCGGGCATGCTTGCCGGCTACCCCGTCGTCGACGTCAAGGCGACCGTCGTCTACGGCTCGTACCACGAGGTCGACTCCTCGGAGATCGCGTTCAAGATCGCGGGCTCGATGGCCTTCAAGGAGGCGATGGGCAAAGCGTCGCCCGTCATCCTCGAGCCCATCATGTCGCTCGAGGTCGTGACCCCGGAGGAGTACATGGGCGAGGTCATCAGCGACATCAACCGACGCCGCGGCCGCATCGCGGGCCAGGAGCCGCGCGGCAACGCGCAGGTGATCGCCGCGCACGCGCCTCTCGCCGAGATGTTCGGCTATGCCACGGATCTCCGGTCGCGCACGCAGGGTCGCGCGACCTTCACGATGCAGTTCTCGCACTACGAGCCGGTGCCGAAGGGCATCGGCCCCGAGGCGCTCCGGCAAGGAGGGACGCGCTTCGCGGAGGCTTCGCAGCTGAGTTAGCCAAGAGCGCGACGGAGGACACACCGCCATGGCGAAGGCAAAGTTCGAGCGCAAGAAGCCGCACGTCAACGTCGGGACGATCGGACACATCGACCACGGCAAGACGACGCTCACCGCGGCGATCACCAAGGCGCAGGCCGCGAAGGGCTTCGGTCAGTTCGTGCCGTTCGATCAGATCGACAAGGCTCCCGAGGAGCGCGAACGCGGCATCACCATTGCCACCGCACACGTGGAGTACGAGACCGCGAAACGCCACTACGCCCACGTCGACTGTCCGGGTCACGCTGACTACATCAAGAACATGATCACCGGCGCTGCGCAGATGGACGGCGCCATCCTGGTGGTCGCTGCCACCGACGGCCCGATGCCGCAGACCCGCGAGCACATCCTCCTGGCGCGCCAGGTCGGCGTGCCGGCGATCGTCGTCTTCATGAACAAGGTCGACGCGGTCGATGACAAGGAGTTGCTCGACCTCGTCGAGCTCGAGGTGCGGGAACTGCTCTCCAAGTACGAGTTCCCAGGCGACGAGATCCCGATCATCCGCGGCAGCGCGCTGAAGGGGCTCGAGGGGGATGCCGGCGAGCTCGGCGGTCTCGCCCTCCAGAAGCTGATGGACGCCGTCGACGGCTACATCCCCGAGCCGAAGCGCGAGATCGACAAGCCCTTCCTGATGCCCGTCGAGGACGTGTTCTCGATCAGCGGCCGCGGCACGGTCGCCACCGGGCGCATCGAGCGGGGGAAGATCAAGGTCGGCGAGGAGGTCGAGATCGTCGGCATCAAGCCGACCACCAAGACCGTCGTCACAGGGGTGGAGATGTTCCGAAAGCTCCTCGACGAGGGGCTCGCCGGCGACAACGTCGGCTGCCTGCTGCGCGGCGTGAAGCGCGAGGACATCGAGCGCGGCCAGGTGCTCGCGAAGCCCGGCTCGATCACGCCGCACACGAAGTTCCAGGCCGAGGCGTACGTGCTCACCAAGGAAGAGGGTGGCCGTCACACGCCGTTCTTCAACGGCTACCGGCCGCAGTTCTATTTCCGAACCACGGACGTAACCGGCGTCTGCACCCTGCCCGAAGGCACCGAGATGGTGATGCCGGGGGACAACGTGCAGGTCAAGGTGGATCTCATCACTCCCATCGCGATGGACGAGGGGCTCCGGTTCGCCATTCGTGAAGGGGGACGCACGGTTGGCGCCGGTGTGGTGACCAAGATCTTCGAATAGATCTTCGAGTAAACGTGACGTGAACGAGAAGATCCGCATCCGTCTGAAAGCGTACGACCACCGGCTGCTCGATCAGTCGGTACGCGAGATCGTGGAAACCGTACGCCGGACGGGCGGACGCGTCGCCGGACCCATTCCGCTGCCGACCCACATCGAACGCTTCACCGTGAACCGCTCCCCGCACGTCGACAAGAAGTCGCGCGAGCAGTTCGAGATCCGCACCCACAAGCGTCTGCTCGACATCCTCGAGCCGACGCAGCAGACGATCGACGCGCTCGGCAAGCTCGACCTGGCGGCCGGCGTGGACGTCGAGATCAAGCTGCAATAGCCATGGCGCTCCCCGGTCTGATCGGACGCAAGCTCGGCATGACGCAGGTCTACACTGCGGAGGGCGTGCTCGTGCCGGTCACCGTCATCCAGGCCGGACCATGCACGGTGATTGCCACCCGCCAGCGCGAGCGCGACGGGTACGCCGCCGCGCAGCTCGGGTTCGGCACTGCGAAGCCGAGCCGGCTGCAGAAGGCGGTGCAAGGTCAATTCAAGAAGGCGGGGACGGGTGCCTTCACGGTGCTCCGGGAGTTCCGGCTGCTCGGGGACGAGCCGCCCGCGGTCGGCGCCGAGGTTCGGGTGAGCGAGGTGTTCCAGCCGGGCGAGGTCGTGCACGTCGCCGGACTCAGCAAGGGCCGTGGCACGGCGGGCGTCATGAAGCGGCACAAGTTCGCGGGCTTTCCGGGGTCACACGGCACGCACGAGTACTTCCGGCACGGCGGCTCCATCGGCAACCGCTCCTACCCGGGTCGCATCTTCAAGGGCAAGCGCATGGCGGGCCGGTACGGCGCCGAATGGGTCACCACGCGGAATCTCAAGGTCATCGCGGTGAGACCCGAGGAGAATCTCCTGCTCGTCCGTGGCGCCGTGCCCGGCGCCCGGAACGGCACCGTGCTGATCCACAAGCACGCCGTGGAGGCGCGCGAGGCATGACGGAGGAGACCGTGAGCCTGCCGGTGCTGTCGCAGACCCGCGAGCGCGTCGGCGACGTGACCGTCCCCGCCGCCGTGGTCGCCGGTCCGGTGCGGGAGCACCTGCTGCACGAGGCGGTGCGCAGCCAGCTCGCCGCTCGCCGGGCGGGCACTGCGGCCACCAAGACGCGCGGTTTCGTCAGCGGCGGCGGCAAGAAGCCGTGGCGGCAGAAGGGGACGGGTCGTGCGCGCGCCGGGAGCATCCGCTCGCCGCTGTGGGCTGGCGGCGCCACGATCTTCGGGCCGCAGCCCCGCGACTACACATACCGGATGCCGAAGTCCGCGCGGCAGGCGGCACTCCGCGCCGCGCTCGCGGCGCGCCATGCCGCCGGCAAGCTGCTCGTCGTCGACGGCCTCAGCCTCGCTGCGCCGAAGACGCGGCACATGGTCGAATGCCTTGCCGGACTCGGCCTCGACGAGGCGCCGAGTGTCCTCGTCGTGCTCCCCGAGGCGGACAGCGCGATCGAGCGGGCGGCGCGCAATCTTCCCGGCGTGAAGGTGCTCCGCGTCGCGGGGTTGAACGTCCACGACGTTCTCGGGCACGCCGAGATCGTCTTCACGCGCGCGGCGCTCGAGCAGATCGCGAGCCGGCTCGCGCCGTCGAAGTCGAGCGCGTCATGAATGCGGCCGAGGTGGTACAGGGTCCGGTGATCACGGAGAAGGGGACGCTCGTCAACGAGCTCGGCAACCAGGTGGTCTTCCGTGTCCATCCCCGCGCCAACAAGGTGGAGATCCGACACGCTGTCGAGATGCTGTTTAAAGTGAAGGTCGAAAAGGTGCGGACGTCCCGGTTCCTCGGCAAGACACGGCGCGTGGGGCGTCACCTCGGTCGGCGGCCGAACTGGAAGAAGGCCTACGTGACGCTCGCCGAGGGGAGCCGCATCGACTTCTTCGAGGGAGCCTGAGCGGGATGCCCACCATCCAGTTCCGCCCGACGTCGCCCGGCCGCCGCTTCCAGACGGGTCCGGACTTCAACGAGATCACGAAGGACACGCCCGAGCCGTCGCTCACCGCGCCGCTTCGCAAGTCGGGAGGGCGGAACAACCTCGGCCGCATGACGATCCGCCATCGCGGCGGCGGCCACAAGCGCCTCTATCGGATCCTCGACTTCAAGCGCGACAAGGTGAGCGTGCCGGCCAAGGTTGCGGCCATCGAATACGACCCGAACCGCTCCGCGCGGATCGCGCTCCTGCACTACGCCGACGGCGAGAAGCGCTACATCCTGGCCCCCGTTGGGCTCGCCGTGGGCGACAAGGTCGAGGCCGGACCGAAGGCCGACATCAAGCCGGGCAACAGCCTGCCGCTCGCGAACATTCCGCTCGGCACGACGGTCCACAACGTCGAGTTCCGAGAGGGGCGGGGCGGCCAGCTCGCGCGGAGCGCCGGTGCAGGGATCCAGCTGATGGCCAAGGAAGGCGACTACGCGCTGCTGAAGCTCCCGTCGGGCGAGCTCCGGCGGGTGCGGCTAGCCTGCCGGGCGACGATCGGGCAGGTCGGCAACCTCGAACACGAAAACATCTCGTACGGCAAGGCCGGGCGCATCCGCTGGCTCGGGCGGCGCTCGAGTGTTCGTGGCATCGCGATGAACCCCGTGGATCACCCGCACGGTGGCGGCGAGGGCCGCTCGAAGGGCAATCATCCGCAGACGCCGTGGGGCAAGCCCACGAAGGGCTACAAGACGCGCCACAACAAGCGCACCGACCGCTGGATCCTGCAGCGGCGGAAGACGAAATAGGGGGCGCGGTGGCACGATCGATCAAGAAAGGCCCCTTCGTCGACGGCCACCTCATGAAGAAGGTGCGGGCGATGATCGAGTCGGGCGAGAAGCGCGTCGTGAAGACGTGGTCGCGTCGCTCGACGATCACGCCGGACATGCTCGGCTTCACGTTCGCCGTGCACAACGGACGGAAGTTCATCCCGGTGTTCATCACGGAGAACGCCGTGGGCCATAAGCTCGGTGAGTTTGCACCCACGCGCACGTTCCACGGCCACTCGGGCGATCGCAAGGGCAAGGTCGAAGGTGCCGCCCCCGCGGCGCCGCGCGCGCCAGGTGCCGCCGCGGCTCCTGCCGCGCCGCGCAAGGCCCCGGGAGCGTGATGGAGACGCGTGCGCAGAGCCGGTTCATGCGTATCACCGCGCAGAAGGCGCGCCTGGTGGTCGATCTGATCCGTGGCAAGCCCGTCGAGAAGGCGCTGAGCCTTCTCGAGTACACCCCCAAGCGCGGGGCGCGGCTCGTCGCCAAGACGCTGCGCTCCGCGGTCGCCAACGCGGAGAGCACCCAGCGCGTCGACGTCGACCGCCTCTACGTGAAGCGCGCGTTCGTCGACGAAGGTCCGACGGCGAAGCGCTTTCTCAGCCGGGCGCACGGCCGTGCCACCAAGGTCTTCAAGAGGACGAGCCACATCACCTTGATCGTCGACGAGCGTCCGAAGGCGGGGGAGGCGTAACGTGGGTCAGAAGGTACACCCGAAGGGCTTTCGCCTCGGCGTCATCGAGAACTGGGACTCGCGCTGGTTCGCGCGTCGCGAATACGCCGAGCTCCTGCACGAGGACATCAAGATCCGCAATTTCTTGAAGAAGCGCCTGTATCACGCCGGGGTGTCGAAGATCGAAATCGAGCGCGCGGCCAACAAGGCGAAGATCAACATCCACACGGCGCGGCCCGGGATCGTCATCGGCAAGAAGGGCGCCGAGATCGAGAAGCTCAAGCAGGAGCTGTCGAAGCTCACCAGCAAGGAGACCTTCATCAACATCCACGAGGTGCGCCGGCCGGACCTCGACGCGCTGCTCGTCGGCGAGAACGTGGCCTTGCAGCTCGAACGTCGGGTCGCGTTCCGGCGGGCGATGAAGGAGGCGGTGGCGCGCGCCATGCGCATGGGGGCGCAGGGGATCCGCATCCAGTCCGCGGGCCGACTCGGGGGCTCGGAGATCGCGCGCACCGAATGGTACCGCGAGGGACGGGTGCCGTTGCACACGCTGCGCGCCGACGTGAACTACGGCCTCGCCGAGGCGAAGACCACCTATGGCGTCATCGGCGTCAAGTGCTGGATCTTCCGCGGCGAGGTTCTCACCAAGCAGGAGGAGGAGCAGCGCGCCGCCCTCGGCGTCTGATCCACGACGAGTATGCTCGCCCCGAAGAAGGTCAAGTGGCGAAAGATGCAGAAGGGCCGACGGCGCGGCACCGCGTGGCGGGGAGCGACGCTCGCCTTCGGCGACTTCGGGCTCCAGGCGCTCGAGCGCGGCTGGCTGACGGCGCGCGAGATCGAGGCGGCCCGCGTCGCGCTCACCCGCTACATCAAGCGTGGCGGGCGCGTGTGGGTGCGCGTGTTCCCCGACAAGCCGCTCACGAAGAAGCCCGCCGAGACACGGATGGGGAAGGGCAAGGGCTCGCCCGAGTTCTGGGTCGCGGTCGTCAAGCCCGGCCGCATGCTCTTCGAGATGGAAGGCGTGGAACGCAGCCAGGCGCACGCCGCGCTGCGGCTCGCGGCGGCCAAGCTGTCGATCGCGACGGTCGTTCGTGAGCGCCACACGGCGGCGGCGTGACGGTGAGCCGATGAAGCCGCAGGAATTCCGCGACATGAGCGACGACGAGCTCCGGGCGCGCGTCACGGAGCTGACCGACGCGCTCTTCCACCTGCGTCTCCGCCGGGCGACGGCGCAGCTGCCCAATCCGATGAAGGTTCGCGAGACGAAGCGCGACCTGGCCCGGGCCAAGACGACGCTCCGGCAGCGGGAGGTCCGGCCATGACGACGGGACGGCGCAAGCAGCGAGACGGCGTCGTCGTCTCCGACAAGATGACGCGGACCGTCGTCGTCGAAGTGGAGCGGCTGGTCCGCCACGGCCGGTATCGCAAGTACCTGAAGCAGCGCAGGCGCTACAAAGCGCACGATCAGAAGGAGCAGTGTCGCGTCGGCGATCGGGTTCGCATCATCGAGAGCCGCCCGCTGTCGCACGACAAGCGGTGGACGGTGGCAGCCATCCTGGCGCGCCGGGAAGGGGCGGACGAGCCGCTGGTCGGCGGTGAGCTGCCCACCGCGGCCGCGGGCGGGGGCGAAGGCTAGGTCATGATCCAGGCGGAAAGCATCCTCGACGTCGCGGACAACAGCGGCGCCCGGAAGGTGCTCTGCATCAAGGTGCTCGGCGGCACCCGGCGAAAGTACGCCTCGATCGGCGACATCATCGTCGTGTCGGTCAAGGAGGCCATCCCGAACGCCAAGGTGAAGAAGGGTGACGTCATGAAGGCGGTCATCGTCCGCACCGCGAAGGAAGTCGGCCGGACCGACGGCTCCTACATCCGGTTCGACACGAACTCCGCGGTGCTGATCGACAATGCCCGCGAGCCGATCGGCACGCGCATCTTCGGTCCGGTGGCGCGCGAGCTCCGCGCCAAGCGGTTCATGAAGATCATCTCGCTTGCCCCGGAGGTGCTCTGAGCGATGGCCGTCGAGCGCATCCGCAAGGACGACACCGTGATCGTCATCGCCGGCCGCGAACGCGGGAAGACCGGCAAGGTGCTGCGGCTGCTGCACGAGAAGAACCGCGTGGTGATCGAGCGCGTGAACATGGTGAAGCGGCATCAGAAGCCGCGCGGCGTTCAGAGCCCGGGCGGTATCGTCGAGAAGGAGGCATCGATCCACCTCTCCAACGTGTTGCCCATCTGCGGTCGCTGCAACAAGCCGGCGCGCGTCGGTCGCCGCCGTCTCGAGAACGGCCGCGCGGCGCGCGTGTGTCGCCGCTGCGGCGAGCTCATGGACAGCGTGTAAACATGGCGGCGCGCCTGCAGGAACGGTACAAACAGGAGATCGTCCCGGCGCTCATGCGCGAGCTCGGCTACAAGAACTCGCTCGCCGTGCCGCGGCTCCAGAAGATCGTCCTCAACATGGGGCTCGGTGAGGCCACGCAGAACCCGAAGCTCCTCGACGGTGCGGTCGAGGAGCTGACCGCGATCAGCGGCCAGAAGCCGGTCGTCACGCGCGCCAAGAAGGCGATCGCCAACTTCAAGCTTCGTGAGAAAACGGCCATCGGCGCCATGGTGACGCTGCGGGGCGAGCGGATGTACGAGTTCTTCGAGCGCCTTGTGGGTGCCGCGCTGCCGCGCGTCCGTGACTTCAAGGGCGTTCCGGATCGCGCGTTCGACGGCCGGGGCAACTACTCCCTTGGGATCCGGGAGCAGGTGATCTTTCCGGAGATCAACCTCGACAAGGTGGACAAGATCAAGGGCCTGACGGTCGTCATCTGCACGACGGCGCGGTCGGACGCCGAGGGCAAGAGCTTGCTGCGCGCGCTCGGGATGCCGTTCCGGGCCTGACGACCGAGGGGATATGGCGAAGACGTGTCTCATGGTAAAGGCGTCGCGGCCACCGAAGTTCAAGGTGCGCGCCTACAACCGCTGCCCGCTGTGCGGGCGGCCGCGGGCCTTCTTCCGGCGGTTCCGCATGTGCCGGCTCTGCCTGCGCGACCTCGGGCGCCGCGGCCAGATCCCGGGACTCGTGAAGGCGAGCTGGTGACGGCGCGATGCTGACCGATCCGATCGCCGACTTCCTCACCCGTGTCCGGAACGCCACCGCCGCGCGCAAGGCGACGGTCGACATGCCTTGGTCGAAACAGAAGGACGCCCTCGCGCGCGTGCTCGTGGCGGAGGGGTACCTCGCCGGCGCGACCATCATCGAGGCGGAGCCGCGTCCCGTGCTGCGCATCGAGCTGCGCTACGACCCGCAGCGACGGCCGGTGATCGGTGGCATCAAGCGGGTCAGCCGGCCGAGCCTCCGGGTCTACGTCGGATCGAAGGACATTCCCGCCGTGCGGGGTGGCCTCGGCGTGAGCGTGCTGTCCACCCCGAAGGGTCTCCTCGTCGATCGCGACGCCCGGCGCGAGAACGTGGGCGGGGAGCTGCTCTGCACTGTCTGGTAGGAGAGAGGGACGATGTCGCGCATCGGTAAACAACCCGTCGCGGTGCCGCAGGGCGTTCGCGTTCACGCGACCGACGGCACCGTGCGCGTCGAAGGTCCCAGGGGCACGCTCGAGCGTCGCCTCGATCCGGAGGTCAGCGTCGCCGTCGAGGGCGGGGCCGTCGTCGTCCGCCGGCGCGACGACTCGCGTCGGGCGCGCAGCATCCATGGGCTCACGCGGAAGCTCATCGGCAACATGGTCGACGGCGTCAACAAGGGCTTCACGCGCGTCCTCGAGATCAACGGCGTCGGCTATCGAGCGGAAGCGCGGGGCACCGTGCTGTACCTGACCCTCGGGTACTCGCACCCGATCGCCTTCCAGCTGCCCCCGGGGATCTCGGCGAAGGTCGATCGGCAGGTGATCGTGACGCTCGAAGGACCCGATCGCGAGCTTCTTGGACATACCCTGGCGGCTATCCGCGAGCTCCGGCCACCCGAGCCGTACAAGGGCAAGGGGGTCAAGTACGCGGAAGAGACGATCCGCCGTAAGGCGGGCAAGGCGGCGGCGGGAGGGGCACGCTGATGCGAACCAGCCTCAAGGTGGTCGGACGCGAGCGGCGGCGTGTGCGGGTTCGGCGCGCCGTGCGCGGGACGGACGAGCGGCCGCGTCTCTGCGTCTTCCGGAGCCAGAAGCACACGTATGCGCAGCTGATCACCGACCAGTCAGCGAAGACGCTGCTTGCCATCTCCACGCTGTCGGCCGATCTGCGCACCGGGCTCAAGAAGACGTCCGATGTCGGCGCGGCCAAGCAGGTCGGGCTGCTGGTCGCGCGGCGCTGTCAGGAGCAGGGCATCAAACGGATCGTGTTCGATCGGAACGGGTTCCTGTACCATGGCCGCGTGCGCGCCGTCGCCGAGGGCGCGCGCGAGGGCGGCCTCGAGTTCTAGGGAAGGACGAGCATGCCGCATCCGGGTGGGTCAGGCGGTCCGCGCCGCGTCATCCTCGACGCGCAGGGCGCCGAGCTGAAGGAGAAGGTCGTCCACATCAACCGCGTCGCCAAGGTCGTGAAGGGCGGCCGGCGGTTCAGCTTCAGCGCGCTGGTCGTCGTTGGGGACGGCCGCGGACGCGTCGGCTTCGGGCTCGGCAAGGCCAACGAGGTGCCGGAAGCGATCCGGAAGGGCATCGACAAGGCGAAGAAGCAGATGGTCGGGGTGCCGCTCGTCGACGGCACGATCCCCTACGAGGTCACGGGCCGTTTCGGCGCGGGCGAGGTGCTGCTGAAGCCCGCCTCCGCCGGTACGGGGGTCATCGCCGGCGGCGGCGTGCGGGCCGTCGTGGAGCTCGCGGGAGTCAGCAACGTCCTCACCAAATGCATCGGGTCGAACAACCCGCACAACATGGTGCGGGCGACGATGGACGCCCTCGGGCAGCTGAAGGAGCCCGGCGCGGTCGCGGCGCTGCGCGGCAAGACCGTGGCGGAGCTACGGTAATGAGCGACCGCATGCTGAAGGTCCGCCTGCGGCGCAGCCCCATCGGCACGAGCCCGCGTCAGCGCGAGACGCTCCGCGGCCTCGGCCTCAAGCGCGTCGGCAAGTCGGTGATCCTCAAGGACTCGCCGGCGGTGCGCGGCATGGTGCGTGCCGTCGCGCATCTCGTCGAGGCGGAGGAATAGGCGACGACGATGGACCAGCCCATCGATCTCGGTCATCTGCATCCCGCCCCGGGGGCGACGCGGCCGCGGAAGCGCGTCGGCCGCGGTCCCGGGTCCGGCCAGGGCAAGACGGCGGGCCGCGGCCACAAGGGCCGGCGGTCGCGTTCGGGCGGCAACAGCCCGCCCGGCTACGAGGGCGGTCAGATGCCGCTCCAGCGGCGCCTGCCGAAGCGCGGCTTTCGCCCGGTGGCCCGCGAGGAGTACGCGATCGTGAATCTCGCCAAGCTCGCCCTGTTCGAGCCCGGAACGACGGTCGGGCCCGAAGAGCTGCGGAGCCGGCGCCTGGTGCGCGGCGGCCGGCGGGTCAAGTGCCTCGGCGACGGCGCGCTGCCGCATGCGCTGACCGTGCGGCTGCACGCGTTCAGCAAGACCGCGCGCGAGCGCATCACGGCTGCCGGCGGCACGGTGGAGACGGTCGATGTTTGAAGGGTTCGCCAATGCGTCCCGCGTTCCGGAGCTTCGTAAGCGCCTCGGGTTCACCGCCGCGGCGCTGGCGGTCTACCGGCTGGGCGTCGCCATCCCGACGCCCGGCATCGACGGCCAGGCGCTGGCGCAGTTCTTCGCCCAGGCCCGTAACAACATCGTCGGCTTGGTGAATCTCTTCTCGGGCGGCGCGCTCGAGCGCTTTTCGATCTTCGCGCTCGGCATCATGCCCTACATCAGCGCGAGCATCATCCTGCAGCTCCTGACGGTGGTCATCCCCTACCTCGAGAAGCTCTCGAAGGAGGGCGAGATGGGCCGCCGGAAGATCACGCAGTATACCCGCTACGGCACGGTGCTCCTCTCGCTCGTGCAGGGCTTCTTCATCTCGGTCGGCCTCGAGTCGATCGAGGCGCCGGGGGGCGGCGGGGTCGTCTTCCAGCCGGGATGGCACTTCCGGCTGATGACGATGATCACCCTGACCACGGGAACCGCCTTCATCATGTGGCTCGGCGAGCAGATCACCGAACGCGGGATTGGCAACGGCATCTCGCTCATCATCTTCGCGGGCATCGTCGCCGCCATGCCGTCGGCGGCCGCGACGACGTTCGAGTTCATCAAGCAGGCCGAGCTTTCGATCCTGATCGCCGTCTTCATCATCCTCGTGATGATCGGCGTGGTGGCGGCGATCATCTTCATGGAGCGCGCCCAGCGGCGGATTCCGGTCCAGTACGCCAAGCGGGTGGTGGGCCGCCGCATGTACAGCGGGCAGAGCTCGCACCTGCCGCTCAAGATCAATACGTCGGGCGTGATCCCGCCCATCTTCGCGTCGTCGATCCTGCTCTTCCCCGGCACCGTGACCAACTTCATCGACCACCCCGTGGCCCACTGGATCTCGCGGCAGCTCGCCCCGGGGACGTGGCTCTACACCCTCGCGTACGTCGGGCTGATCGTGTTCTTCTGCTACTTTTACACCGCGGTCACCTTCAACCCGGCCGACGTCGCCGACAACATGAAGAAGTTCGGCGGCTACATTCCCGGCATCCGCCCCGGCCAGCGGACCGCGGAGTACATCGACCGCATCCTGGTGCGCATCACCTTGCCCGGTGCCCTCTACGTCGCCGCCGTCTGCGTCCTCCCGACGATCCTCATCAGTCAGTTCAAGGTGCCCTTCTACTTCGGCGGGACCGCGCTTCTGATCGTCGTCGGAGTGGCTCTCGACACGATCGCTGCCATGGAGACGCACCTGATCACGCGCAGCTACGAGGGCTTCATGAAGCGGGGACGCATCCGGGGACGGCGCTAGTGGGAGTACGGGCCGTGATCATGGGAGCGCCGGGGGCGGGCAAGGGCACGCAGGCGAAGCTGCTGGAGGAGCGGCGCGGGGTGGCGCACATCTCCACCGGCGACATTCTGCGCGATGCCCGGCGCGCCGGGACGACGCTCGGCCGCGAGGCGGAGCGCTTCATGGCGCAGGGGCTGCTCGTGCCCGACGACGTCGTGATCGGTATCGTTGCGGATCGTCTCGCGGCGCAGAACCACAACCGGGGCTTCTTGCTCGACGGCTTCCCGCGGACCGTGCCGCAGGCGGAAGCACTCGCGGAGATGCTCGGTAAGGGCGGGGAGCCGCTCGATGCCGTCGTCTCGATCGACGTGCCGGAGGACGAGCTCGTCCGGCGGCTCGCCGCGAGGCGTGTCTGCCGGCAGTGCGGCGCGATGTTCCAGCTCGACGCCGACCCCGCCGCGCGCACCGGCCGGTGTGACCGCTGCGGCGGCGAGCTCTACCAGCGCGAGGACGATCGCGAGGAGACCGTGCGGGCGCGGTTCGACGTGTACGCCCGCGACACCGCACCGGTGCTGCAGTACTATCGCGACGCGGGCCTCCTGCGGGAGATCTCCGGCGTCGGAAGCCGCGAGGAAATATTCCTCCGCGTGCTGGCGAGCCTCCCATGATCCTTCTCAAGTCGCCGGAGGAGATCGACCGCATGCGGCGGGCCAACGCCATCGTCGCGGAGATCCTGGCGGAGCTCCGGACGCGGGTCCGTCCCGGCGTCACCACGGGAGAGCTCGACGTACTGGCCGAGGAGCTCACGCGCAAGAAGGGCGCACGGCCTGCGTTCAAGGGCTACGCGGTCGCCGGGCGGGTGTACCCGGCGTCGGTCTGCATCTCGATCAACGACGAGGTGGTGCACGGAATCCCGTCGCCGCGGCGCGTGCTGCGGGACGGCGACATCGTCGGCCTCGACTTCGGCGTCTGTCACGACGGCTACTTCGGCGATGCGGCGGTCACCGTGCCGGTCGGGCGCGTGACGCCCGAGGCAGAACGGCTCATGCGGGTCACGGAGGCGGCGCTCGCGGCCGGCATCGAAGCGATCCGGGCCGGGGCGCACGTCGGCGACATCTCGGGGGCGATTCAGGACACGGTCGAGGCAGCCGGGTTTTCGACCGTACGCGAATTCGTCGGTCATGGCATCGGGCGGAGCCTGCACGAGGATCCGCAGGTGCCGAACTACCGGACGGGCGCCCGCGGCGTCCGGCTGAGCGACGGTCTCGTGCTGGCGATCGAGCCGATGGTGAATGCGGGGGGGCCCGAGGTCTTTCTGAAGGAGGATGGGTGGACGGCGGCGACGCGTGACGGCCGGCTCTCGGCGCACTTCGAACATTCCGTTGCAGTGACCGGAAACGGCCCGTATATTTTGAGTTTACCCTGAAGGGACCACGAGCCATGAATGGGGACGCGATCGCGGTGAGCGGCACGGTGTCGCAGCTGATGCCCAACGCCATGTTCCGGGTGGACCTCGACAACGGGCACCAGGTGCTGGCGCACGTCGCCGGGAGCGTGCGCCTGCGCTACGTCCGGATCGCGCCGGGCGACAAGGTCACAGTCGAGCTCTCGCCGTTCGACCTCTCGCGTGGTCGGATCACGTATCGCATGCGGTGAACGGGCGATGAAGGTACGCGCATCGGTCAAAGCCATCTGCAAGAAGTGCAAGGTCATCCGCCGCGCGGGGGTGGTCCGCGTGCTCTGCTCGAACCCGCGGCACAAGCAGCGTCAGGGCTGAGGGGGAAACTGGATGGCGCGAATTGCAGGCGTCGACTTACCGCATAAGAAGCGCATGGAGATCGCGCTCACGTACATCTATGGGATCGGGCGAAGCTCGGCGGACAAGATCTGCGCCGAGGCCGGCGTCGACCCGGGGCGCAGCAGCGACGAGCTCACCGACGACGAGATCACTCGCGTCCGCCGCGTGATCGACACGGCGTACAAGGTGGAGGGTGACCTGCGCCGCGACGTCACTGGCAACATCAAACGTCTGGTGGACCTCGGCACGTATCGCGGCCTCCGACACCGTCGCAACCTGCCGGTGCGCGGGCAGCGCACGCACACGAACTCACGGACGCGCAAAGGCCCGCGCCGCGCCATCGCCGGCAAGAAGCCGGCGCCCTCGAAGGGGTAAGGAGGACGCATGGCGAAGCAGCCCGAGGGCGCACCGGAGCGGCCAGCCGCGCCGGAAGCTGCGCCAGTCCGGCGCAAGAAGGTCAAACGGACGGTGAGCGAGGGAGTGGTGCACATCCACTCCACGTTCAACAACACGATCATCACCATCACGGACGCGCAGGGCAACGTGATCGTGTGGTCGAGTGCTGGCTCCGTCGGCTTCAAGGGGTCGCGCAAGGGGACGCCGTTCGCCGCTCAGGTCGCCGCGGAGGCCGCGGCGCGGAAGGCGGCGGAGCTCGGCATGCGTCAGGTCCAGGTGTACGTGAAGGGGCCGGGCGCGGGGCGCGAGTCGGCGCTCCGGAGCCTGCAGGCCGCGGGGTTCGCGGTGAGTATCATCAAGGACGTTACACCGATTCCGCACAACGGCTGCCGGCCGCCCAAGCGGCGGCGCGTATGAGGACCTAGCTGTGGCGCGATACACGCAAGCCTCCTGCCGGCTGTGCCGGCGCGAGGGTCTCAAGCTGTTCTTGAAGGGCGAGCGGTGCTACACCGACAAGTGCGCGATCGAGCGCCGCAACTACCCGCCCGGCGAGCACGGGCAGGGGCGGCCGAAGTTCTCCGAGTACTCGATCCAGCTGCGTGAGAAGCAGAAGCTGCGCCGGATGTACGGCATCCTCGAGTCGCAGTTCCGTCGCTATTTCGCGATGGCCGATCGCGCCCGGGGCGTGACCGGCGAGACGCTGCTCCAGATCCTCGAACGCCGAATGGACAACATCGTCTACCGCCTCGGCTTTGCGACCTCGCGTGCCGAGGCCCGGCAGCTCGTGCGGCACGGCCACTTCCGCGTGAACGGCCGCAAGGTCGACATCCCCTCCTACCTGGTCCGCACGGGCGACGCGGTGAGCGTCCGGGAGCGGAGCCGTCAGGTGACGCGCATCCAGGAAGCGCTCGAGCTGGCGCAGCGCCGTGGTGTCCCGGAGTGGCTCGCGATCGACCCCCCCACGTTCACGGGGATCGTGAAGGCGTTCCCGACCCGTGCCGATCTCACCATGCCGATCAACGAGAAGCTGGTCGTGGAGCTCTACTCCAAGTAGGGCACGCGGACAGGGGAAGGCTGTCATGGAATTGCAGGACCTCTCGACGCAGACTCCAGACGCGATCGTCCAGAGCAACTGGCGAGAGCTGATCAAACCGCGGCGGCTCGAGGTCGACGAGAAGAGCCTCACGCCGACGTACGGGAAGTTCTTCGGGGAGCCGTTCGAGCGCGGCTACGGCATCACCGTCGGCAACGCGCTCCGGCGGGTTCTCCTCTCTTCGCTGCAGGGCGCCGCGATCGTCGCCTTGCGGGTGAAGGGCGTGCTGCACGAGTTCTCGACGATCGGGGGGGTCACGGAGGACGTGACCGACATCGTGCTCAACCTGAAAGAGGTCCGCGTGAAATTGCACGACGGCGCGGTCGAGGAGACGGCGCGCATCCACTTGCGGGGTGAGCGCGAGGTCACCGCGGCCGACGTGCAGGCGGGACCGCGGGTGGAGGTGCTGAATCCGAACCAGCACATCGCGATGCTCGCCAAGGATTCCGAGCTCGACATGGAGATCGTCATCCGCCTGGGACGTGGCTACGTCCCTGCCGAGCGCAACAAGCGTGAGGGCGATCCGGCCGGCACGATCCCGATCGATGCGGTGTTCTCGCCGGTCACCAAGGTCAACTTCACGGTGACGAATGCCCGCGTCGGGCAGCGCACGGACTACGACCGCCTGGTCCTCGAGGTGCACACCGACGGCAGCGTACGTCCCGAGGACGCCGTCGCGTATGCCGCTCGGATCCTCCAGGATCAGCTCTCGATCTTCGTCAACTTCGAGGAAATGGCCACGCCGGCGGGCGGCGACGACCGTCGTGACGCACCCGCCAACGAGAATCTCTATCGCCCCGTCGACGACCTCGAGCTGACCGTCCGCTCCGCCAACTGCCTGCAGAACGCGGACATCAAGTACATCGGCGAGCTCGTCCAGAAGAGCGAGCAGGAGATGCTCAAGACCAAGAACTTCGGGCGCAAGTCGCTCAACGAGATCAAGGAATTCCTGCACGAGATGGGGCTGTCGCTCGGCATGAAGCTCGAGAACTTCCCGCCGCGCGAAGAGCTCGACCGCCGCCGCGCGCAGCGCGAGAAGGAGACGGCCTGAGCGATGCGCCACCGCGTTGCAGGCGTGAAGCTGTCGCGCACGACCGCGCACCGGCGCGCGTTGTTCCGCAACCTCGTCACCGCACTCCTCGAGCACGAGATCATCCGGACGACCGATGCGAAGGCCAAGGAGACGCGGCGGTGGGCGGATCGCATGATCACGCTCGGCAAGCAGGGGACGCTTCATGCGCGCCGCCGTGCCGCGACGGTGCTGCGGCGCGCGAGCATCGTGAAGAAGCTCTTCGACGAGATCGCGCCGCGCTACGCCGAGCGTAACGGTGGTTACACACGCGTGGTGAAGCTCGGCCACCGCCTCGGCGACGCCGCGCACCTGTCTGTCGTCGAACTGGTCGAGCGCAAGGGCGCCGAGACCGAGCAGGCGTCGCCCAAGAAGAAGGCTCCCCGCCGCGATCGCACGAAGGAAAAGGAAGCGCCGCCGGCGCGCCGACGGGCTGCTGGGGGCTGAGCGTTTCGCGGCGGGGTGGCGGGACGGGGCGCCGCCGCGGCTCGCGGTCCTCGCGCCACGCGCACCTCGTAAAAGTAGCGTCCCCCCGAAGCTGCGCGCGTGCGCGGGCGCTGCGGGCTCGCCTCGGCAGCGCCCCGTCCCGCCTTCGCGCGCGGGTGGCTACCTCGGCCGCACGGAGCACGTGTACACGTTCGTGCGATCGCGACGATGTCGCGGTACGTGACAAGCGAAGGGCGCGCCAGCGCCCGAGCCTCGCGACGGGGTCCAGCGGAACCGGTGGAGGCTGACCGCGAGAGCGGTCACGTCAGCCGACGGGGTCCGGGGGCATCGGAGCAGCGGAGCGCGCGGCGGAGCCGCGCGCGAGCAGCGGACGGGCCCCCGGATTCGCTTGACTGGCCCGTTGCGCAGCCGATACAAACGTCCGTCATGGTCGCGTCCCGGCCCCTGCTCGCGCCGTATCCCGGCGACCGGCTTTGGCGCCGTGCGGACCGGGATGAAGCGGCACCTTGAAGCGATCCTTCGCCAGGCGCTGATCGACGCGATCACGGCGGGAGAGCTTCCCGTCGACCGACCGCCGCCCTTTACGGTCGAGGTGCCGGCCGATCTGAAGTTCGGCGATCTGGCGACCAACGTGGCGCTCGTGCTCGCGCGGCAGGCCGGGAAGCCGCCGCGCGTCGTCGCCGAGACCGTGCTCGCGCGCCTCCGCGACCCCAGCGGCTGGCTCGCGTCCGCCGAGATCGCGGGACCCGGGTTCATCAACGTCCGCTTCACGCCGGCGTTCTGGCGGATGCTGCTCGCCGAGGCGCTGGCGGCCGGCGATGCCTACGGCCGCTCCGACACCGGCGCCGGACGCCGCGTGCATGTCGAGTTCGTGAGCGCGAATCCGACGGGACCGCTGCACGTCGGGCATGGCCGGGGCGCGGTCCTCGGCGACGTCGCGGCGCGCCTCCTCGAGGCGGCCGGTTTCCAGGTCGAGCGCGAGTACTACGTGAACGACTTCGGCCGGCAGATGGACGTGCTCGGGCGATCGACGTGGATCCGCTACCGCCAGCTTCGGAGCGAGGACGTCCAGCTCGCTGAGGACGCCTACCCGGGAGAGTATCTCGTCGACGTCGCCCGGGCGCTCGCCGCGGAGCACGGCGAGGAGCTCGCGACGGCATCCGAGGCGGACGCGATCGCACGTTGCCGCGATTTCGCCGCCCGCCTGCTGCTCGCGGGGATCCGCGAAGATCTTGCCCGCTTCGGCGTCCGCTTCGATCGGTTCGTGAGCGAGCGGGCGCTCCATAGCGATGGCGTCTTCGTGCGCGCCCGCGCGGCGCTGCCACCGGACCTGCTGTACGACGAGGAGGGTGCGCTCTTCTTCCGCACCACGCGCTTCGGTGACGAGAAGGATCGCGCGATCGTGCGAGGCAACGGCGAGCCGACGTATTTCGGCGGCGACGTCGCCCACTACCATTACACCCTCGGACGGGGCTTCGACGGTCTCGTCAACGTCCTCGGCGCCGATCATCACGGCTACGTCGCGCGTCTGCGCGCGGTGGTCGCCGGGCTCGGCTTCGATCCCGCGCTGCTGCGCGTCCTTCTCGTCCAGCTCGTGAATCTGATCCGCGCCGGGGAGCCGGTCCGCATGGGGAAGCGCGCCGGTGAGTTCGTCACGCTGCGCGAGGTCATGGACGAGGTTGGTGTCGACGCGGCCCGCTTCTTCTTCCTGCTGCGAAAGGCCGACAGCCCCCTCGATTTCGATCTCGACCTCGCCAAGAAGCAGAGCACCGACAACCCGGTCTTCTACGTGCAATACGCGCACGCGCGGATCGCGAGCGTGCTCCGGCAGGCGGCGGAGGCGGGCATCGAGCTCCATCCGGACCCGGACCTCGCCCGCGTCGGCGACGCGGAGATCGAGCCGCTCCGTGTCCTCGTGACGTTCCCGGACGTCGTCGAGGCGGCGGCCCGCGATCTCGAGCCGCACCGGATCGTGTTCTACGCGCTCGACCTCGCGGCTGCCTTCCATCGCTACTACAACCAGCACCGCATCCTGACCGACGACCCCGCGACGACGCAGACCTGGCGCTCGTGCAGTGCGTGCAGCGGGTGCTGCGCGCGGCGCTCGGGATCGCCGGCGTTCAAGCGCCCGAGCGCATGTGAGGAGGACGACGATGGCGAACGAGCGGCGGAGCGGCTTCGGGTTCTGGGACCGGTTGATCCTCTTCACCGCGTGGGTGGTGACGTGCGGGCTCGTGTACCTCCTCGGGTTCTACGTCGGCAAGGGAACGCAGGCGGAGCGCCTCGGCCTCGAGGAGCGCATCGTCCGGCTGCCCGTGACGTCGTCGCCACCGCGCGAAGGGCAGCGGCCGAAGACCGACGGCGAGCTCACCTTCTACGACAAGCTGGTGGCGCGCCAGGGTGGAGAGCGACGGCCGACGGAGCCAACACCGCCCGCCAAAGCGGCCACGAGCCCGGCGCATGATGACGCCGCCGCAGCGCCGGCCGGAACCGCCGTCGCGAAGGACAGCCGGCCGCCCGCGGTGGCGAAGCCCGTCGCGCCTCCCGCGCATGCGCCCGCCCGCGTCGCCGTGCTGCCCCGACCCGTACCCGTAAAGAGCGTGCCGCCGCCCGTGCACGTCGCGAGTCCGAAGCCGGCCGCTCCAACCGCCGTAATTCCCCCGCCACCGCCTGCCGCGCCACAGGTGGAGGCGCGCGTGACGCCGCCGGCGCCATTGCCGATCGAGTCCGCGGCCGCGGGCGGCTGGACCGTGCTCGCCAACCCGACGCGCAGCCGCGAGGACGCCGAGGCGCTCGAGCGCCAGCTGCGGGGCCGCGGCTACGACGCCACCGTCGTGCGCGTGCTGCGCGACGGTGACACGTGGTACCGGCTCCGCGTCGGCCGCTACCCGAGCGCGGATCAGGCTGCGGCGGCGATGCACAAGCTGCGGGAGCACGAGGGCGTGGAGCACGCCTTCGTCGCGTCGGAATGAGCTCCACGGCGCGGACGGAAGGGCGACCGTCGGCGCTGAGCGCCTCGTCCGTTACCCCGAGCCGCGCGGACTTTCGCGAGCTGGCCAGACACGGAAACCTGATCCCGGTCCGCCGTGAGATTCTCGCCGACCTCGAGACGCCCGTCTCGGCCTTCCTGAAGATCCATCGCGGCCCGTACGGCTTCCTCCTGGAGAGCGTCGAGGGAGGGGAGAAGTGGGGCCGGTACAGCTTCCTCGGGACCGAGCCCGCCCGCATATTCCGCGCGCGCGGCGAGGCCGTCGAGGTGGAGACGCCCGGGCGGGGCACGGTGCGCCAGGTCACCACGGATCCGTTCGGTGCCCTGAAGGCGCTGCTGGCCGAGTACCGCCCCGTTGCCGTGCCGGGCGTGCCGCGCTTCGCGGGCGGCGCCGTCGGCTACGTCGGGTACGACATGGCGCGCTCCTTCGAGCGATTGCCGGTGCGCGCCGCCGACGACGTTGGCCTGCCCGATGCCTGCCTGCTGCTCGCGGAGAGCCTCCTCGTCTTCGACAACGTCGCGCACAAGATCCACGTCGTTGCGAACGTCCACCTCGACGGCGACCTCTCCCTGGACGACGCGTACGACGCCGCGGTCACGCGCATCGACGGGCTGGTCGCGCGCCTGGGCATGCCGCCGGCCACGCCAGTCTCGATCGCGGGCGTCGCAGGCGAGGTGCGGTCGAACTTCACCGAGGAGGGATACCAGGCGATCGTCGAGCGGGCGAAGGAGTACATCCGCGCCGGCGACGTCATCCAGGTGGTGCTCGCCCAGCGCTTCGAGCTCGGGCTCGCGGCGGCGCCGCTGAACGTGTATCGCTGCCTCCGCACCGTCAACCCGTCGCCGTACATGTTCTTCCTCGACCTCGGCGACCACGCGCTCGCGGGCGCCTCGCCCGAGGTCATGGTGCGCGTCGAGGACGGCGAGGTCACCGTCCGGCCGATCGCCGGCACGCGGCCGCGCGGTACCGTCGAGCGCGACGACGCGCGGCTCGCCGCCGAGCTGATGAGCGACCCCAAGGAACGCGCCGAGCACGTCATGCTCCTCGACCTCGGGCGGAACGACGTCGGCCGCGTCGCGGGTACCGGAACGGTGCAGGTCACCGAGAGCTTCGTGATCGAACGCTACTCGCACGTCATGCACCTCGTCTCGAACGTCCGCGGCAAGCTGGCCGCGGGACGCGATTGCTTCGACGCCTTTCGCGCCACCTTTCCGGCCGGCACGCTCACCGGGGCCCCGAAGATCCGCGCCATGGAGATCATCGAGGAGCTCGAACCCGTGCGGCGGGGCCTCTACGGCGGCGCGGTCGGCTACTTCGCCTTCTCGGGTGCGATGGACACGGCGATCACCATCCGCACGGTGCTGGTGAAGGGCGGCCGGGTCTACATCCAGGCGGGCGCCGGCATCGTCGCGGATTCCGATCCCGAGGCCGAGCACCGGGAGTGCGTGAACAAGGCGCGCGCCATGATCCAGGCGGTGCGCCTGGCGGAGCAGCTATGAGCCCGAAGCTCCTCATGATCGACAACTACGACTCCTTCACCTACAACCTCGTGCAGTACCTCGGCGAGCTCGGCGCCGACGTGGACGTCCGTCGCAACGACGCGATCACGCTCGAAGAGGTTGCCGCCCTTCGTCCCGACGGCGTGGTCGTCTCACCCGGGCCATGCACGCCGCGCGAGGCGGGCATCTCGGTGCCGTTGATCGAGCGCTTCGCGGGGACCATTCCGATTCTG
>Ga0209161_10000172_pt1 | contig 48780 bp, 42 predicted proteins | sample GraSoiAngelo_155_FD_186169 | JGI IMG/M metagenome (GOLD analysis project Ga0209161, IMG submission 186169) | Grasslands soil microbial communities from the Angelo Coastal Reserve, California, USA - 14_1009_13_30cm (SPAdes) (version 2) | ecosystem: Environmental > Terrestrial > Soil > Grasslands... | reverse complement strand
CCCGTACGGTTGAGGGGAACCACGTAGACCGTCTGACCCGGCGTCACCTCTGCCAGCGGTTCGCCCGGAGGCGAGGCATCGACCTGCGCCTTCGACGCCAGTTCTTCCGCCAGGTGCCGCAGGCGGGCCCGCGCCTCCTGCACTGCCTGGGAACCGGACCCGGCTCGCAGCGAGGCCACGATCGCCTCGACCTCGCGGCGGGCGTGGATCAACAGCGCGTCGGCTTCTTCCCGCAACCTCGCCGCGGCGAGCCTGCGCTCGGCGCGGAGCCGATCGAGTTCCTGCTCTGCGCGCGTCCGCAATTCGCTGGCCTCCTGCCGGTGCCTGCTGGCCTCAGCAAGTTCGTACTCATAGGCCTTCCGGTCCGCCTCAATATCGCTGAGCACGCGATCGATGGCCACGACCTCCGGCCCGAGCAGGTCGCGGGCCCGTTCCACGATCTGGGCATCGAGTCCCAGACGTTCTGCGATCGATAGCGCGTTGCTGCGGCCTGGGATCCCGATCAGCAGGCGGTACGTCGGCCGCAACGTGTCCGCGTCGAACTCGACCGACGCGTTCTGAATGCCGGGGTGCATATAGGCCAGTGCCTTCAACTCGTTGTAGTGCGTCGTCACCGCGGTGCGGGCGCCGAGCTGGTGCAAATGCTCGATCAGAGACCGGGCCAGCGCCACCCCTTCGGTGGGGTCCGTCCCGGCGCCAATTTCGTCAAGGAGGATTAGCGCGGAAGCAGGACCCCTCACCCTACCCTCTCCCTCAAGGGGAGAGGGAGAAGAGGAATCGCCTAACTGATTTAAGATTCCCGCGATCGCCCCCATATGCGACGAGAAGGTGCTGAGGGACTGCTCGATGCTCTGCTCGTCGCCAATGTCTGCAAATACCTGCGGGAAAACGTTGATCTCCGAGCCCTCGTCGGCGGGAAGGTGCAGTCCCGCCTGCGCCATCAGCGTGAGCAGGCCGATGGTCTTGAGTGTCACGGTCTTGCCTCCGGTGTTGGGCCCCGTGATCACCAGCGTCGTAAACTCTTCCCCCAGCCACACATCGATGGGCACCACGCCCCCGCCGGGCTCGGATCCGGCCTGACCCAACAATGGGTGGCGGGCGCGGCGCAACCGCAGCACACCGTCTGTGCGCACCCGGGGGAGTGCGCCCCGCATCGATTGAGCCAGAAGCGCCTTGGCCACGGCAAAATCCACCTTACCCAGGGCCTCGTAGGCGAGGCTGATCTGCCCGGTCTCGGCGGCCACCTGCGCGACCAGCTCGCGGAGCAGCCTGATGATTTCCTCGCGTTCGGCGATGCCCAGCTCGCGGATCGCATTGCCGAGGGGCACAATCGCCAGAGGCTCCATGAAGGCCGTAGCACCGCTGCTGGACTGATCGTGGAGCACGCCCGGAAACTGTCCTTTGAACTCCTGCCGAACCGGGACCACGTAACGGTCACCGCGGGTGGTGACGAGCGGGTCCTGCAGCATGCGGGCGTCGGGACCGCGGACGAGGTCGTCGAGTTTCTCCCGGATGCGGGCGTGCGCCGAGCGCTGCTCGCGGCGGATCCGCGCCAGATCAGGACTCGCGGTATCCGGAACGCTTCCGTCGTTGGCCACCGTGCGCCGGATAGCGCGTTCCAGTGTTTCGAATGTCCTCATCCCGCGCGCGATGTCCGTCAGCAGCGGTGCGCGCTCCCGGTGGGCAAGCACAAAGCCTTTACACTCGCGGATCACTGCCAGCGTATCGCACATCGCCAGCAACTCGGCCGGCTCGAGCGCGGCGCCGATCTGCGCCCGGCGCAACCCATCGCGGATGTCGGTGGTGCCGCGGAGCGGCACGCCGCCCTCTGCAGCCAGCGTCCCTGCTTCGGCCGTCTCCTGCAGCGAACGGCGGACGGTCTCCACATCCGTCGCAGGCTGCAACCCTCCGGCGCGCTCGCGACCCGGGGCGGTCAGCGCGTACGCGGCCACCCGCTCGCGTATCTTGGGAAACTCCAGCAGACGCAATGTACGATCATCCACGCGCGATCGCCTCGGCGAGCCAGCCGACCAGCGCGGGCGTGATATCGGTCAGGGCCGTGATGCGCTCGCCGACGTCGCGCCGGCCGTGCCCGACCAGCAGGGTAGGGATGGGGTTGCGGGTGTGGGTGTCTACCCTGCCGTCTTCGATGTTCCCGTGGTCGCTGGTCAGCATCACGAGCATGGTGCTGAGATCGGTGGTCTCCAACACCCCGGCCAGCAGGGCGTCCACCATCGTCACGACCGCGGCGGGTGGCTGATCGATCCGGTGGTGCGCGGACAGATCGGTCAGGAAGAATTCAAACACGGTGAGATGGCAACCGGCCGCGATGCCCGCCAGGTTCTTCCCCGCCTGGTGCGGAGTGATGGCCGGGACATCATACCCCCAGGAGCGCGGACGCGCGTTGGTCAGATCGTGAAACACCGCCCGCCCCTGCTGGAGATCCTCCACGCCGCGCAACGGGATCCCCGCGGCCAGCGCGGAGAATGTGATCGCGGCGTGCCGCATCTCGCCTGCTTCCACCCGCGCAAAGTACTCGTCGGTGTACGCATTGGCCAGCGCGACCGTGCCACCCAGCGCCTTCACGCGCGAGAAGAGATTGTGGTCGGTCAGCAGGCCGCGCAGCGTCTTCGTTGGATAGGCCGTGATGTGACGGCCCACGACCTGCGGGGCGTTCAGCCCGGTCAGCAACGCGGTCTGCCCGGTCGCGCTCTGCGGCAACCCACCGACGCCCAGCGTCGCATCCGTCGGGACGACCAGCGCGCCGTCGTGCTCAAATCGCGCGGTGAGCCCCGCGAGCTTCCGGCCCAGCAGCGCGTCCAGACACGGCGTGTGCGCGGCGACGACGGGATTGACCGCCGGGTCATCGGCGCCGAGGCCCAGCCCGTCGATAAAGAGCAGCAGCGCCTGACGGGTCATCGGCGTGACACGTAGGGGTTGGCGGGGATGTAGAATCGCCACGGCCGGTCGGCGGCCGCCCGGATCCCGATGCGCGGGCTGGACGCGATCGGTGGCCGGGCCGTAGGGCCTCGGGCCAGAAACAATGGCGGCCGGGTCAGGTCTACGCCGTTATGGTTCCGGCCGATCCCCATCGCCTGGGTGAGCCGTCCGGGTCCAGAGGTCAGCAGGCGGTCGTTGTCGCCGGTGCCGCGGCGCCGGCGCATCAGGCCGATACCCTCGAGCGGCTCGACCGCGCGGAGCAAGACGGCGCCGGCGGTGCCCTGCGGCTCGGTCACCACGTTGATGCAGTAGTGGTTCCCATAAGTGAAATAGACGTAGGCCGTCCCCGGCGGCCCCCACATGATCTGGCTTCGGGGCGTCCGGCGGTAGGCATGGCTGGCGGGGTCCTTGGGGCCTCGGTAGGCTTCCACTTCGACGACGCGCCCCACCAGACGTCCGCGCGGAGTTTCGTGGACCAGAAAGTGCCCGAGGAGATCTTTGGCGACCAGCAGTGTGCTTCGGGTAAAGAACTCGCGCGGAAGCGGCGCGAGGAGATTGCTTCGCTTCGCTCGCAATGACTGACTATGAGACCTCGTTCCCGCGCTCCGCCCCGAGCCCGCGAAGCGGGCGTGGGGGTTCCCCTGTTCCCGCGCTCCGCCCCGAGCCGACGAAGTCGGCGTGGGGGTTCCCGCTGTTTTAGCGCTCATGTAACCATGCCCGGAGCTGGGCGAGCGGCCGCGTGTTCATCACGTCCTTTGGCTCGATCCAGGCGCGGCGCGCGATCCCGACTCCGAATTCCATGTACTTTAGTTGATACCGGTTGTGGGCGTCGGTGCTGATCACCAGTTTTGCGCCGCGCTCTTTCGCCGTCTTCGCCTGCACGTCGTTCAGATCCAGGCGCTGGGGGCTGCCGTTGATCTCCAACGCGGTCCCCGTGCGGATGGCCGCGTCGATCAGCTGCTCGAGATCGACCTCGTAGGCCTCCCGTTGCCCCAGGAGCCGGCCGGTGGGATGGCCCAGGATATCGACGTGCCGGTTCTCCATCGCCTTGACGATCCGCGCCGTCATCTCCTGGCGGGGCATCCGCAGCCGGGTGTGCACCGAGCACACCACGACATCGAGCTCCCGCAGCACCTCATCCGGATAGTCCAGCCGGCCGTCGGGGAGGATATCGCACTCCGTGCTCATTAGGACCGCGATCCCGATTTTGTCTGACGCCTTCTTCGCCGCCCGGGCATGCTCGCGCAGCTCGTCCACCGTCACCCCGCCGACGAATTTCAGCGATTGTGAGTGATCGGTGATCGCAATGTACTCGTAGCCGTTCGCTTTGGCCGCCCTCGCCATCTCGTCGATCGAGTCCGAGCCGTCGCTCCACCGGGTGTGCATCTGCAAATCCCCGCGGATGTCCTTCAACTCAATGAGGGTGGGCAGCCGTCCCCGCTCGGCCAGCTCGATCTCGCCCTGATCCTCGCGGATCTCCGGCGGGATCCACGGCAGCCCGATCGCAGCGTAGACCTCCTCTTCGGTCCGGCCGGCGATGCGGCGGTCGTCTTGGACGGTGAACACGCCATACTCATTGATCTTCAGGCCCTTCTTCACCGCTTTCTCCCGCAGCTTGACGTTGTGATCCTTGCTGCCGGTAAAATACTGCAGCGCGGCGCCGAAGGATTCGGGCTCTACCACCCGCACGTCCGCCTGGATGCCGGCATCCAGCACGACGCTGGACCGCGTGGGCCCCTTGGCCAGCACCTGCTTTACCTTCCCGAAGGTCGTGAAGACGTCCATCACGGGCTCGGGTGTCGTGCTGGTGACGAGGATATCAATATCCCCGATCGACTCCTTCATCCGCCGGAGGCTCCCGGCCACGCTGGCCTGCGTGACCTCCTTCACACCGCGCAGCGTGGCGACGAGTTCCTGCGCATGCGGCAGGACCTGGCCGATCGGTAGCCGTTCCTTGGTGCGCCGCAACAGCGCGATGCCGTTCAGAATGTTCTGCTCAGTCCGCTCGCCCATCCGGGGAAGCTTGCGGACCTTTCCGGCCTTGCAGGCCTGCTCCAGCTCGTCGATGGTCTTGATGCCGAGGCGCTCGTACAGCATCATGGCTGTCTTGGGCCCCACTTCGGGCACGGACATCAGCGTAGTGATGCCGGGGGGCAGGGAGGCGCGCAGCTCTTCATAGTACGTGCTCGTCCCGGTGCGGAGGAACTCCTGGATCTTTTCAGCGGTGCCTTTGCCGATGCCTGGGATGTCCTCGAGTCCGCCCCGGGCGGCAATCGCGGCGACGTCTTCGGTCAGACCTTCCAGCGCCCGGGCGGCGCGGCGATAGGCAGTGATGCGGAAGGGCGACTCACCTTTGATCTCCAGCATGTCGGCGATGTCGTTGAACATCGCCGCGATGGCGCGATTCTGCATCAATCTCGACCTGGACGTGCTCTGGCGCAATCGATGCGTACTGCGCGCCGTTGGAAAGTTGGAGAGTTGAAAAGTCGGACGGTCGAAGAGCACAATCGTTCCAACTCTTCAACTCTCCAACTCTTCAACTTCTGTTAGAAGCGCATCTCCTCAGCACCAAACGGGTGGATGCTGTCAGGCAAGACCCGCGCCAGCGACTGGGCCCCACGCTGCTGCACCCGCAGCGCCAGCGGCGCCAGCGCCGACTTCCGAGTGTCTTCCTCGGCCCGCCGGCCAACCGGGGAGGCCAGGAGCAGTCCCAGCAGGGCCGCCGACAGCAGCGCGCCTTTAACGGCCCCGGCCACGAGGCCAAGGACCCGCTTAGGACCAGACAACCCATACGAGTCCGCGATGATGGCGGCGATGGTGCCGATGAGGATGTAGACGCTTGTCAGCAGCGCGCCGTAGGCGACGGTACTCGCCCAGGGCCGCGTGAGGTGCGTCCCTTCCGTCAGGAGGGAGGCCAGCGGCCGGTACCAGATGGACGCCGCCAGGTACGCCACGATGACGCCGACGGCGCCAATGAACGCGGCGATAATCCCGCGCCGCAACCCGTGCAGCGCAGCAAAAAGCATGATCGACACGATCGCCCAGTCAAGCCAGGTCACGGGTCGATTCTATCACTGGCGGATTTTTGCGCGCAACCGTCGCGCCAGCGCCTCGGTGATCCGGCGCACCGCTGTGTCGACCTCGTCCGCGGACAGCGTCCGCTCATTGGACCGGAACGACAGCGCAAACGCGAGGTTGCGATGCCCCGGAGGCACCGGTGGACCGGTGTATACATCGAACACATCCACCGTCGCCAGCAGGCTGCCGCCCGCCTCCACGATGACGCGCTCCACCTCCGCGGCCGCAACGCCGTCTGCCACGATGGCGGAGAGATCACGCCGCACGGCGGGAAACCGCGGCAGGGGGGCAAACTGCGGGCGGAAGGTCGCCCGCTGCAGCAGCGCCTCCAGGTCGAGATCAGCGGCGTACACACCGGGTGGAAGATCATACGCGGCAGCGACCTCGGGATGCAGTTCCCCCAGCGTCCCGACCTCCTGCCCGCTCAGTGACACCGCCGCCCCGCGGACCGGATGCAGCCACGGCACCGGCGCGGGAGCAAACGCGGCGCCGCCGACGCGCAGTTCTTGGAATAGTGACTCCACGGCGCCTTTCAGATGGAAGTACGACACCGATGCCAATTCCGGCGGGACATTCCACGCCCCGCGCAGCGCGCGACCGGTCATGACGAGGGCCAGCCGGCGGTGCTCTGCCACGGACGCCCCCGACGGATGGAACGTCCGGCCGACCTCGAAGATCTGCGCATCGGTGACGCTGCGGCTGACGTTCACACGCACGACCTGCAGGAGCCCGGGCAGTAAGGTCGTGCGCAGGTGCGTGTGATCCTCGATCAGCGGGTTGCGGAGCGGCACCATGGAGCGCCAGGGATGGGTTGGCGGCACGTGCAGGCGGTCCAGGTCCGCAGGCGTCGTCAGCGACACCGTCAGCGCTTCCGTGAGGCCGGCGCGGATCAGGATTCCCCGGACCATGCGTTCCGCCTCGAGCACCGGCGCCCGGGACGCCATGGCGGTGGCCTCGACCGGCATGTGTTCGAGGATGCGTTCGTAGCCGTAGTGGCGAGCGATATCTTCGATCAGATCTTCCTCGCGCTCAACATCCCGCCGGAACGATGGCACGGTCACCACAAGGTGCTCATGGCCGTCGGCGACCTCACACCCCAGGCTGCGCAAGATCATGATGCCTTCGGATTGCACAACGGATATCCCCAGCAGCCGCTCGACGCGCGGCCAGCGCAGCGACACTTGATGCCCCGGCAGCGGCGACGGATAGACATCGAGCGTCTTGGAGACGACGCGCCCGCCAGCCACCTCGCGCATCAACTGCTGGGCGCGAAGCGACGCGGCGAGTACCGTCCCGGTATCAATGCCGCGTTCGAACCGCGCACTGCTCTCGGTCCTCACGCCCAGGCGCTTGCTGGTCCGCCGGATCATGGGAGGATGCCAGCTGGCCGCCTCAAGCAGCACGCGGCGCGTCGAGGCCCGGATTTCCGTGCTCGCCCCTCCAACAATCCCGGCAATGCTGGCGGCCCGGCCGGCGTCGGCCACGACCAGCGTCTGTGGGTCGAGGAGGCGGTCGACCCCGTCCAGGGTGGTGAGGCGCTCGCCGGGCGTTGCCAGGCGCACCACCAGCCTGCCCTCTTGCACCCGATCGTAATCGAACGCGTGCATCGGCTGGCCGAGCTCGAGCATCACGTAATTGGTGATGTCGACGACGTTGTTGATACTGCGGATCCCGCAGGCTTCCAGCCGCCGTGCCATCCAGTCCGGTGAGGGACCAACCGTGACGTCCGCGATGAGCGCGGCGGTAAACCGCGGGCAGAGCGCGGGTTCGCGGACCTCGACGCGGACGACATCAGACCCCCCGGCGGAATCGGCGCGCAGGCTCCCTGCCGGCGGCCGCGCTGCGGTCCGCGTCGCGGCCGCGAGCTCCCTGGCCACACCCAGGTGACTCATCAGGTCGCCCCGGTTTGCGGCGATCTCCAGATCGAACACGGCGTCGCCGCCGGAACGCTCGATGCCGTCCACCCCGATGCCCAGCATCGGCAACCGCTCGCCCAGCTCGTCGATGTCGTATGGGATGTCAACGTACTCCTTCAACCACGAGAGCAGAACCTTCACTCGCAGTCACCTTCCGTTTGATCGGTCATCGCGAGCGGAGCGAAGCGATCTCGTTGTTGCAGGAGATTGCTTCGTCGCTTCGCTCCTCGCAATGACAGAAGTCGCGTTCCCGTCTGTCAGAACTGTTGCAGCAGTCTCAGATCGTTCTCCCAAAACAATCGAATATCGGGAATGCCGTAGCGCACCATCGCCGGCCTGTCCACGCCCAACCCGAACGCAAAGGCGGTGTACCGCACCGGATCGATGCCGGCCAGTTCCAGCACCCGGGGATGGAACATCCCGGAGCCGGCCAGTTCCAGCCAGCGGCCATTGAACCATACCGCGAGCTCGGCGCTGGGCTCGGTGAACGGGAAATAGCTCGGCACGAACCGGTATACGGCCTCCACGCCGAACATCTGGCGAACAAAGGTCGCGAGCACGCCTTTGAGGTCGGCCATGGTGATCCGCTCCCCGACCATGAAGCCATCCGCCTGATGGAACACGGGCATGTGGGTCGCATCGGGGGCATCGCGCCGGTAGCACCGGCCGGTGGTCAGAATCCGCATCGGCGGCGTGCGGCCCACCATGATGCGCGCATCCACGACGGTGGTGTGGGTCCGCAGCAGCAGGTCGTCGGTAAGGTAGAACGAGTCTTGCGCGTCTCGCGCCGGATGGTCGCGCCCCATGTTCAGTCGTTCAAAATTGAATTCGTCGGTTTCGACCTCGGTGCCGTCGACAATCTCAAACCCCATGCCGAAGAAGATACGCTCGATCTCCTCCAGGGTGCGGGTCAGCACGTGCTGGCGGCCCAGGGCGATGCGGCGGCCGGGCAGGGTGACGTCGATGGCTGCGTCGGCGAGGCGGAGTCCCTGCTCCGCCCGCTGGAGGTCCTCTCCACGACGGGTGAGCGTGTCCTGCAAGCGGTCCCTGATCTCGTTCAGCCGCCGGCCGGCCTGCGGCCGCTGTGCCGCGGGCAGGGAGGGCACCTGATCAAAGAGCTGCGCCACGATGCCCCGCCGACCCAGGTAGGTCCGGCGCACCTCCTCCAGGGCGTCGAGGGATACGGCGTCGAGGATCGCCCGCTCGGCCTCTTGCGCGATCTTGTCGAGATCTTTGAGTTTGGACATACACGCCCCCATATGATGCTGTCATCGCGAGGCCCGTAGGGCCGTGGCGATCTCCTCACGAGAGGAGATTGCTTCGGGGCTGCGCCCCTCGCAATGACATCGGCTTTCCGCCGAAATGAATAACGCCCCTTTCGTCCCAAGGGCGAAAGCGGCGCTTTCGTGGTACCACCCTGCTTCCGGCCCCGACAGAAGGGGGCCGGCGCTCGATCCCAATTAACGGTGGGGCCCGGACCACCTACCAAGCCGGGTTCGCGTTCCCGCGTTCCCCTGTTCCCGCGTTCCCGATCTTTTCAGCGGTCGGCTCAGGAGTGAACTTCTCCCGCCACCCTCAGGAAGGCTCACCAGCCTGCGGCCTCCCCTCTCTGCGAGGAAAGCGACGGGATACTCTCTCCGTCGTTGCCAGATGGCTCAGTTCAGCGAGATGGACGCCAGCAGAACCGGTCCTACCACCGCGAACCGTCGATAGACCAGGTAGGCCCAGATGGACCCGGTGGACTGGAACAGGCGCCAAAACGCGTCAGGCGTCACTGGTTGCACCCTACCTCACCCTCCAGCCACGTTCCCGCGTTGCTCGCACGAAGTATAACACAAAACCAGCATTGCGGATTGCGGATTTCGGGATTGCGGATTTCACTGCTGTCCTTCAATTCGCAATCCGCAATTCGCAATTCGAAATGACATTACGTTGGTCTTGTGCGCCTCACCTCATAGAGCAGCAGTGCTGCCGCCACGGCGACGTTGAGGGATTCGGCCCGCCCGTACAGCGGTATGCGGACCGTGGCTTCCGCGACGGTCCGCCATACCGGGTCAGGCCCTTCGCCTTCATTCCCAAGCACCACCGCGAGGGGCGCGTGGTAGTCGGCCTCCTCGTAGCTGATCGCCCCCGACTGGTCCGCGACGAGGATCCGCACGCCGTGCTGCCGCAGCAACGCGACCGCCTCCTCTGCGGGGGCGGTGACGACGGGGAGGTGGAAGAGCGATCCCATCGTGGCCCGCACCACCTTGGGGTTGGATGGATCGACCGTACCGTGCGTGGCCAGAACCGCCGTCGCTCCGGCCGCATCGGCGGTGCGGATGATCGTACCGAGATTTCCAGGATCCTGGAGACGGTCGGCCACGACCACGACCAGACCAGCGACGTTGAGCAGGTCGGACAGTGCCGCCGGGGACCGTTCTACGACGGCCACCACCCCCTGGGGGGTATCGACCTGGCTGCACGCGGCCACGACGTGAGGAGCGGCCGTCACTAAGCGCGCGCCATGCCGGCGGGCGCGATCGAGGAGGGCCTCCCCGCGTGGCCCGGCGAGCGCGTGCGGATCATAGACCAGCACCTCGACTGGCACGCCCGCGTCGAGCACTTCCTCCAGCATCCGCACCCCTTCGACAACCATGCGGGCCTCGGCCTTACGAGCCTCAGGGTCCAGGAGCGCGCGGATGCGCCTGATGAGAGGGTTCTTTGTGCTTGTGATATCGAGGGACCTTGGCATTACGGGTCAACCGAAACAGCGGGACTAGGGACTGGGGACTAGGGACTGGTCCAATCTTGTTGAGATGCCGCCACGAGTCCCTAGTCCCAAGTCCCCAGTCCCGTAGTTGAGCGTTACAGACTCGACTCTAGCTTTGCCAAGGCCTGCTTCTCACCGAAAACCACCAGGACGTCTCCGGCCCGCAGTTCAGTCTCTCCACCCGGGACGACGACGATCTGACTGTCCCGCTTCAACAGCAGGATACTCACCCCATAGCGAGAGCGCAGATCGAGGTCGCCGAGACTCTTTCCATTCACGCGCGGGCCGACGCTGACTTCTTCCACCAGCAGGTTGGGCGACAGCTCCAGGAGGTCGACAACATGGCCGCTGGCCAGACTGCGGGCGACCCGCACCGCCATGTCTCGTTCGGGCCGGATCACCAGATCGGCGCCGACCTTCTCCAGCACGCGGGCCTGCAGTTCGCCCGACGCCTTACTCACGACCTTCCGGCAGCCCATTTCTTTCAGGAGCAACGTTGTGAGAATGCTCTCCTGCACGCCTGCCCCGATGGACACGACGACGGCATCGAAGTTCGTGATCCCGACGGCGCGCAGGGCCTCGGGGTCTGTCGAGTCGAGCTGCACCGAATGGGTGGACGAGTCCTGCACGCTGCGCAGGGCGTCCTCGTCCCTGTCGATGGCCAGCACGTGATGCCCCATTTCATAGAGCGTGCGCACCACGGCGCTGCCGAACCGCCCGATTCCGATCACGGCAAAGTCCATGCTGATCGCCTCCGCCACTCACGCGCTATCCAATATACAGGCGTTCCTCGGGCAACCGGTAGTCCGCCGGCCGCGGCTGCCGCGCCAGCGCGAAGGCCACCGTCAGCAGACCTACGCGCCCAGTGAACACCGTGGCAATCACCACGATGCGTCCCATCGTGCCGAGCCCCGGCGTCAGGCCGGTGGTCAACCCGACCGTACCGAACCCGGAGGTAATCTCAAACAGCGCGGCGATGAACTTCACACCTTCGGTCAGGGACAAGATCGTGGCCATCGTCACCACAAAGGCCACCGACAACAATGCAATCGTCACGGCTTTGTACACGACGATGGGCGGGAGGCGGCGCCGGAACAGCTCGGGATCGGGCCGGCCCCGCAGCATCGACAGGATGACAGCCATGGGAGCAACGAAGGTCGTGGTCTTGATGCCGCCCCCCGTCCCACCCGGCGACGCGCCGATGAACATCAGCGCGATGATCAGCATCAGGGTGGGCTCGCGCAGGCTGCCCGTATCGATGGTGTTAAACCCCGCCGTGCGCGGGGTCACGCTCTGGAAGAACGCCGCAAGCAGGCGGGCGCCCCAGGGCAGCGCCCCCAGGGTGGCGGCGTTGGAGGATTCCAACAGCAAGATCAACGTCGTTCCCAAGACGATCAGGACTGCGGTGGTGGTGAGCACGACACGCATGTGCAGGGTGTAGCGCCGGGGCCGGAACAAGTCACTCAGCACCACAAAACCCAGACCGCCGATGATCAGCAGCGCGGCGACGGTCAGATTGACGGTCGGGTCTGCCACGTACCGCGTCAGACTGCGAAAGTCGCCCATCAGATCAAAACCCGCGTTGTTGAACGCCGAGATGCTGTGGAATACGCCGTAGTACACGCCCCGCGTCAGGCCGAATTCAGGAATCCACCGCCATGCCAGGATCAGCGCCCCAACCGTCTCGATCGCCAGCGTGGCGAGTACAACCGTACGGGTGAAGCGCACCACTCCGCCCATGGTGTAGAGGTTGTGCGCCTCTTGCAGGACGAGGCGATCTCGCAGCCCGATCCGCCGGCCGATGAGCATCGCCATGAGCGTGGCGACCGTCATGTACCCAAGCCCGCCGAGCTGAATAAGAAGCATGATGACCAGCTGACCGAAGAGGGAGAAATAGGTCGCGGTGTCGACGACCACGAGCCCGGTCACACACGTGGCCGAGGTGGCCGTGAACAGCGCGGTGAGAAACGGGACCGGCCGGCCCGCCGCCGAGGCCACCGGAAGGGAGAGCAGGAACGCCCCGGCGAGAACGATCGTCGCGAACCCCACCACGATGGTCTGAGCGGGGTTGAGCTCGAACCGGACGAGTGCTGACCGTTTGGGCAGGACCAGCACCCTGGCCATCTCTAACGCCTCGATCGACGCAACCTACACAATCGACACAACCTACACAATTACCTCCCTAGCATCCGCCGCTGAGGGTGATCGTGTAGATTGTGTAGATTGTGTAGATTCAGGATTTGAGCCCTTCCTTGGCTTTGGCGACCAGCTCGGCGAATGCCGCGCTGTCCTGCACCGCCAGATCCGCCAGCATTTTGCGGTTCACGCTCACCCCGGCTTTCCGCAGGCCGCTGATGAGCCGGCTGTAGGAGACGCCGTTGGTGCGCGCCGCGGCGTTGATCCGGGCGATCCACAGCCGCCGGAAATCTCGCTTCCGGGCGCGCCGGTCGCGGTACGCCGCGGCCAGCGCGCGGATGACGTACTGGTTGGCCAGTTTGAACCATCGACTCTTCGCGCCGTAGAATCCCTTCGCCAGCCTCAGAACCCTCTTGTGCCGGCGGCGGGACGTCACACCGCGCTTGACCCGAGCCATGAATCACCTCAACACTCTATTGCGAATTGTGGATTGGCGAATTGTGAATTGAACTGCTGCTCCTCAAATTCACAATCGTCAATTTACAATCCACAATCGGTCTTATCTGTAGGGCAGCAGCCCTTCGATCTTCCGGCGGATGTCTTCGTGCACCGCCACCTCGCGTTTCAGTGATCGCCGTCGCTTGGGCGACTTGACCACCCTCAGGTGTCCGGCCATCTGCCGGCCACGCATGAGCTTCCCGCGTGCCGTAATCCCAATGCGCTTCGCCGTGCCCTGATGCGTCTTGGCCTTGCTCATCGTCAGACTCTGCCTTTACCCTTTCTTGGGTGTGAGAATCATGATCATGTTGCGCCCTTCCATCAGCGGCGGCCGCTCCACGATGCCGACATCGGCCACGATATCCGCCAGCCGCGCCAGTAAATGCTCACCGGCTCTAGGGTACGCCATCTCCCGGCCGCGGAACCACACCGACGCCCGCACCTTGTTGCCCTCGTGCAGGAACTCGTAGACGTGGCGGGCTTTGACTTGGAAGTCGTGCTCTCCGATCTTGGGGCTGAACCGCATCCCCTTGATGTCACTGGTGCGGCGATGACTGCCGCGGCTCTTTTTCTGCTGCTCGTACTTGTACTTGCCATAGTCAATGATCCGGCACACCGGCGGCACCGACGTCGGTGCCACCTCGACGAGGTCGAGTTCGGCCTCCGCCGCTTTCACCAGCGCGTCACGAACCCCCATGACCCCCAGTTGCTCGCCGTTGGGCCCGATGACCCGCACCTCTCGTGCGCGGATTTTTTCGTTTACGCGTGGCTCGCGTTCGATGCTCCCGCTCCTTCCACCGTTCCCACGGCACGCTCACACCGGCATGGGGCGTCGCCTGGGTCCCGAGAAAACACAACAGGGATGGCCGCAGCCATCCCCGGCAGAGCCTCTGGCTCCCTCCCTGCAGACCGGCGCGACGTCCTGCATCGGCCGGTGAGAAGCGGATGGCTTCTACTTGGGTCGATCACAGCCCTGGCAGTATAGCATAGGCCTTTTGAGCGCGCAACACGGGTCAGTGACCGGTCTCGCCCATATCTTCCTTCAGGATCTCAAGCGTCGCCTGCAGCGTCTTGATGCGCAACTTGCGATCGCCGACCAAACCTTCCTTGTCGTCCGCCTCTGCGAACCGTTCGAGGATCGCCTGGTCGTCCAGATCGCCCTCGATCGGCTCGACGTCACCGAGCATCAACGCCAGATCACGCTCGTAACGATCGATCGTCCGCCGGATGTGCCCGATAGACCGAAAGGGACCCGGCACCACCCGCCAGGGGATCCCCTCACGCATTCTCCCGCCTCGCAGCCGCGTCATCCGCACCAGCGTTCCCATCGGGCTGCTCTGACATTCCACGGAGTCCATCAGCGCGTGGATGAGGTGCATGCCGCGGCCGACTCCCGTCTGCGGGCGGTACGGCCGGTCGAGCAGGGTGGTATCGAACCCCTCCCCGTCGTCCTCGACCTCGACGGTCAAGCCCCGCGGCTGGACGGCGTACCGCAGCGTGATCCAGGAGGTATTGGCGTGGACGATGACGTTGGTGTACGCCTCTGACATCGCCACGCTTACGTCGAACGTTTGCGCGTCAGTGAATCCTGCATGCGCGGCGGTGACCCGGAGCAGCGCGCGGGCCAGGCTGACGTAGCGCGGCTGGGCCGGGAGGAGGTATTCCTCAAACCATGTGCCATCCGCGCCGGTGGGCCGCCTCATCCGGGGTCTCCGTGAAACTGAGGATCTACTCAATCAACACCTCAGGCGAAACGTATGCCTCTAACCCCCTCACCCTTTGTCCCTCTCCCTCCAAGGAGAGGGAAATATGGTTGGGCCCTACCGGGCCCTCACCTTGTGGGGGCTTAGTTCCGCTTCGTGGGGGGAAACCCTCTGCAAAAAAATTGGAACGTTGAAACGTTGAAGCGAAATGCCCGTTTCGGAGCAGCCTTACGGTTCAACGCTTCAACGGTTCAACGTATCGTGGCCATCGTCGCCACCGTCCGGCGGATGGCATCGAGCGCGTGGTCGATATTCTGCCCGGAAATGTGCCGGTGGGTGACCATCCGGATCGTCGATGCGCCGGTGGGCAGCGCCAGCACGCCCTCTCGCTTGAGGCGCTCGATCACCTCAGGGGCGGTCAGGGGGCCATTGATGGTGACGAGGACCATGTTGGTCCGCACACGGGAGAGATCGACCTCCAGCGGGGGGATGCGGGCAACGCCTTCGGCGAGCCGCCTGGCGTTGGCGTGGTCGTCGGCCAGACGGGCGACCATTGTGCGCAACGCGACGACTCCTGCCGCGGCGATCACGCCAGCCTGCCGCATACCGCCGCCGACCATCTTGCGGAAGCGCCGCGCCAGTTCGATGAAGTCCGTACCGCCGAGCAGCACCGATCCCACCGGCGCCGACAGGCCCTTGCTGACGCAAAACATGACCGAGTCCGCCGAGCGTACCAGCTGGCCGGCAGGCACACCGAGGGCGACCGCCGCGTTGAAGATGCGCGCGCCGTCCACATGGACCGCCAGGCCCGCCTCATGGGCGGTCACACATGCCGCGTCCATTTCCTGCGCGCTGAAGGGAATGCCACCTGCGCGGTTGTGAGTATTCTCCAAGCACAGCAACCTGGGGATGGGAAAGTGCACGTTGGGCGGCCGGACGGCGTCGCGGATCTGGTCCGGAGCGATATAGCCAAGCCGGCCCGGAATCGGCCGGGGCATCACGCCGGCCACTGCGGAGATGGACCCCACTTCATAGTAGTAGGTGTGCGCCTCTGCTTCGACCAGCACCTCATCGCCTCGCTGGGTGTGGCTCATCACCGCGACCAGGTTGGCCATCGTGCCGCTCGGGACAAACAACCCGCGCTCCTTCCCCAGCATCTCCGCCGCAAGGGTCTCAAGCTCACGGACCGTCGGATCTTCGCCGAGGACATCGTCCCCTACCTTGGCGCGGGCCATCGCCTCGCGCATCTCATCGGTAGGCTCAGTGACAGTGTCACTGCGCAGGTCAATTACCGCCATGCCACACCCCAATTGCGGAATTGAGGATTGTAAATTGACGCATCCACCATTTTGTGTTTCATCCGACTCTGGCGTGCGCAAGTGCGGTGGCGCACGGGCAGTCGCGCGTGGACGGGATGGCCGCCACCATCCGCAGGACCAGCTCCCGCAGCCGCGCGGTATTTTCCTTGAACCGCACCAGGACCTCATGTGCGGTGACCGGCTGGGCGTGCGGATCGCCTTCCACGCCCACGTCGTAGTCGGTGATCAGCGAGATGTTGACATAGCAGAGCTCCAGCTCGCGGGCCAGGGCGCACTCGGGGTACTGGGTCATGTTGATGACCTCCCACCCCTGTGAGCGAAACCACCGGCTCTCCGACCGGGTGGAAAAGCGCGGCCCCTGGATCACCACGACGGTGCCGCCGTCATGCACCGGCCAGTCCATCTGGCGGGCGGTGTGGACGGCGACCTTGCGCAGGGTCGGACAAAACGGATCGGCCATGCTGACGTGCGTCACGACCGGACCATCGTAGAATGTGTCCTTTCGCCCGGAGGTACGGTCGACGTACTGGTCGCAGATCACCAGGTCGCCCGGCCGGATCTTCGGCTGCAGGCTGCCGACCGCACAGGGACCCATCACGCGCGTCACGCCCAGCGACTTGAGGGCATAGAGGTTCGCCCGGTAGTTGATAGCGTGCGGTGGCAGGACGTGCCCGCGGCCGTGCCGGGGCAGGAAGGCTACCGTCCGCCCCGCCACTTCCCCGACGCTCACGACGTCGCTGGGCGGCCCATACGGCGTCTCGACGCGCAGTTCCCGCGCGTCTTCCAAGAGCTCGTAAAAACCCGAACCTCCGATGACGCCGATTTCGACCTCTGCCATGCGATCTCCCACATCGATTCAAATTTGCTGCGCGCAAACGGTGAGGAGAGTTCTTCGCCGGCGGGAAGGCTCCCTGTTGTATCGCGGATCCCCCGGCTGCCGGCCGTCAACGCGATCCGGATGGGCAGGGGAAATGGCGCAGGGGATTTGAGAATCGACCGTTGAGACTCTGTCACGTCAGGCCATCATGACCGGAGATTGCTTCGGCCCGTTCGCGGGCCTCGCAATGACAACAGAGGGAGGTCGCGTTCCCGCGTTCCCCCGTTCCCGCTAGTACGCCGTCTCAAAGAGCGCGACGATATCGTTGTAGGTCGTCGCCCGCGGGTTGACAAGAATGTTGCCGCTTTTCATCGCATCTTCGGCCATGCGCGGGATGCCTTCACGCGTGACGCCAACGTCGCGCAGCCGCTCAGGAATCCCCACATCGTGCGACAGGCGCCGGACGGCCGCGACCGCGGCCTCCGCCGCCTCACGGTGGGAGAGGCCGGCGATGCGCTCGCCCAGCGCCTCGGCCACGCGGGGGTAGGTATCGTAGCAGGCAATCAAGTTCCAGGCCATCACGTAGGGCAGGAGGATGGCATTCGCCACGCCGTGCGGGACGTCGAAGTGTGCGCCCAGCGGATGAGACATGGCGTGGACGTTGCCCAGGCGCGTGCGCGCAAAGGCCATCGCCGCCATGGTGGACGCGAGCAGCATTGCCGTCCGGGCGCCGACATCCTTCCCGTTCGCGTAGGCGGTGCGCAGGGAGCGGCCGATGAGCCGCATCGCTTCCGCCGCCAGGGTCTTGGCGATGGGATTGTGCACCGTGTTCACGTAGCATTCGATCGCGTGGGTCAGCGCGTCCATCCCGGTCGCCGCCGTCAGTGGCTGTGGCATCGACAGCGTGAGCTCGGGATCACACAGGCCGACCTGGGGAACGATGTGCGGGCTGCCGACGGTCATCTTGAATTTTCGCTGCCGGTCTGTGATGACGGCGAAGACCGTTACCTCGCTGCCCGTGCCGGCGGTGGTGGGAATCGCTACCACCGGGACGCCGGGCCCCGGGACCTTGCCGATGCCCTCGTAGTCGGGAGCCGTCCCACCGTGCGCGGCCAGCACGGCGACCACCTTGCCGACATCCATCGCACTGCCGCCCCCCACGGCCACGACAAACGATGCGCGTGACCGGCGGAACATGTCATGGGCGGCGTGCACCGTCTCCACGCTTGGATTCGGCTCGACCTGTGTGAAGGCGTCTCCGGTGACACCGGCGTCCTTCAGCAATGCCTCGACCCGGTCGAGGATCCCGGCCTTGGCAATGCCCGGGTCGGACACCACCAGGACGCGGGTGCCCATCCCGGCCACGAGCTCGGGCAGCTTGGCCAGGGCACCAACCCCGAACGTCAGCCGCGCCGGCGCTTCGAACGCAAACGTATCAGGCCTCACCACACGCGCGCCTCCCCACACGAACGTGACCTTAGCTGTCGCGTTCCCCCGTTCCCGCGTTCCCGCGTTCCCGTCTGTCTTCCTTTTGCGCCGCCTTCAACCGCGCGATATACAACCGGGCTGCCTGTTCCATCGACTCCGAGACCGCAGCGTCCGGCTCGACAAACTTCCAGCGGTCGGAAGCGGCATACTGGCGCTCTTCTTCAATCTCCTGGGCAGTTGGTGGCCGGCCAGCACGCGATCGTATCGCCCCCAGCAACGCACCCGCGTGGTGGATGATCGCCGGCGCCCGCCGCACGGCAATCTCCACCACAAAGGCCCCGAGCGCAGCACCCGCAAACACCGGCCAGGAGTCGGCGGCCGAACGGCTCTCCCGCGCCGGGGCTACCGCCGCCGCCGGGTCATCGAGCAGCCGCCCGCCGGTGGTTTCGGTCACCTGCGCCAGCAGCGCGCGGTTGACTGTGAGATCCCGCAGCTCCGGAGAATACGGCACGACGAACCCGGCCGTCCGGATGCGGGTGCGGCCGGAGGCGTCGCGGGCCGTCACTGCCAGGGCGTATGCGCCCGGCACCCCGAGCTGGACGCGTGCTTCATATCGGCCGGGCGCCGTCTGGACGAGTGGGATCTGCGCCTGCACCGGGCCGCCGACGCTGGCCTGCACGTCCAGTCCATCCAGCGGCGTTCCCTCTGCAGTCACCGCATCGGCGGTGACAGTGGCCGCATCGCCCTGGGGACTCACGGTCACCTGCAGGTCGTCTGTTTCACTGCGGCTGGCCCACCGGACCAGGCGGGACCAGAAGCGCCCGGCGTCGGTCCATGGCATCCACGCGGCGGCCCACCGCGCCGTCGCATCGGACGTGAACGCCACAGCGCGGCCGATTCCAAACTGCCACGTGGCCAGCACAGGATCGTCCTGCGCCGAGGCCAGGTGCACCGCCGACGCCGGCTTGGGCGCCGTGGCCACGTAGCCGCGCAGCGCCGGCACCGTGAAGTCGTCGACCAGCCCGGTGCGGACGACCTGGGGAGCAAACCGCTCCTCCACAAGGTAGGCGCGTGACGCAATCAGCGCCTCCGCGGTGAGGATCTGGGGAATCGAGTACAGATCCCGCGTCGCATAGGAGCGTCCTCCTCCCCAGCGGGCCACGTGCTGCATCAACTCGAGATCCGCGTCGGCGCCGATGGCGACCGCTGAGGCGGTGATCTTGTCCGCGGCCATGCGCCGGAGGAGCGTCTGGAAATCCCCAGGGTCGGTCTGGCCATCCGAGAGCACGATCACGTGGCGCACCTTCGCCGCCGAGTGCCGCAGGTACTCATAGGCCAGGCGGATCGCGGGGTACATGTTGGTGCCGCCCCCGGCCTGGATGCGCGACACCTGCTCGATCACGCGGTCCCGGTGGCGAGCCTCGGTGGGCGCCGCCAGCCAGCGGGCCTCCTGATCGAACGCGACGACGCCGAGGACATCGTGTTCACCGAGCAGATCGATGACCGACTGCGCTGTTTCCTTGGCGAGTTCTACCTTGGCGATTTGTGTGCCGAATGCACCCATGCTGCCCGACGTATCGATGACCAGGATGATCGCCATTGACGGAATCGCAAGACGGTGCCGTACGTCCATGGAAACCGGTAAGACCTCTTCAAGCGGCGTGCCGGCGTATCCGCCCACGCCGTAGCTGTTCGGCCCGCCGACGGCAATCAATCCTCCGCCCGCCCGTCCGACATAGTCACGGAGGGCAATCATCTGCGCCGGCGACAGCCGGTGCGCCGGCACGTCGTCGAGCATGACCGCCGCGGCTTCGCGCATTCCTGCGGCGGTCACAGGGAGCGCCTCAGGGGACAGACTGCGCACACGCACCCCCTGCGCGTTCAGCAGCCGTGGGAGCATCCCCGGCTGGCGGGCGACGTACCACACCACCGGCACCCCGCGCACCATGACCACGGCCTCAGCCCGGTTGTTCGCGTCGGTGCCGTCGGGCTCGGCGGTCAGCGACGCCGTGTACGTCAGCACACCCTGGCGGCGGGCCACCTGCGGCACGGTGACGATCGTGCGACCCGGGCCGACTTCGATCGCGCGCCGGTCGACGACGGTCCCGCCCGCCGTGACCGTCAGCCGGACCGAGGCCGCCGCTGTCGCCATCACCGCCACCTTGACGATAAACTGCTCGCCGGCCACTACCTCCTGCGGTGCCACCACGTCATCAACCAGGACCTCGCTGGCCCCACCAGGCGCCAGCGGGACGGCTGAGATCTCAACACCATCGCCGCGTGCGAGCGCCAGGGCGTCGGCTACGCCACCGCGGTTGTCGTTCCCGTCGGTCAGAAGGACGATCCGCCTGGCTCCCTCCGGGGGCAGTGCGGCCAGCGATGCGCGGATCGCCTGGCCGAGGTCCGTGCCGGCGGCCGCCGGCTGTGTGGCGAACGCGAGTCGTGGTTGTGGGTTCGGCAGCTCTTCCGTGATCGCGGTGGCGCCGAATGTGACGAGCCCGACACGGTCCCCCGGGCGCCGCCGGGCTGCAGCCGAGCGTACGAATTCCTGAGCCGCCGCAAAGCGGTCTGCGGGAATGCTGTCGGATCGGTCAACGGCAAACACGACGCTCAGATCACCGCCACGCGTTGAGAGAACCGGAGACGCCAAAGCCGTCACGAGGAGTGCCAGGACCAGCAGCCGCAGCGCCAGAGCGCCGCGCGGCGTCACCCGGCGGCGGGCCAGGGCTGCAGCCACCGGAAGGAAGACGAGGAGGAGCAGTGCCGCGGGGGTCCCGAATCGCATCGCGTTCATCGCCGGGCCACCGACGGCCTGATCCGGGGCGGGCCGCGGAATCGTGTCATCTCAGCGCCCGGGAGCCCGCGCAGCCACAGCGCCCACTCCACCATCAGCAACACGAGCGCTGCGCCCAGCAGGATCCCAGCGAGGTCAACCGGGCGCTCCGCCCGGTCAGACGGGCCGGGGGCGCTGGATGCCGGACGGATGGGCGCGATCTCAGACTCCGCTGGGGCAGGATTCACCGCGAAACGCCGTGTGTGATCACCAAGTCGCAGCGTGTAGATGCCGGCGCGCTCCAGCGCCGGGACCACGAACTCACCATCGCGCGCCTGCAGCACGGTGGGATTTCCCGCGGGATCGATGAGCACCGCGTCAGGGTGCGGCCCGGCGGGGACTACCAGGGGGTCACCGGCCTCAAACGCGCCGCCGGTTCCGCTCAACCACGCCAGCGCGTTGTTCAGGAAAATCGGAAACGCGATCTGCAGTGGCAGATCCGATTCGGGGAGACCAAATCCCAGGACGATGGCCCGGATGCCCGCGCCGTCGTACGCCCAGATCAGCGGAACCTCCCCTTCAGCGAGGACCTCTCCGCCCCGCGCCCGCAGCGCCAGCGCCGAGGCAATCGTCAGGTCGCGGAGATCGACGTAGCGCATCACCGGGTGAGTCCGCGACCAGCGCAGCACCTGCGGAGTCCGCACCGTCCCATCCACCGTGAGCGGTAGGTTGGTGGCCGTCGCACCTACCAGCAGGTAGTTTCCCGGCGGCAATTCGGTGGGAGGCGTGCGGTTGAGCACGACCACGTCGCTGGGAGCCATCGCCTGCGCTGCCGGCGTCACGCGCGGCAGGACGGACGCCCCGACCGCGCGCAGAGCCTCATCCAGTGCGCGGTCAGGCTCACCGGCAACACGCACGCGCAGCGGTACTGAGCCGATGACGGCGTAGCCCGTGTCGTCGGCCGCGAGCGGATCGTGCGGTATGATGTGTGCCCGCAGGATGCCCTCGGCGGCGGCAACGCGCACCGGCACGGCCACCGTCGCGCCCGCAGGCACCTCCACCGTGCGCTCGAGCAGCACCTGGTCATCCATGGACACCGTCAGCGGGACCCGCTCAGCCTGCGTCCCGGCGTTGTGCACCCGGACGATGGCCACGGTGCCCTCCGCTGCCCGGTCTGCCCGCACTCCGGCCAGACCGACGTTGCGGTCCGTTTGCCCGACGATGGAATACTGCACGCCCGGCACGACCGCCGTGCCCCGGTCGGTAAACACCACGACCCGCACACCGCGGCCACCGGCACGCTGCGCCACCGCCATCGTCACCGCCTGCTCCAGCCGCGCGGGCGCATCCGTGGGATGAAGCCGCAGGAGCGCGGCGCGGGCGGTTCCGTGGTCGACGAATCCGGTGACAGCGTGAGGCTGCGGTCCTGCGTCTACGACCATGACCGGGCCGGCGCCGCGCGCGACTTCCGCCACCGCCGCCGCCCTGGCGGCCTCAAATCGCGATGGGGCGACATCGGTGGCCTGCATGCTCGCCGATGTGTCCATCACCAGCACGGTGGCCAGACCACCGGCCGCCGGCAGGACCACCTGCGGCCTGGCCAGTGCCAGCACCACCACCGCCGCCGTGAGCAACTGCAACACGAGCAACAGACTGCGTTCCAGCCGGCGGACCGGCAGGTGAACCAGAAGATCCTGGCGGGCACGCTGCCACAGCAGCACGGAGCTCATCGGCACGTCGTGCCGCCGGGCCCGCAACATATACAGGAGCACGATCACCGGGAGCACGGCGAGGAGCCACAGCGCGGCCGGAAGCCCCAGCGTCATCGCACCAGGCCTCCAAGACGCAGGTAGCGCAGGATCAGATCCTCGAAGGGAACCGTCGTCGTCGCCCGCACGTAGTCGATCTGGTGGCGCAGGCAGAACTCCTCCAGCCCGCCCAGGAAGCCATCGCGCGCCCGCGCGTACGCCTCAAGCGCCGGACCGTCCACGCTGACCTCTACGGCCTGTTGCGTCTCCGCATCGACCAGCCGCGCGTCGCCGCGGACGGCCGGCATAAGCTCGTCGTCGCTGAGGATGTGGATGACGAAGGGGTCAAAGTGATGATAGCGCGCCAGTTTGAGCCCTTCTTCGTACCCATCGGGATACAGGAGGTCGCTGAGAATGAGCATCAGCCCTCGCCGCTTGGTCTGGTGCACGTACTCCCACATGGCCCCCTGCAGGCTGCTCGCTCCCCCGGTTTGCGCGGGGAGACCCTCGAGGAAGTCGAACAACCGGAAGATCTGGCCCCGCCCGCGCTGCGGCGGGAGCTGACGCTGCACGCGGGTCGCATACGCCACCGCGCCGACACGGTCGAGGTTCACCAGCCCAATGTAGCCGACCGCGGCGGCAATGCGGGCGGCGTAGTCCAGTTTGCGCGGCGCGCCCCACCCCATCGAGCCGCTCGTATCGACGAAGAGGTGGACGTTGATATCCTCCTCCTCGCTGAACAGTTTGATGAACAGGCGGTCCAGCCGGGAGTAGATGCTCCAATCGATGTGCCGGTAGTCGTCCCCGACCTGATAGCTGCGATAGTCGGCGAACTCCACCCCTCGCCCCAGGGTGCGGCTGCGGCGCTCCCCGCGCAGGCCGGCGCGGGCGAGGCGGCGGGACTGCAGGCCTAAACTATCAAGCTTGCGCAGAAATTGGGGATCCAGAAGCGTGGTGGTCATTCCAGGATCACGGTGATTCGTGATTCGTGATTAGTGATTCGTCCTGTCTACTGACTATCAGAGCATGGTGCCGTAGTCGCGAATCACAAATCACGAATCACCAATCACGTTTTTGCGCCTTCAAGTTCCGTCGTCTCCTCCAGGGCGTTCTGGATGATCGCGTCGGGATCGATGCCTTCAGCTTCGCCCTCGAAGTTGAGGATGAGGCGATGCCGCAGCGCCGGCAGAGCCAGCACCTTGAGGTCGCTGAATGCGACGTTCGCGCGCCCGGCGATCAACGCGCGCACCTTGGCCGCCAGGATCAGCGCCTGCACCCCCCGCGGGCTGCTGCCGTAACGGACATAGCGCTTGGCCATCGAGGCGGCAGCCGCGGTGTCCGGATGTGTAGCCTGGATGAGCCGCGCCACGTAGGTCTTGACGTGCGAGGCGACCTCGACCTCACGCGCCAGCCGGAACATCTCCAGGATCTGCCCCGAGGTGGCGGCGACGTCCGCCTGAGGGACCGCGGCGGCCGTGGTGCGGTCGATAATCTCGACGAGATCCTGTGCACTGGGAAACTCCACGCGCAGTTTGAAGAGGAACCGGTCCAGCTGCGCCTCCGGCAGCGGATAGGTCCCCTCCATTTCGATCGGATTCTGAGTGGCCAGCACAAAAAACGGCTCCGTCAGCGTGTAGGAAGTCCCGGCCGCGGTCACGGCATGCTCCTGCATCGCCTCCAGCAGCGCAGACTGTGTCTTAGGCGTGGCGCGGTTGATCTCGTCGGCCAGCAGGACCTGCGTGAAGACCGGCCCACGCTGGAACTCGAAGTACCGGCGGCCGCCGGCATCCTGCATCACCATGTTGGTGCCGATGATGTCGGCCGGCATCAGGTCGGGCGTGAACTGGATGCGCGAGAATCCCAGGTCGAGCGACTGGGCCAGGGTCTTCACCAGCAGCGTCTTCCCCAATCCCGGAACGCCTTCCAGCAGCACATGCCCACCGGCCAGCAGCGCAATCAACACGTGATCGATTAACTCCTGGTGTCCGACGATCACGCGGCGCACTTGCTGGCGGATGCGATCGAAAGTACGCCCAAACTCTTCTGGCGTCATCTCGCGCCTCTGGCCGACGGGAGCTCTTTCCAACTCTTCAACTCTCCAACTCTCCAACTCGTCATTTGAGTTGCGCCAGCCTCTCGAAGTATCGCCGCACAAGCGCCCGGTACTGCGCCGGAATGTGCGCGCGCTCGAGGGCGCGGTCCACGCGGGCCACCAGCGCGGGGGACACGGCCTGCGGGAGCGTCCGCGCGGTTCCGGGCCGGCCGGCGCCGATCACCTCGGAGGTGCTCACCTCGCCCTCGCCCTGGACGCCGCGGACCCGCTGGGGCGTCCGCTCAGCCTGCAGGCGCGGAGTGGGCGGGCCGAGCCTGTCGTCGACGCGCCCCGTGCCCGCGGTCGAGCCTTCACGAGGGCCCTCAGGAGGCGCGGACTCCGCGCCCGGCTGCGAGGCGATCTCTCGCCCACCCGGACCCGCAGGCTCCTGCGCCTGATCCGGCGGGGACTCACCCTGTTCGCTGGCTCGCGGGCCCGGGGCCCCGGAGGCAATCGCGGTGCGGGATTGCTCGAGTTCCTCTCGCGCGGATTCCAGCCCCTCCCGGTCTGCCATCAGTGTCTCCATACCCTCCAGCATGCGCAACGCCTGAGACAGCGACTCACCGGCCGCACCCGTCTCGCCGCGATCCAGCTGCTGTCGCGCCTGCTGCAGTTGCTGGCGCACCTGCGCCGGCTGCGTCGCCTCCCCTTCCTGCGTGATCGCCGCCAGACGGTCCAAGACGTCCTTGGAGACAGTGCTGGTATCCTGGCGCAGCCGTGAGGTCAGTTCCTGCAGTTGCTTGATCTGGCGCTGCAGCGCCTGGCGGCGCAGGAGCTCGGAGGGGAGCGCGGGAGACGACGGCGGCCTGCCCGTCTCGTCGAGCCGCTGGTCAATCTGCTGGCGCGCGGACTCGAGCTGCCGGGAGAGCTCGGTGATCCGGGCCAGCGCACTCGCCCGATCAACGCGCTCCTGCTGCAACCTCACGCCGAGATCGCGGAGCTGCGGTGCCCTCCGCCTGGTCAGGGGCAATCGATCTGCCCGCGCGCGGGCCTGCAGCGTCTTCGCGAACTGCTCCAGCCGGGCGCCCTCGCGCCGGATGACCTGCTGCGCGCGATGGGCCGGCGTCCCGGGCAGGGCCAGACCTCCGACCAGGGCCGGCCACAGCGCCAGCAGCGCCACCAGCGCCGGGGCCCACCACGTCGTCTTGGGGAACCGAAGCGGAATCGCTTGACGCAAGTCAACCACGTGCAGGTGCGCGGCTGCATCGGCGATGACCCGCGGGCCCAACGCTGTCGGCGCGCGCGCGGCGAGTCCGAGTTCGACCGCCGTGCTGGCGCGCTCGTCCAGGTGCAACACGAGGTCGAGGGTGCGTGCCGCGGCGACGAGGTCCGAGCGGGTAAGGAGGATCACTCCCGCGGCCACCAGCGCCGCGGCCAGGGCCGCCATGACGGCGATCCAGGGAGAGACCGCAGACACTGGCACCACCGTGCCGGCGGCCGTGGCGGCCACGAGCGCGATCAACATCCACACGGCCGCGCGTACCGCCATCCGCAGCGCCCGGTCGAGTCGCAGACGCCGCGCGGCCCTACCCACGATCCGCGTCACCGCCGGATCCAGCGCCGGTTTCATACCTGCATCATAGCACTCCAACTTGCGAGTCACGACACGGGCGGCTAGAGATCAGCTCACAGGTCTCAGCTCACAAGTCTCAGTCGCAGGACTGACATCTGTGACCTGCGACCTGAGATCTGCTGTTTAGGTTGTGCGTGCTTCGATCCGGATCCGCTCCACGCGCCGGCGGACCAGGCCGACGCAGATGCCGGCGGTGAGCAGGTACACGCCCACCACCAGCCAGACGGTAGGCCGCACACCCTCTCGCACCGCGATGGCCAGTGAGCGGACCGGGCTAAGCGCGTGCCACGGAGAAGGGAGGGCGTTCCCCCCGACGATCACGGCCAGGAGGGTCGTCCAGTGGGCAAAACTTCGCGCAAAGTCCGATTCAAACATGATACTGTAGAACGTTCCGGTCGCCCCGAAGGCGGTGGCCGCGGCAATACCGACCAGCGCCGCGCGCAGGATGGCCATGAGAGACTCTCCGCGGATCCCAGCAACGACGGCGACAAACGGACCCGCCAGCAGCCACTGCAGCGCGGCAAACGACGCGGCGGAGAGCACCTTGCCCAGCGCGATCGTCCCCGCCGGGAATGATGAGGCCGCCAGATCCCACACCGATTTCTCCCCATCGATGCCGATCTCGCCGGCCGCGCAGGCGGAGGTGAAGTACATGGTCAGCACGGCACTCACGATCAGAGATGCCAGCACGAGGCCTCCCTGCCGGAGTTCATCGAGACGGGCCAGGTCCGGCGGCAGAGAGAGAAACGTCAGCAACGCGATGATCACGAGGAAGAGGGTATGCAGCGTCAGCGCCTTCGAGCTGCCCAGGCGGTAGCGGAGGTCCGCGCGCAGCACAGGATTCACGGGCCCCCCTCCAGGGCACCACGCAGGGGCACGACGACCAGGCGGTGGGCATCGATCTGCAATGCCGGTCCCCCAACCGCGTGCCCTCCACCGACCCGTCCCACCAGCCATGCGATGGCGCCAGGCGCTGGCGGCTGCCGCTGCAGGCGTGCGACGACTTCCTCCATGAACCGGTCGGACACGTCATCCGGGGGATGCGGCTGTCGCGCGAACGGCTCCCACCTGGTGGGATCGAGCGACAGAGACAGCATTGCGCCTATGGGCGGAAGCCGGTAGATCTGGCCGCCGCGAACAATCCTGGCGTCGGCGATGTTGGGTCCGCCGCGGTTGTCGATCACCACGCGCAGTCCCGCGTCGCTGATCGTGGCGTATCCGTCCAACGGCGCCGGTACCACCTGCGTTGCGTCCACGCGCAACCCGGAGGTAGCCGCATTCCCAGAGATCGCAAACGGTGCGTCGAATGTCAGCGGGCGCGGCTCCGCCGGCTGCATCCAGGCATCCTCAGCCGCCCGCAGGTGAAACGTCCCGCCGTACGGACTGATCAGTGCGGCGAACGTGCGGACACGCGCCAGGCCCGTGCCGGGGATGACCTCGGTAATCGAGACCTGCACCACCGACGTCCCGGCGCGGCGCGCCTGCAGCGCGAAACCATACATCGCGAGCGCGAAGATCGTGGCTACCATGGGGACGGCCAACCATCCGCCGCGCACGCGACCGGCGCGGCGGAGCGCCCTGCGGACCGCCAGGATATAGGCTCCTGACAACACCAGGAGCCAGACCTGGACCGAGCCCGCAAGCGGCCGGCTGGCCGGCAGGGCATCGCCCATTTCGGCCGGCGCCACCCAGGGGCGCACCGGGGCATCAAGCGCCGCCGTCCACATGGCCGCTCTCCCGCTCCAGGACCTCAGCGCCGGCGCAAACGGATCAAACGCCCAGAGCAGGACGCTGCCTGACCCCCAGCGCCATCGCGCCCCCATCGGTCCGCCGGCGGCACCCCGGCGCAGCCTGAGCGCCGTCACGGATATCGGTCCGGGCACTCCGGACAGATCGTCCGACCGCTGCACGTTAATCAGACCTCCCGGATCGGCGGGCAGCATGCGGAGCAGCCATGGCGCCTGGAGGGTGACCAGCGGCGCGCCGCCTGTAACGAGGAGCCGCCCCCCCTGCGCCACCCACTGCTCAAAGCCACGCCGTTGCGCCGGGGAGATCGCGCGCTCGTTAAAATCGCGAATGACCAGGAGCCGTACCCCGGTGTAGCCCTGCCATTGAGCCGGAAGATCTTCTTCGGTGATGTAGGCGGCGCGGATTTTTCGCGTGAGCTCGGAAAGAAACTCGAGACCAGCCGGCTCGTGCGTCAAGGCCAGGACGACCGACTCGACCGCACGCGCCGTGGACAAGGGCACGTCACGGCGTGCGACCTCTCGCCCCGACGCCACCAGGCGCACTGTCAGCACACCCCGGGTATCGGGGATGAAGGCCTCGACGGCCACCCGTTGGGGAGCGCCGGGCAGCAGCCGCACCGGCTGGCGAAATGACATCGGGGCGTCGTATCCCTGGACCGGCACATCGACGACGACCTCGCCGTCGACAGGGAGCGACGCCTGTAGATCGACGCGGACCGGCAGCCACGCCCGCAGAGGAATCCAGCCGGCCCATCCCACGTCAGCGCGAATCGTCGCCGCAGGAGGTCCGGGCTCACCCCGGCCGGCATCGAACGAGGCGGCGGATGGCACACACCAGGCGGGGGAGGGAAAGGCGAGGACACCCAGCAGGAGGACGGCCCTTGAAAGCGGCCGGGGCTGGGCTATGAGGAAGCCTTCGAAGAGGCGTCTTTCGCAGATACGTCCGGTGACGAGACGCCCGTGGACGGCTTCTTCTCCTGAGCCTTCTTGTCCGAGTCCTTCTTGTCCGCCCCATCGGAGGCGGACGGCTTCCGGTAGTCCGTGGTGTGAAAGCCCGATCCCTTGAAGATCAACCCGACCGACGTAAAGACCCGCCGCGCCGGGCCGCCGCACACAGGGCACGGTCCAGGCGTTCCGCCAACCTCGTGGGTGACCTCAAACAGGTGATCGCAGCTCGTGCAGCGATATTCATACACCGGCATGTCGGAATCCTCTCCACCCAATCACTGTCTAATGGTAGAAATGCCCTGTGGGGCTGTCAATATTCCCCCCCCTGCCGGAAGTTGAAGAGTTGGAGAGTTGGAGAGTCAACGGCATGCGGTATTGGCTCTCCAACTTTCCAACTTTCCAACTCCAGTTATCGTCGTTGTAGTGTGACCAGCCAGATCGGTCCCCGGGACGCACCCGTATTCGTGCCAAATACGAGGTGGCGGCCGTCAGGAGACCAGGCGATCGCGACGCCCATCCCCGGATCTGTGTACTCCATCAGATATGAGTACAGGTGCAGGTGCCCCGATCCGTCGGCGTTGGCCATCCACAACTCGGCGCGGGCATCGCCGGAGAGTTGCGCGAAGACGACCTTCTCCCCCTGCGGCGACCAGGCCAGGCCTGTGTACCGTCCGGCCTGCGGCGCCACCGCGAACCGGCCGCTCCCGTCGACGCGGCTGAGGACCACCTGCCCACCACCCTCGGCGCCCTGATCACCACCCACGGTCGCGAGATAGCGTCCGGTGGGAGCGAGGCGCACCATGGCGGCCGGCGCAGGCAGCAGGATCTGCTGGCGGTCTGGATAGCTGATGCGCACCCGCCAGAGCTCGGTCATCGCCTGCTCCCTCCCGGCCGACAACCCATACAGCATATAGAGGCTGTCGGGGAACCACTGCAGGTCGCGCATCGCGCGGCCCACCGGCGCGCGGGTCACCATTCGCCTGAATCCGCCGTCATGGTTGACCAGCCATAACTCCGTCCGTATCTGACCGTCCACGGGATGGCGAACCACAACGGCAAGCCGGTCGCTCCCCGGAGCCCATGCCAGCTCCACCGCCGGCTCGGGGAGCGGGACGCGCCGGCGGTCGGTCCCATCGGGTCGCAGCGTCCACACGATCCCCCGGTCGATCAGCGCCAGCAGGTTGAGCGGCCGCGACCACGCCACCGCGGTCACCGCCTCAGCCGGCGCGACGTCCTTCTCTCCGCGGTCGAGCGTGTACACCCACAGGCGCTGATCGCTGCTGTAGGCCAGCGCCTGACTGTCAGGAGACCAGGCGGCGGGCGACAGGGCCGGGCGATCCATGATCCGGCGCACCCCGACCACCTGCAGCTGCCGCGTGCTCTCCGGGGCGGGAGTTCGCCGGACCTCGCACCCTACGACCGCCACCGAAAGGGCGAGGATGACTGGGATGAAGCGAACGCGGAGGGAACTGCGTCTACTTAGTCTACTTGGTCTACTTTGTCTACTTGGTCTACATGCGATCTCTGTCCTGGCCTGACATCTCTGCTTGTAGACTAAGTAGACCAAGGAGACCAAGTAGACGTCGTTTGATGTCAAACGACTGGATACTTTCCTTCCGCCAGTTCGCGGGTCAGGTTCGTGATGTTGATCAGTTCACGCTCCAGAATCTCCTGCACTCTACGCCGGGCCACGTTCTGGCGAGCCCGTTTGGCCAGGATAATCTGCGCGGCGGCGATCTTGGGATGGTCGATGGCGGTGCCGATCTGGCTGAGCATCCACACGTACACTTCGCGGATTCCACTCACTTCACGGTAGATGCAATCCGCGACCTGGTGCGTCATGATGGTGTAGATCTTGCCCACGTGCGACACGGGATTCTTGCCGGCCGCCGCTTCTGTGCCCATCGGCCGGTTCAGGGCGATCACCCCGTTGACTTTGTTACCGCGGCCGATCTGCCCGCTGTCGCCGCTCTCCGCAGAGGTCCCCGTGACCGAGAGGTACATCCCCCCCAGCCCGCGACCGGGGATATCCAGGGTGTTGAGCGCCACCGTGATCTTGTGCAGCGTCTTGGCTTCGGCGCGCACAAACTCTTCGGCCGCCTCGTGCATCTGGTGCTTGCGCTTGAAGTACGTGGTCTCCGAATCGATGAACCGGTCCACGAACGCGACCGCGGCCGTCAGGTTGAGCTCGTCCCCGCGGCGGCAGCCCATCACCTTGATGTCCTCGCCGGCCTCGGGAAACTGTTGCTTGAACGCCGCGGAGTTCATGTGCCGCTCGGTCTGCAGGACCAGCCGCTCCGTCTCCGTCAGGGGCGCGTACCCCACGGCGGCAGAGGTGTCGTTGGCGCTGGGGACGGCCCGGTTGAAGATGTCGACGAGTTCGGGGGAGCCCGGCTTGATCTGCACGTCGTAGCGGACGTGTTCATCAGGATCCACAAACCGCAGGTGCTCGCGTATCCACCGTTTGGCCGTGGAGATGGCGATTTCGTCGATGGGAATCTGCTTGCCGTCCATCCCGGAGGTGGCGCGGTCGCCGAAAATCAGCCGCATGGGCTCCGTGACCCGGCCGCCCCCCAGGCGGATCTCCGCGTTTCCGGCGACCAGGAACCCTTTGTCGATGTTGTGGTGGAGGATGGTGCCAAACTGCCGCTGGTACTCCCGGCTCAGTTCGATGCTGACCCGCTCCATGATGGCATCGCAGATGGAGTCGGGGTGCCCCTGCCCCTTACGCTCCACGATCTCGACTTCGTGCTCGGACACCGGCTTGCCCGAGAGGACCTCGACCGTGATCGACCGCACGCCCCACCTCCACCCGCCAGCGCTGCGTGCCACAGTGCAATTCGCGCACGCGCGATGGGTTCCTACGACAAGAACAATTTACCCCATCCACTCAACCTAGCGGCGGCGGACAAAGACGGGCACAAGCACGATCCCGGCGATGAAGCCGCCGACATGCGCCCACCAGGCCACGCCCCCACCTCCACCCGCCAGCGAGGCCAGCCCGTAGACGAACTGCATCACGAACCACAGCGGGAGAAACAGGAACGCCGGAATCGCGATGAACCTGGTGAACAGCCCCAGGGGGATCAGGGACAGGATGCGGGCCCGGGGGAACAGGACCGTGTACGCGCCCAGCACACCCGCGATCGCGCCGCTGGCCCCGATCAGCGGGTTCGTCGAGAGCTTGTTCATCACGACGTGTGTGGCGCTCGCGATCACGCCGACGGCCAGATAGAAGATGAGGTAGCCGCCGTGTCCCATCAGGTCCTCGACGTTGTCGCCGAAGATCCATAGAAACCACATGTTGCCGATCAGGTGCAACCACCCCCCATGCAGGAAGAGGGAGGTCACCAGCGTGGGTGCCTTCGTTTGCAGATTTCCGGGGGCCATCAACGCGGCCGGGGTCGCGCCGTACGTGCGGATGACCTGCTCAATGGCCGCGTCTGATCCCAGCCCGTAGAACACGGCGAGGAACACCGCCGTACAGACCAGGATCAGCAGCACGGTCACGATCGGCCTGGACGACGAAGGGTTGTCGTCCCGGAGGGGAATCATGCCGCGGCGTTGGCATCCTCCCAGCGCACTTCCTCGACGCCCTCGACCTCGCCGAGCGCCATGAGCAACTCGTCACGGCTGACCCGCGGCGGGAGACGCAGCGCCAGTTCAAGGACCACCCGGTCGCCGCTGCGGCCGGAGAGGTCCACATGCTCGATGTTCACGCCGAAGACGCCCAGCGCGGTGCCGATCTTTCCTAGTTGCCCGGGACGATCGGCCATCACCATCACGACGTGGCCGAGGCCGCGGCGGGGGATGCGCACCTCAAACACCTTGAACAGCGTGAGCACGCTGACGACAATGACCGTCGTGAAGAGCGCCCCGGCGTAGAAGCCGATCCCGGCCGCTGTGCCGATCGCCGCCACAGTCCATAGGCTGGCGGCGGTCGTCAGGCCCTGCACGCTGGCCCCGGTTCGCCAGATGGTGCCGGCGCCCAGAAAGCCGATCCCGACCACGATGTTGCTGGCCACACGGGCCGGGTCGGCCCCTGTGCCGAAGAAGCCGACGGCGGACACGAGCGTGAATAAGGCGGCACCCACCGAAACCAGAATGTGTGTGCGGAAACCCGCCGGCTTGTCTGCGCTCTCGCGCTGCCACCCGATCACTCCGCCCAGCACCATGGCCAGGAGGAGCCGGACCATGGATTCTCCGATCTGCTCCCAGGAGTTCATGACGCCGCGGCCTTCTCACGGACGATCGTCTCCACCTGTTCCATCAGCGCATCGACCAGCCGGTCCTCCGGCAGACTGGCGATCACCTTCCCCCCGCGGAACAGGAGTCCCATCCCTCTCCCGCAGGCGATCCCCAGATCGGCCATGCGGGCCTCGCCGGGGCCATTGACCGCGCATCCCATCACGGCCACCTTCACGGGCGCGTCGATCCTGGCCAGACGCCGCTCCACCTCCTGGGCGATGGCGATGATGTCGACTTCGGCCCGCCCGCACGACGGACAGGCCACCAGCTGCACCCCGCGTGTGCGCAGGCCAAGACTCTTGAGAATTTCAAATCCAGCCTTGACCTCTTCCACCGGCTCGGCGGCCAGCGACACGCGGATCGTGTCCCCGATGCCACGAGCGAGGATGGCCCCGATCCCCGTGGCAGACTTGATGCCGCCGGCCCAGGCCGTGCCCGCCTCGGTGATGCCAACATGAAGCGGGTAGTCGATCAGGTCGCTGATCATCGCATAGGCCTGGACGGCCATCGGAACGTCGGACGCCTTCACCGAGATCACGATGTCGTGAAAGTCCAGATCCTGCAGGACTTTGATGTCTTCCATCGCACTGGCGACCAGCGCCTCCGCGCACGGCGCGCCAAACTGCCGCAAGACGGCCTTCGACAACGAGCCGATGTTCGCGCCGACGCGGATCGGCACCCCGCGCGCCTTCGCCGCCTTGGCCACCACGCGCGTGCGCTCCCGGCTGCCGATGTTGCCGGGGTTGATGCGCAGCTTGTCCACCCCCGCCTCCAGCGCCGCGAGCGCCAGGCGGTAGTCGAAGTGGATATCGGCAACGACCGGGATGGGACTGCGGGGTTTGATCGCGGCGAGGGCCTGTGCGGCCTCTTGATCGGGCACGGCCAGGCGGACGATCTCGCACCCCTCACTGGCCAACTGGTAGATCTGCACCAGCGTGCCCTCGACGTCGCGCGTGTCGGTGATCGCCATCGATTGCACGGAGACCGGCGCGCCGCCGCCGATGTCCACCTTGCCGACGCGGACCCTGCGCGTGTGCTGCCGCAGTATCATCGCAGTTGGGGGATGCGGTTAGAGATGAAGGATCTTGGAGACATCGCGTACGCTCAATGTTAGCAGCAACAGGATGAGCAAGACAAACCCGACCATATGGATGTACCCTTCGCGCCTGGGATCGATCGGCCGCCGCCACACGGCCTCGACCGCCAGGAAGAAGAGCCGGCCCCCGTCCAGCGCGGGGATCGGCAGCAGGTTGAACACGCCGATCAGGACGCTCATCGCCGCCGCGGTATAGAGGAAGATCTCGCCGCCGCCCCGGGCCGTCTCACCCAGAAACTGGACCGCGCCGATGGGACCCATCACGGACCCCAGGCCCTCTCTGGGCCGCACCAGCAGGGCGCCCAGGGCGGCCAGCAGCGCGCCGGCCGTCTGCGCGATCGTCGACAGCCCCCACAGCGTCGCACGGACCGGTCCCAGGTGCTGGCGAATGGCTTCCGGCCGATACCCGATCAAGCCGATGTTCTGCCGGTTGTCCAGGACCGAGGTGACCTCCACCTCGACCCGCCGCCCGCCGCGCTCAATCTCCAGGCGCAGCCGCGTATGAGGGTTCCGGTGAATCGTGTCGATTACCTCTTCGCCGCTGGCCACCGGCCGGCCGTTGATCGCCACGATGGCGTCACCGTCTTGCAGCCCGGCCTGTTTCGCCGGACACGGCACCCTGTGGCCCGCATCGAAGCAGTCGGTGAGCACCTGTCCGATGCGGTTGGTCACCCCACTGGGCACGCCCAGGACCAGGGCCAGCCCGGCCAGCAGAATGAGCGCCAGCAGCAAGTTCATCATCGGCCCCGCCGCCAGGACCGCCATGCGCTGCCACACCGATTTCGCTCGAAATGTGTTCGGGCCGCCGCCTTCCTGCAGATCCTCGCCAGCGAGCTTGACGTACCCGCCGAACGGCACCAGGTTGATGGCGTAGAGGGTCTCCCCGCGTGTCACGCCGACCAGCTTCGGCCCAAACCCCAGCGCAAATGCCTGCACGGTAATACCCACGCGCTTGGCCACGAGAAAATGGCCCAGTTCGTGGCCGAAGATCATGATGCCGAAGGCGATGATGGCCCAGATCAAATTTCCTGACATTCAACTCACCAGATCCGTTGCGGCGTGGGCACGCGCCTGCTCATCCGCAGCCAGGATCTCCTCGACGGCTGGCGCCGCCACGGGCCGGTGACGGTCCATGGCCCGCCGCACCGACCGCGCGATGTCGAGAAACCCAATTCCGCCGGCCAGAAACTGCTCCACGGCCACTTCGTTGCTCGCGTTGAGAACCGCGGGCATCGTCCCGCCGATGCGGAGCGCCTCGTAGGCGTACCCAAGGCACGGATAGCGCGCCGGGTCGGGTGGCTCAAAGGTCAGCGTCAGCTGGTCCCAGGACAACCGCGGTGCCTCCAGGGGCACCCGGGCTTCGCTGCGCAGGGCATACGCGATGACCAGCCGCATGTCAGGAGGTGCGAGTTGCGCCTTCACACTGCCGTCGACGAACTCAACCAACGAGTGCACGATGCTTTGGGGATGGATCACCACGTCAATCCGCTCGGCGGCAAGGCCGAACAGCCAGTGCGCCTCAATAACCTCCAGCCCCTTGTTCATCAGCGTGGCCGAGTCCACGGTAATCTTCTTGCCCATTTTCCACGTCGGATGTGCCAGGGCTTCATCAGGCGTGACCTGGGCCAGCGACTCCAGGGGCCGGCGCAGGAATGGCCCGCCCGATCCGGTGATCAGCACTCGCCGCACGCCCGAGACCAGTTCGCCACGCAGGCACTGCATGATGGCGGCATGCTCGCTGTCGATGGGCAGGAGCTGTCTCCCCGTCCGGCGCGCCTCCGCCATCACCAGCGCCCCGCCTGCCACCAGCGTCTCTTTGTTGGCCAAGGCCACGTCGCGGCCGGCGCGCAGCGCAGCCAGGGTCGGCAGCAGGCCGGCGATCCCCACGACGGCAACCAGCACCAGGTCGGCTTCGCCCCACACGGCCAACTCGCGCATCGCCTCCGGGCCGGAGAGGACCTCGACCTGCGGGGAAATGTCTGCGCGCAGCCGCCGGGCGGCCGCTGCGTCGGTCATCGCCACAACCTGCGGGTGGAACTGCGGGGTTTGCTCACGGAGGGTGTCAACATCGCGCCGCGCGCCTAGGCCGACAACCTGGTACTCGCCGGTGCGCTGCACGATCTCCAGCGCCTGCCGGCCGATGCTGCCCGTTGAGCCGAGAATGATGATGCGTTTCATAGGCGTCCCAGGATCCGTACAAAGAGGTAGGCGAGCGGCACCGTCACCAGTACCCCATCGAAACGGTCGAGGATACCGCCGTGCCCGGGCAGCAGCGCCCCGGAATCCTTCACACCCTGACGTCGCTTCATCGTCGACTTGAAAAGATCCCCGACCTGCGACGCGACACTGGCGACGATCCCGAAGAGGACTCCCGCCCAGCCTGCCAGGCCTAACGCCGTCGATCCTATCGCCCCGGTCACCGCGGCGCCGGCGATGCCGGCGGCGCCACCTTCCCAGGATTTCCCAGGACTGATCCTCGGGGCGAGTTTGTGCCGACCGGCTGCCAGACCGACAAAATAGGCGGCGATATCGTTGACCCACAGGGTGACCAGCAGCCAGGCCACGGCCGCGAACGTGGCCTCCCCCCGCCAGCGGACCAGTACACCGGTTGGCAGACCCAGGTAGACCGCCCCCAACAACGCCGTGGGCCAGCGGCCCCACACCACCGTCCCCGCGTCCACGGGCGCCGCCAGGTGGGCCGCCACTCCCAATGCGAGGACCGCAGAGGCCAGGACGATCAGAAACGTGGCGGGCGGGTGGCCCAACCGCACGACGGCGCCGAACACCACCAGCGCGCCCGCTGCCGTGCAGACCCGTGCCGCGGGAGAGAGCCCCGGGTGCAGCCGGAGAAACTCACCGGTCCCCACGGCTGCGACCAGGACGAGCACCCCCATCCACCACAGCCCTCCGCTCCACGCGGCGGCCAGGATCAGGGGGATACCCACCAGCGCGGTCAGCAGGCGGGGGACCAGGCCGGTGCGCCGGTATGCTGCTGCTAGATTGGTGCTCACTCACGCATCCTCAATGCCGCCGAATCGCCGGCGGCGATGCTGGTACTCGGCGATGGCGGCAGCGAGATGCGGCTTGTCAAAATCCGGCCAGTAGACCTCACAGAAGTACAACTCTGTATACGCGATCTGCCACAACAGGAAGTTGCTGACCCGCTGCTCTCCGCCGGTGCGGATCAGCAGATCGGGATCGGGAAGACCGGCCGTGTACAGGTAGCGCCCCACGACGGCTTCGTCAACCGCCTGGGGGATGATATGGCCACTGGCCAGGTCCCGTCCCAGCCGGCGCACCGCATCGATGATCTCCGCGCGCCCGCCGTAGTTGTAGGCGACGTTGAGCACCAGGTTGGGATTATCATGGGTCACCGCGACGACCTGCTCCACCTGCTTCCGCAGCGCCGGTTCCAACGTGTCCAGATCCCCGCTCATCCGAAACTGCACGCCGGCCTCCATCAGGTCTTCGAGTTCATCGACCAGCGCTTCCCCCAGCAACCGCATCAGCGCTTCCACTTCATCAGGTGGCCGCCGCCAGTTTTCCGTGGAAAACGCATAGAGCGTCAGGACGCGGACGCGATACTCGCGGCACGCTTCGATGATCCGCCGCACCGCCTCCAGGCCAGCGCGGTGCCCGGCCGCCCGCGGTAATCCGCGCGCCGCGGCCCAGCGGCCGTTCCCGTCCATGATGATGGCGATGTGCGAGGGCACGCGGGCCAGATCGAGCGCAGGCGCGATCACAGACTGCGGGGAAGGCTGCGGGTCACTCACGGTGACACGGGAGGGACGTACCGCTCCCGCGTGACGACGAGGTCCACCTGCCCGTCGCGCCCACGACGCGCGCGCACGACCCGCAGGGATCCCTCCAGCACCACCGGCCGCGGTGGGGTGGTCTCGACGATCACACCCACCCGCTCGGCTGCGGCCTCCAGGCGACGGCGGGCCTCGCCCGCGTCCAGGCCGATGAGATCGTTGAGGTCCACCGCCGCACCGCCGCGCATCGCCGCACAGACCCGGTCACAGTTCCATGATCTCTTTGTCTTTGGTGGCCAAGAGGGCGTCGATCTCGGCGATGGATTTATCCGTGAGCTTCTGGAGTTCGTCAAGGCCGCGCTTGGATTCGTCTTCGGACACCTCGCCGTCCTCCTCCAGTTGCTCGATCATCTCTTTCGCCTCGCGCCGCACGTTGCGAATCGCCACGCGCCCCTCTTCCGCGTGTTTGCGCGCCACCTTGACCAGCTCCCGGCGGCGTTCCTCCGTGAGCGAGGGAATCGGCACCCGGACGAACACGCCGTCGGTGCTAGGCACCAGCCCGAGTTCGCTTTTCAGGATCGCCTTCTCCACGTCTTTGACTATTTTTTTGTCCCACGGATGGATCACCAGCAGGCGCGGCTCGGGGACCGTCACCGTGGCGACCTGCGTGATCGGCGTCGGCACGCCGTAGTAGTCCACGCGAATCTGTTCCAGCAGCACGGGGCTGGCGCGCCCGGTGCGCAGCGACGCGAATTCGTGCTTGGTGGCCTCGATGGCCTTCTGCATCCGGGCCCTGGCATCGGCGATGACGTCGTTGATCATCGCCCCCGCCCTCCCTGCGTGACCAGCGTCCCGACCTCCTCCCCCAGCACCGCACGCGTGACGTTCCCCGGCTGGGCCACGTCAAAGACCACAATGTCCATATTGTTGTCCTTGCACAATGCCACGGCGGTCGCGTCCATCACTTTGAGGTCGCGGTTGAGCACCTCCATATAGCCGAGCTGGCGAAACATCACCGCGTCGGAATGGACGTTGGGGTCCTTATCATAGACGCCGCCGACACCCCGCTTGGCCATCAGCAGAGCGTCGGCCTCTATCTCGATCGCCCGCAGCGCAGCGGCGGTGTCGGTGGTGAAGTACGGACTGCCGGTCCCGCCCGCAAAGATCACCGTCCGGCCCTTCTCCAGATGACGGATCGCCCGGCGCCGGATGAAGGGCTCGGCAATCTGATGCATCTCGATTGCCGTCTGCACGCGGGTGACGAGTCCTTCCTTCTCCATGATATCCTGCAGCGCCAGGGCGTTGATGACGGTGGCGAGCATGCCCATGTGATGCGCGGTGACCTCGTCGATCCCCAGGCGGGCCGACATGTCTGCGCCGCGGACCAGATTCCCGCCGCCCATGACGATCGCCACCTGCACCCCGTGCGCGGTGACGTCCTTCACTTCCTGCGCCACCAGGCGCAGCACCGCAGCATCAAGGCCCGCGCGGCCGTCACCGGAGAGGGCCTCGCCGCTGAGTTTCAACAGGATGCGCTCGTACTTGGGGGTACGCGCCGTCGTCTTATTCTCCGAGCTTGAACCGGGCGAACCGCCGGACCTGGACATTTTCGCCCAGTCTGGCGATCGCCTCGGTGATGATGTCGCGCACGTGCCGGCTCTCGTCCCGGATGAATGGCTGCTCCAGAAGCGCCACGTCCTGGATCCATTTCTCCAGCCTGCCATCCACCGCGGCGGCGGGCTTGCCCGCGAGTTCGGCGCTGAACTGGCGCCGCATCGCGTCCACGGCGTCGGCGGGGATACTCTCCCGGCTCACGTACTGCGGGGCGGCGGCCGTCACCTGCATCGCCAGGTCGCGCGCCAGACGCTTGAACTCTTCCGTACGCGCCACAAAGTCGGTTTCGCAGTTCACCTCGACGATCGCACCCACGCGACCGCCGGTGTGGATGTAGGCTTCCACGAGTCCTTCGGTGGCGATCCGCCCGGCCTTCTTGGCCGCCGTGGCCAGACCCTTGACCCGCAGGAGCTCCGCGGCTTTGTCCAGATCTCCTCCAGCCTGCTGCAGCGCGGCGCGGCAGTCCATAACGCCGGCCCCGGTGCGGGCTCGCAACTCCCTGACCAGATCTGTGCTAATCTCCACTGCGGTCTTACGGTTCACCAGGATACACCCCTACTCGTCTCGTTGAATTTGCGTGTCACCGTTCAACCTCACCTTCGACGAGCTGTTCCACCGAGGGCTTCTCGTCGAGGAGCTGATCGGCCGATACCGCCCCCTCGGCGGCCGGTCCTTCGCCCTCTACCGGCGGCGCCTCTTCGGGCGCCGGGGCGACCCCTTCCTCGACCACCTCGCGCTTGCGCCGCTCTTCCAGCCCCTCGAGGGCGGCATTGGCGACGCGGCTGGTAATCAGCCGGACGGCGCGGATGGCATCATCATTGCCGGGTATCGGATAGTCGATCTCGTCGGGATCGCAGTTGGTATCCACGATGGCCACGACCGGGATGCCGAGCTTTCGCGACTCTGCAACACCGATGTGTTCCTTGCGGGTATCGACGATATAGACCGCCGCCGGCAGCTGCGTCATGTTCTTGATCCCGCCGAGGTACTTCTCCAACCGGGCCAGTTCTTCCAGCAGCCGCGCCTGCTCACGCTTTGGCAGAACGTCCAGATGGCCGCGGTCGCGCATATCCTCGATCTCGCGCAGCCGCTCCACCCGCTTGCGGATCGTCTGGAAATTCGTGAGCATCCCGCCCAGCCAGCGCTGGCTGACGTACGGCTGCTGGGCCCGCATGGCCTCTTCCCTGATGGCATCCTGGGCCTGCTTCTTCGTGCCCACGAACAGGCACGTCCCGCCGTTCGCGACGGCATCGCGCAGGAACTGGTAGGCCGTCTCGATCATGGGAACGCTTTTTTGGAGGTCGATGATATGGATGCCGTTGCGTTCGGTGAAGATATAGCGAGCCATCTTGGGGTTCCACCGCCGGGTCTGGTGCCCGAAGTGGACCCCCGCTTCCAGGAGTTGTTTCATCGTGACGACCGGCACTGGCAAACCCTCCCTGTGGTTGTCGGCCTCCGCTCCCCTCATCCTGCGCCGGAACCCTGGTCGGGCACCGCCGGCGGCGTCAGCGAGCGTGTGAGATGACCACGCCCCGGGGCATCGCCCGGGGCGGGCTACTGCACGGGTGCGAACCCGAGGTAGTATAACACAAAAGCCCAAATAACGGGAACGGGGGAACGCGGGAGCGCGGGAACGCGAAAAGGCGACTGAACGCCCGCGGGGTAGGTTCGCGTTCCCGTGTTCCCGCGTTGCCGCGTTCCCGGTAGTTAAGCTCTGGGATGCGCCTTATCGTAGACGCGTTTCAACCAGTCGCGGGAGACATGCGTGTAGATCTGGGTCGTGGCCAGGTCGACGTGGCCGAGCAACTCCTGGACGACCCGCAGGTCGGCGCCCCCGTCCAGCAGGTGCGTGGCGAAGGTGTGCCGCAGCACGTGCGGGCTGATGCGTCTGGCCAGGGCGGCGCGGTGAATGGTGCGGTCGAGGATGACGCGTACGCCGCGGTCCGACAGCGATCCGCCGCGGGCGTTGACAAAGACGGCATCGGTCGACCGCCGGGTGACCAGCTGTGGCCGTCCGTCCCGCAGGTAGTGACGCAGCGCGGCGACGGCGGCGTCGGCCACCAGGACGACACGCTCTTTGCGGCCCTTGCCGGTAACACGCAGTTCCCCGCCGTCCTGGACATCTTGCAGCCGCAGCGCGACCAGCTCTGCTACCCGCATGCCCGTGGCATAGAGGAGCTCAAGGATGGCGCGATCGCGCCGGCCTCGCGCGGTGGAGGTGTCCGGTGCCCCCAACACGATCTTGACCTCCTCGGGGGTTAGGAATGCCGGGAGCCGGCGCTGGCGCCGCGGGGTCGAGATCAGCACCAGCGGGTTCACAGAGACCTTGCCCTCACGGTACAGGAACCGAAAGAAGGTGCGGACGGCAGACAGTTGCCGGGCGATCGCGCTGCGCGCGTACCGGCGGCTCAGGCTGGCGACATACCGGCGGGCCAGCGGCGGCGTCACCTGCGCCCAGGCTGTAATCCCCTGGTCATGCACAAACCTGGCAAACTGAGCGAGGTCGCGGCCATACGCCACCAGGGTATGCGGCGAGGCGCCCCGTTCCCCTTCCAGGGAGCGCAGGAAGCCGGCAACGTCTGGATCGGAGCCGGGCGCCGCAGGTGCTTTGAGCATCCGGCGTGTTTTCGTAGGCGGGCGGGATTGCCGGGCGGCCATGTCTGGACCGGCGGCGTGCCGGCCACGATGGGCTTCGCTACGGCGCGGGGCGGTCCTCTGCCGGCGCGCGCGGTTCGTCGGCAGCGGCCGGCACGACCTCGGTGTATCCGCAGGCCTTGTCCAGGCACCGCAGCGTCGTGCGGCGCGTGGTCTGATGCGTCCCCAGGACAGACGTCTGGCAACGAGGGCAGAGGCGGTCGGTGGGCCGGTCCCAGCTGGTGAACGTGCACGCCGGGTAGGTGCTGCATCCGAAAAAGCCCCGGCCCCGCCGCGAGCGGCGTTCCACCACCTCGCCGACTTTGCAGCGCGGGCAGGGGACGCCGATGCCCAGCGGCCGAGTATACCTGCACTCCGGATAGCCGGAGCAGGCGATGAATTCGCCAAACCGGCCGAACTTGCGCACCAGCGGGCGGCCGCATTGCCGGCAGGCTTCGCCGATTTCCACGACCGGGGTCTCGACCTGCACGATCTTTTGCTCGGCGGCCACCAGGTCGTGCTCAAATGGCGTCCAGAAATCTCCCACCACCTTCTGCCAGTCCAGGCGGCCCTCTTCGACGTTGTCCAGTTCCTCTTCCATCGCGGCGGTAAAGTCGTAGTCCATCACGTCGCCGAAGTGTTCGACCAGCAGATCGTTGACCAGCTTGCCCAGATCGGTGGGATGCAGCCGGCGGTTGATGGGCTTCACATATCCGCGGCGCTTGATCGTTTCAATCGTGGGGGCATAGGTGCTGGGCCGGCCGATCCCGCGTTCCTCCAGCGCCCGGACCAGCGACGCTTCCGTGTAGCGAGGCGGCGGCTGGGTGAAATGCTGCTGCGGGTCGAGGGCGACCACCTCGAGCGTCTCGCCGGCCGTCAGGTCTGGCAGCCAGCCCTCCTGTCCCTCGCCATTCTCCGGAAGATCGCGGTAGACGGCCAGGAAACCGGGAAACTTGACGCGCGACCCCGTGGCGCGGAACTGGTACGCGCCGGCAGCGATGTCCACGGAGAGCGTGTCCATGACGGCGGAGGCCATCTGGCTGCTCAGGAAGCGTTCCCAGATCAGTTTGTAGACTTTGAACTGGTCGCTGCGCAGGTACGGTTTCACCCGGTCGGGCGTCCGCTGCACGGAGGTGGGGCGGATGGCCTCATGCGCGTCCTGCGCTGAGCGCCGGGAGCGGTACACGCGCGGCGCGTCGGGGAGGTAGGATGCGCCGAACGCTTTCTTGACATACTCCTGCGCTTCGCGCTGGGCTGACTCCGCCACGCGCACCGAGTCGGTGCGCATGTAGGTAATCAGGCCCACGGTCCCCTCAGCCCCCAGATCGACACCTTCGTACAATTGTTGCGCCACATTCATGGTGCGCGCCGCAGAATACCCCAGGCGGTGGTTCGCCTCTTGCTGCAGCGTGCTGGTCGTGAACGGCGGCGAAGGATGCCGGAACTGGTCTTTACGCCGCACCTCGCCCACGGTAAACGGGACGCCCCGCAGCGACGCCACGATCGCATCCGCCTGGTCGCGCGTGCGGATGACGGTGGCTCCCTCGTCAGTCGGCGCCCCATAGCGGACGCCGTCCCGGCCAACCAGGCGGGCGATGAAGGGCTGCCGGGCTTTCTGCAGTTGGGCCGGAATGCTCCAGTATTCCTGCGGAACGAAGGCCTCGATCTCTTTTTCGCGATCCACGACCAGGCGAACGGCCACCGACTGCACACGCCCCGCCGACAGCCCGCCCCTCACCTTCCGCCACAACAGCGGGCTGAGCTTGTAGCCGACCAGCCGGTCCAGAACGCGGCGGGCCTGCTGGGCATTGACGAGGTTGAGATCGATCTCGCGGGGGCGCGCCAGCGCATGCAGCACGGCCTCCTTGGTGATCTCGTGGAACTCGATGCGTTTGATGGCCGGGTTGACCGCCCGGAGCGCGTCGGAGAGATGCCAGGAGATGGCCTCGCCTTCCCGGTCCGGATCGGTCGCCATGTAGACAGAGCTGGCTTGCTTGGCGGCCTCTTTCAACTCTTTGAGGATCGGGGCCTTGCCCTTGATCACGATGTAGCGCGGCGCAAAGCCATTGGCCACGTCCACTCCGAGCCGGCTGCGCGGGAGGTCCTTGACGTGGCCCATCGAGGCTACCACGTCGTAGCGGCGGTCCAGAAACTTCTTCAGCGTTCGCGCCTTGGTCGGGGATTCCACCACCACGAGCGCCCGCGCCCGCCCGGCGCGCGTCACCTTGCCGTCGCCGGAGGCCGGCCGCGCGCGCTTGCGCGGCGGCGCGATCTCGGAGGAGGGCGCCTGTGGGGCGGGGATGGCTGGCCGGGCCGCGGCACCAGCGGCCCGTGCTTGTTCCTTTCCGGCTCTCGGTTTGTTCATCGGTCCATCATCGTTGTGACATCTCGCCTGCTATATCTAGCCCCAGGGCACGCGGCCACACGCCCTTTGCACTCCAACGCCGTCAACGCCGCGCTCACCACGGCGACCGGACGCCCGCACCGCTGCGCCAGCTGGTCGACATGCTGCGGTGTAACATCCATCTGCGCCAGGACCAGCGCCTCGATCCCTTCCAACGGCGGCCCCTCCGGCGCGGGCCGCGCCAGCGCGGGTAATTGCAACTCCTCAAGAATGTCGCCCACGCTGCAGACCAGTTTCGCCCCCTGCTGCACCAACCGGTGCGGAGCGCCGGCCGTCGGATCGGTGATCCGGCCGGGTACGGCGAAGACTTCACGGCCCTGCTCCAGCGCCGCATCGGCGGTAATCAACGCGCCACTGTCCAGCCGCCCTTCCACGACCACCACACCCAGCGACAGCCCACTGATGATGCGGTTGCGCCGGGGAAACTGACCCGGTCGCGGCTCGGTGCCCGCCGCAAACTCTGACATCACAGCCCCCTGCCCGATGATCTCTCTCATCAGACCCGAGTGCTCGGGCGGATAGACCACATCGGGGCCGCACCCCAACACCGCGATCGTGCGCCCCCCGGCCGCCAGCGCCCCTCGATGCGCGGCGGCGTCGATCCCCCGCGCCATGCCGCTGACGACGGTCATGCCGTGCCTGACCAGCTCCCCCGCCAGGTGTTCCGCCACGGCCTTGCCGTACTCAGTCGCCCGCCGCGCTCCGACAATCGCCACTGCGGATTCGTCGGCGGGACGCAACTCACCGCGCACATACAACGGTGACGGCGGATCGAAGATCGCACGCAAGCGCGCCGGATACGCGGCGTCATCGATCGTGATGATGGCAATCGCATCACGGATGTGTTCCGGCCGCAAACCTACCCTCTACCTTACCACAGGGTGTCAAGCGAACAGCGCGTGACGGTCCCATCATCCCAGCAGGCGCAGGGGACGATCGAACGCGCGGTACTGCACGGCCTCCGCCAGTTGCGTGGCGGTGATCGCCGCGGATCCGTCCAGGTCTGCGATCGTCCGCGCCAGTCGCAGAGCGCGATCGTGTGCACGCGCGGAGAGGCTCAATCGCTCGATCGCGGCGCGCAGGAACGCGCGTCCGTCGTCGTCCGGCCGGCAGAAGCGCCGGGTCTGCTTCGGCGACATCGCGGCGTTGCAGACGATCACGCCTTCGAACCGCTCGCGCTGCACCTCGCGGGCGCGCATCACCCGGGCGCGGATCTCCGTGGAGTGCTCGGCGGGTGATCCGCCGGTGAGATCCGCCGTGGTGACGCGCGGCACCTCGATGTGCAGATCGATGCGGTCTAGCAATGGACCCGAGACGCGGGTGAGGTAGCGCGCCACCTGCGCCGGGGAGCAGAGGCATTCCCGGCCGGTGTCACCAAAGTGGCCGCACGGGCAGGGATTCATCGCCGCCACCAGCATGAAGCGCGCGGGGAAGGTCGCTGTGGACTGCACGCGCGCCACGGTGACGACACCGTCCTCCAGCGGCTGGCGGAGCACCTCCAGCACGTCGCGATGAAATTCCGGCAGCTCATCAAGGAACAGCACGCCGTGGTGCGCCAGGCTCACCTCGCCGGGCCGCGGCAGGGGGCCTCCGCCGGTCATCGCTGCGGCGCTGGTGGTGTGATGCGGGCTGCGAAACGGGCGTGCACGGATCACGCTCGAGCCCGGTGGCAGCGTCCCGGCCACACTAGCGATCCTGGTTACATCGATGGCCTCGGCCCACGACAGCGGCGGCAAGATCGTCGGCAACCGGCGGGCCAGCATCGTCTTGCCGGCCCCGGGCGGTCCGACCATGAGGATGTTGTGACCGCCCGCGGCGGCGATCTCCATCGCGCGCCGCGCCTGCTCCTGGCCCTTGACCTCGCTGAAGTCCACATCCAACTCGGGAGCGTCGGTGGATTCTGGCACCACGCGCACCGGCGACAGCACCGCCTCGCCTTCCAGGTGGCGGAGCACTTCGCCCAGCGAAGCTGCCGGGTAGATGTCGAGTTCCCCCACCAGCGCAGCCTCGGCCGCGTTGTCGCGCGGGACGATCAGCCCGCGCAAGCCCAGAGCCCGCGCGGCCAGCGCGATGGACAGTACGCCCGTCACCGGCCGCACGCCGCCGTCGAGCGAGAGTTCGCCCAGCAACACCGTCCCATCCAGCCGAGCGCGGATCTGCTCGGTCGCCGCCAGAATGCCTACCGCCATGGGCAGGTCGAACGCCGGGCCCTCTTTGCGCACGTCAGCGGGCGCCAGGTTCACGGTGATCTTGCGGGCGGGGACCTCGTAGTTCGAATTCCGGATGGCGGCCCGCACGCGTTCCTTCGCCTCTTGCACGGCAGTGTCGGGCAGGCCAACAATGGCAAACGCCGGCAACCCGCCCCCGACGTCGACCTCCACGTCGATGGGGTACGCGTCCAGACCCTGCACTGCGGCAGACCGGACTTTAGCCAGCACACGGCATCCTCCCCGGCCGCATTCTAACGGGAGGGGGGGCGGGGCGCACTAGCCCAACTGAGTCATTCGGGGTCAACGAGGTTCCGCCTCAAACGCATCCACCAACAGTTCAACGGCCTGGATACGTCCGGCCGAGTCAACGCAGACTGAGACAGCATCAAACCGGCAGGGCCGATCCATAAGCCGGCGCGTGGACAGGTAGTAGACAGCGAGCCGCTGCAGGCGCTGCTGTTTGAACAGGGAAATGGCCTCGAACGGACTACCGTAGTCGGATGTGGACCGGGTCTTCACCTCCAAAAAGACAAGAGTGCCCCGGTCTTCGGCCACCAGGTCAAGCTCCCCCATCGGGCAGCGTACGTTGCGGTCGCGGATCCGGTACCCGCGCCGCCGCAACGCGCGAACGGCGGCCTCTTCGCCGATTGCGCCGAGTTGCCTTCGACTAACCACACCTAAGTTGTACGGCGATTCAGGCAAAGTTGCCCTAGCCCAACCGGGTCATTCTGGGTTGCATGCCAGACTTTGTAGTTGCAGATTTCAGACAAAGCCTCTGTCGGTGACGGCTCGGGATCAGACGGCAGTTGACCCGATTCGGACAGGGGCCGGTGGAGGAGCCGCGGAGCGACTGGAGGCGAGCCGTCGCCGCCGTTAGCGAGCGCCGCGTCGCGCAGGGTCGGGCCCTGTACACGGAGCGTAGTCCAGCGGAGTTGTACAGGGGGGCCCGGAGCAGCGAGCGCGAGCGTTACGCTCGGCCTCGGGGTCCCCGGAAATTTGCTCTGGCGAATTTCTGGGGTGAGCCGGCGAGCCGACTCGGAGCGCAGCGGCCCTCCACCGGCCCCTGCAGTGTCAGTCATCACAAAGTAGATCGGAATCCCAACCGGATGGGGTGCCGGGAAGGTCTTGCCTCAAGACATGGGTGGTAAGGAGTGGGCAGGTGATGCGCATGCGTCCGATCTGCTATGCGGTTGTCTTCCTGCTGCTCCTGGCTGGGAACGCATTTGCCCGGGTTGGCGATCCGCTCTCTGGGTTCAGTACCGGGGCGCTCATGCAGCAGCTGCAGCTGACACCCTCAAGCCAGACCGCAGACGCCGCGGGCCGGCAGATCTACCGGTATGTCTCCGATGA
>Ga0209161_10000168_pt1 | contig 49722 bp, 43 predicted proteins | sample GraSoiAngelo_155_FD_186169 | JGI IMG/M metagenome (GOLD analysis project Ga0209161, IMG submission 186169) | Grasslands soil microbial communities from the Angelo Coastal Reserve, California, USA - 14_1009_13_30cm (SPAdes) (version 2) | ecosystem: Environmental > Terrestrial > Soil > Grasslands... | reverse complement strand
TGGGACTCGCGCTCGCCAAGCAGGCACGGTTGCTCCTGGCGTCGACGTCCGAAGTCTACGGCGATCCGCTCGTTCACCCGCAGCCGGAATCGTATTGGGGCAACGTGAATCCGGTGGGACCGCGCGGCGTGTACGACGAAGCGAAGCGCTTCGCCGAGGCGCTCACGATGGCGTATCACCGCTACCATGACCTGGACACCCGGATCGTGCGCATCTTCAACACCTACGGTCCGCGCATGCGGCCCAATGACGGCCGCGTCGTGTCGAACTTCATCGTCCAGGCGCTGCGGGGCGAGCCGCTGACCATTTACGGCGACGGCTCGCAAACCCGCTCATTTTGCTACGTGGACGACCTCATCGAGGGAATCGTGCGGCTGTTCGAGCGGGGCACGCCCGAGCCGACCAACCTCGGGAACCCGCACGAATTCACGGTCCGCCAGCTCGCCGATCGCGTCGTGCAGCTCACCGGCAGCAAGAGCGAAATCGTGCAGCGGCCGCTCCCCACGGATGATCCGCGCGTCCGCCAGCCCGACATTTCGTACGCTCGGCGGACGCTCGACTGGGAGCCAACGGTCCGTCTCGAGGAGGGCCTGCGCCGGACTATCGAATACTTCCGTGGGGTGGTCGCGCGCGAGCGAGCGGCAGCGACGTGAAGCAGCGGTTGCTCGTCACCGGCGCGGCCGGGTTTATCGGTTCACATGTGTGCGAAGCCTTGATCCGACGCGGCAACGACGTGGCCGGTGTGGACAATTTCGATCCGTTTTATGCGCGTGAGGTGAAGGAGCGAAATCTCGCAGGCCTGCGCAAGCTTCCCGCCTTCCAATTCGTCGAGGCGGATGTCGCCCGCGACCCCATGCCGCTGGCCGGTGTCGACGCAGTGATCCACCTGGCCGCCAAGCCCGGCGTTCGGCCCTCGCTGGAGGATCCGGCGTCCTACATGGACGCGAACGTGACCGCGACCGCGCGGCTGTTCGATGCGGCGCGGCGCGTCGGGTTGAACCGGATCGTATTCGGCTCGTCGTCGTCGGTGTACGGCAACGCCACGCCCGCACCCTTTACGGAGGACAAACCGGCGGTCTCGCCGATTTCGCCGTATGCCGCCAGCAAGCGGGCGGGAGAATTGCTGGCCCATGCCTTCGTCCATCTGTATCCGCTCAAGATCATCTGCCTGCGGTTCTTCACCGTGTACGGGCCGCGGCAGCGTCCCGACCTGGCAATCCACAAGTTCACCGATCTGATCGCCCGAGGCCGCCCGGTGCGGATGCACGGGGACGGGTCGAGCGAGCGCGACTATACCTATATTACCGACTGCCTGGACGGCGTCCTGGCCGCGCTGGAATGGACCGCCGGCGCGGCGCAGGGGGCGATCGAGACGGTGAACCTGGGCGGCGGCGAGCGCGTGCGTCTCGACCGGCTGATCGCGCTGATCGCAGAGGCGCTGGGTCGGGAAGCGCGCATCGAGCGCCACCCCGATCAGCCAGGTGACGTACGGCTCACGGATGCCGACCTGGCGCACGCCGGACGCGTGTTGGGTTTCAAGCCGCGCGTCGGGATCGAGGAAGGGATCCGCAAATTCGTCGACTGGTATGAGGAGGTCCATGGACGTCAGTCCCGAACGTCTGGTCGAGCAGGCTAACGAACGCTTTCAACTGCAGGACTATTACGGCGCGATTCATCTCCTCGAGGAGGTCATCGCGACGGGCCGCGCGTTTGCGGACGCGCACCACCTGCTGGGTCTGTCGTATTCGCTCGCCGGGCAACCGGACAAGGCGTTGGAGCAGCTCGACCGCGCGCTGGCGCTAAACCCCAATTACATCGAGGCCCTGATTCATCGGGCCCTCGTGCTGAACGAGCTCGGTCGCGAAGAGGAAGCGAACGCCGTGCTGCGGCGCGCCCGCCAGGTGACCTCGGAGCGGCGCTCCGGGTTCCACGGCCACGTCGCGGCGAAGCTGGCGAACCAGCACGCAGTGCTCGGGCAGGCCTATTACGAAGCAGGCGGGCTCAGCGAGGCGATCGCCCAGTACGAGGCGGCACTGACACTCGGTCCCGGTTTTCACGACCTGCGGTACAAGCTGGGGCGCATGTTGCTCGAAGCCGGCCGCGCGCTCGAAGCGCATGAGCATTTCCAGACGATTGTGCGCGAGCGACCGTCGTTTCTCGATGCCGCCGCGATGCTGGGACTGGCGTGCTACCTCGCCGGCGACGGGCTGGCGGCGCGCGCCGTCTGGGAGGAGCTGCGGGCTCGGCGGCCCGAGGATCCGCGCGTCGAAGCCTATCTGGCGCTCCTGTCGGCGTCCGACGTCGCGCCCGTTTCCGCGGGCGCAAGCGCCGACGGCCCCGAGGCACCCGACGATTCCCCGTCTCCGGCGAGAAAGAAGAAAAGGAAGTGAGACGGTTCTCGCCGGTTGTGCTGGTGATTGCGCTGGCATGCACCCGTTCCGCGGCTAACCATGAAGAGCTCGGCGATCGCGCCTACGCCGCGGGCTCGTATGTCGATGCGCTCGCGGAATACCAGTTGGGCCTAAAGTCGAACGCCGGGAGCGCGGACCTCCTGGCCAAAGCAGGCGCCGCCGCGATGCACGCAGAGGATTACGACCTGGCCGCCGAATCCTACCGCGACCTCGCCAAGCGCGATCGCTCGCGGGCCGAAGAAGCTGCCGACGGCCTCGATCGTGTCGCGCGCGCCGCGCTCGCCGCCAATGACCGCACCGCCCTCGCCAACGCCCTGACGGGGTTGCGCGAGGTCGCCCCGCGCCGGCCCCTCGGGCGCTATGTCGTTCTGGCCGCGCTCGACGCCGTCGACCGCGGCGACACCGCTGAGGCAAGGGCTCTGTTGCCAGTGGCCGCGGCGTCCGCGGTCGACGCAGCGCGGGCTGACTCGCTACTGTTCGCATACGGAATGACATTGGTCCGGGTCAAGGACTGTAGTACGGCGGTGCGCGTCTTTGAGGGCGTCGTGCGGCGCCAGCGGGCACCGGCTGTCGTCGAGCGGGCGCGGGAAGGGCTGGGCCTGTGCGCCCTCGTCCAAGGACAAATCGCGCTCGAACAGGGACACCCCGCCGATGCGGAAGCCTGGTTCCGTCGTGCCACTGCCCCTGGTGCGTCTCCGGACGTGGTCCGCGGCGCGTTCCTGGGTCTCGGTGACGTGCGGCTGGCTCAGGGTGATATCGCCGGCGCGATGGAGAGCTACCAGCAAGCCCTCGCGGGCGGGACGCCCGGCGACACGATTTCGCAGCGTGCTCAGGAGAAGCTCAACGCGTTAGGAAAGGCTGAACCGGAATGAGGATGCGACGGACGATCGGCGCACTAATGTTCGGCGTGGCACTCGGTGGCTTGGCTGCGTGCCACCATCGGCCGCACGTTGCGCCGGTCGTGCAACCGGATGTGGAGCTCACGCGTGGCATGGATCTGTTCCACCACGGCGATTTTCGCCGCGCGCTGGCGATTTTGCAACGGTTGACGTTCGAGCTCGATCCGGGGCGGCCCGAGCTGGCGCAGATTCGCTATTACATGGCCGAGTGCTCGTTTCAGATGGGCGACTACGTGCAGGCCGCCAGCGACTTCCGGAAGGTTGCCGACGAGTTCTCGACGACGGAGTACGCGCCGCTGGGGCTGCTCAGAGCGGGCGACGCGAACCTGCGGCTGTGGCGTCGTCCCGAGCTCGATCCCGCCTACGGGGAGACGGCGCTGGCGATTTATCAGGAGCTGGCCGGGCGCTTCCCCGAGAGCGAGGCCGCCTCGCGCGCGCGGGTGCATGTGCGCCGCCTCGAGAATCAGTTCGCCGAGAAGACGTACAAGACCGGCATCTTTTACTTGCGGCGCAAAGCGTTCGATTCCGCCATCATCTACTTCAAAGACGTGATCGCGAACTATCCCAATACGGCGCGCGCCCCCGACGCGCTGCTCCGGTTGATCGACAGCTATCGCGCGATCAAATACACGCAGGAGCTGGACGAGACATGCGAGCACCTGCGGCGCTTCTATCCCACCGCCAAGGGCATCGATCGAAGCTGTCCCGCCGCGCCCAGCTCCAGCGCGACGCCCTCCACGCCGTCGACGCCCGCGAGTCACTGACCGGCGTGAACGGAGGGGCGTTGTTCGGGGGATCGTTCGACCCCGTGCACGTCGCGCATTTGATCGTCGCGGAAGCGGCAGCGGATGCGCTGGGGGTGGCCGTGCGCTTCCTGCCGGCTCGCGAGCAGCCCTTCAAGCGCGCCGCGCACCAGGCCAGCCCTGAGCAGCGAGCGGACATGCTGGACCTGGCCGTGACAGGCAATCCCCGGCTGGCGGTGGAGCGCGTCGAATTGGGGCTGCCCGCTCCCTCGTATACGGTCCGGACGCTGCGCGCTTTGAGCGAGCGCGCGCCCGGAAAGGGGAACCGCTACACGTTACTGCTAGGGGCGGACGCCGCGCGCGATCTTGCCGACTGGTGGGAAGTCGAAGCACTCCCGGCACTTGCCGATGTCGTCGTCTTCGCGCGGCCGGGTGCGAGCGTGGTCCGTCACCCCCTGATTACGCGGGTCATCCCGGTGCCGTCGATCGACCTTTCTGCCACGCAGGTGCGCGAGCGCGTGACACAGGGACGTTCCATTCGATATTTAGTGCCCGACGCGGTCCGCGAATACATCGCGACCCACGGGCTGTACCGCTAGAGGTGTAATGGCCAATCGTTGGTTTACGAGGATTTTTGGGACGCGGTTCGACCGCGAGCTGAAGCGCGTCCAGCCGATCGTGGACGCGATTCACGAGCACGAAGTGCGTCTCAAGCAGCTCGGTGACGCTGAGCTGCAGGCGCAGACCGTCAAGTTCCGCGATACGATCGCGCAACGGACCGGCGCGCTCCACGCCGAGGTCGAGCGCCTCAAGCAGGCGAAGCACGACTGTCCGGATCCGGCCGAGCGCGCGAACCTCAGCGACCAGCTGAGAAGGGTCGAGCAGTCGTTCGTCAGCGAGCTGCAACAGACGCTCGATGATCTGCTGCCCGAGGCCTTCGCGACGGTGCGGGAGGCGTCTCGCCGGCTGCTCGGCACCGACGTGGTGGTCACCGCGCACACCCTGAAATGGGACATGGTGCCCTACGACGTGCAGCTCATCGGCGGCATCGTGCTGCACCAGGGGAAGATCGCGGAAATGGCGACGGGCGAAGGCAAGACGCTCGTCGCGACGCTCCCGCTCTATCTCAACGCGCTCGCGGGCCGCGGGGCGCACCTCGTCACCGTCAACAACTACCTGGCCCGGCGCGACTCGCAGTGGATGGGCCACCTCTTCACGTGGCTCGGCGTGACGGTGGGATGTATCGACGACACCCAGCCCGGCACTCCTGAGCGTCGCGCCGCCTACCTGTGCGACATCACCTACGGTACGAACAACGAGTTCGGGTTCGACTACCTGCGCGACAACATGGTCGGGAGCCTCGAGCAGCGGGTCCAGCGCGGGCACGTCTATGCGATCATCGACGAAGTCGACTCGATCCTGATCGACGAGGCGCGCACCCCGCTCATCATCTCGGGTGCCGTCGGCACCGAGTCCGACGAGAAGTACGCGCAGTACAATACGCAGGTCGTGCAGCTGGTCCGCAAGCAGACCGCGATCGTCAACGACCTGATCGCCCGCGCCGAGCCGTTGCTGGGCGATGACGGAAAGAGCTACGAGGGCGCGACCCTGCTGTACAAGGCGCAGCTCGGCATGCCGAAGAACAGGAAGCTGCTCAAGCTGCTGAACGAGCAGGGTGTGAAGCAGACGGTCCAGCGAGTCGAGCTCGACCGGTTGGCCGATCGCAAGCTGCCCGCGCGCGACCAGAAGATGCGCGACGTCGAAGACGATCTCTACTTCGTCATGGACGAGCGCGGCCGCTCCGTACACCTGACGGACAAGGGTGTGGAGACGATGTCGCCGCAGGATCCGACGCTGTTCGTCGTGCCCGACATCTCGCATGCGGTCCACGAGCTGGAGCACGACACCGAGCTGTCGCCGGCCGACAAGATCGAGCGCCGGCGGACGGTGGAGGCCGAGTACGCCGCCAAGAGCGAGACGCTGCACATCATCCACAAGCTGCTGCAGGCACACGCGCTCTACGAGAAAGATGTCGAGTACGTCGTCCAGGACGGCCAGGTGTTCATCGTGGACGAGTTCACCGGCCGGCTGATGCACGGGCGCCGCTGGTCGGACGGCCTGCATCAGGCGGTCGAGGCGAAGGAAGGCGTGGCGGTGCGTGAGGAGTCGCAGACGCTCGCGACCATCACGATCCAGAACTACTTCCGCATGTACGAGAAGCTCGCCGGTATGACGGGCACCGCCGAGACCGAGGAAACGGAGTTTCATCAGATCTACAAGCTCGAGGTCGTGGTCATTCCCACGAACCGGCCCGTCCGGCGCGTCGACAAGCACGATCTTGTCTACAAGACCCGCAAAGAGAAGTACGACGCGATCATGGAGGAGATCGAACGGCAGCATAAGCGCGGCCTGCCGATTCTGGTGGGAACCACCAACGTCGAGGTTTCGGAAACGCTGTCGCGCCTGCTCAAACGGCGCGGCCTGAAGCATGAGGTGCTGAACGCGAAGTACCACGAGCGCGAAGCGGAAATCGTCGCGCAAGCGGGGCAGCCGGGTTCCATCACGATCGCGACCAACATGGCCGGCCGCGGCACGGACATCAAACTCGGCCCGGGCGTCAAGAAGTGTCAGGTGTGCGGCATCAAGTCGCGCGAGGCGCCGTTCGGGCAGCTGCTCGAGAAGCCAGATTTGAGCCCGGAGCAGATCAAGGAGCTCAAGTGCAATGAGGATCCGCCGTGCGGCCTCGTCATCGTCGGGACCGAGCGCCACGAGGCCCGGCGCATCGATCGCCAGCTACGCGGCCGCTCGGGACGCCAGGGAGATCCCGGCCAGAGCATTTTCTATCTGTCGCTCGAAGACGATCTGATGCGGCTCTTCGGCTCCGACCGGATTGCGCGCATCATGGACCGGACCGGCGCGGAAGAGGGGGAGGTCATCACCCATCCCTGGGTGACCGCGGCGATCGGCCAGGCCCAAAAGCGCGTCGAGCTGCAAAACTTCCAGGCCCGCAAGAAGCTGCTGCAGTTTGACGACGTCATGAACCAGCAGCGCGAAGTGATCTACTCGCAGCGCCTCTACGCGCTGGAAGGCGGCGAAGAGCTGAAGGCGGAGGCACAGCGCATGCTCGACGCAGCGGTCGAGCAGCTCGCCGACGGCCTCATTGCGGACTACGACGATCCGGCCCAATGGGATCGGGCGCTCATCGAGACGGAGTTCCTGCAGAAATTCATGGTCTCCGTCCCCGGCGTAACAGATCCCGCCGTCGTCAGGAACCGCGATGATCTCGTCCGCGCGGCGCAGCAAGCCGGCCGTGACGCCTTCCAGCAGAAGCTTGGCTACCTGCGCGAGGTCGAGGTGAAGGTCGGCGCGGCGAAGCTCGCCGAGCAGGCGCTGTCGCACGTCACCCTGGGCGTGATCGACGAGAAATGGAAGGACCACCTCTACGATCTCGACCAGCTGCGCGAGGGCATCTACTATCGCGCCTGGGGACAGAAGGACCCGCTCGTCGAGTACAAGCAGGAAGCCTTCGAGATGTTCATGGGCTTGATGCACGACTTGCAGGCGACGTTTGCGGAGCGGTGGCTCAAGCTGCAGATCGAGATCGGTCCTCCGCCTGGGGGCAGGCCAGGTGGGCAGCGGCCGCCGAGCCGCGGCGTCACGGGACCGGCTGGGGGGCTGCCGGGGCCGCGTCGCCGGGAAACGCCGATGGTCGCGTCCAAACCCGCGGCCGACGGGCTCATCACGGCCGCCGAGCCGCCGCCGCCGTCGGTGCAGCGGGGCAGCTCCCGAGGAGTCGCCGAACCGGCGTTTGCCGCCAACCCATACGCCGGCGTCGGCCGCAATGACCCGTGTCCGTGCGGCAGCGGTAAGAAGTTCAAGAAGTGCCACGGCGCGACGGCGTAGTACGCGCGCGAGGGGCACCCATGGCTGCGCCCCTCGCGCGTGGCTCGAGCTACTGCGTCACGACAAACTGGTAACAGGCGCTTTCCAGTACGACCGCCTGGCTCGCCTGCTCGATTACCCGAAAGTGAATGTCGAATGTCGAACCGACCGCGAACGCCGCCAGGTTGCGGAACAGGGCGGCCTGACCAGTCCCACGGGAATCAGTCGTGATCGATTGCGGAACCGTACCCATCCCCAACGTGAGCCAATTTGTCCCGGTGCAATCGTCGTTCACGTTCACGTCGGTCGCGCGCTGCAGCTGATAGCCGGTGTTCGGCTGTAGGTCGCGAACCCAAGTATCGAGATAAACGATCCGATCCGCGTCGTTCGGCTGACGGAACTTGACGTGCCCGAATCCGCCCGCGCCGGTGACGTCCCTGAGAATGATTTCATCGTTGAACGGCGGCGTCTCCGGGCCCCAGCTGCTCGCGCTGATGCCGAGCTGCGAGGAGGCGACGGCTGGCGACACCGGATTGCGGGCGTCTGATACGCAGGCCAGTACGGTGGTCAGGGCAAGCAGTGGGACGGCGATCAGAATTCGCATGACTCCTCCACGAGTAGATAGGACAGCGTAAATGCGTCGCCTCGTGGATGAATGCACCGAAGCGATCGCCTTCTGACTCAAAACGCACAATTCCCCGGTGCCGGTGCATCCAGACGCGTTGCACTGCCCGCGGGTACGAAGAAGGTCGCCACGGCGGTTGCTTCAACAGTGCCCTCGTTGCGCGCGATCCCTACCATCCCGCCGTTCTCAAAGAACGTGGTACCAGCAGGGTGCACATGCGGGGAACAGCTCGGGTCGTCACCCATGTAAAACGTGATCGTTCCGGTTGTCACCGTCACCAGGACGGGGCCGGGATGATAATGCCAACCTGAATGGCCCCCGGGTGCGACGACATTTCGCACGACTACGATGTCGGTGTTATCGTGCGACTTGAGCTCGGCGTCATAGTCACCGGCTTTGGATTGAATGTGAAACGTGCCGAGGTTGCCGCGTGCGAGGAGCGTCGGCGCGAAGTCAACGGCGGCAGTAAAACTCGGTGGCTCGGTGAGCGCAGGCTTGGCAGCCTCCCCGCGGGTCGCCGAGTCACTGCATGCGAACACTCCGGTAGCGACCGCGAGCGCTGACAACATCAGGGAAATCCGTTCGAGCTTTGACATGTGAACTCCCATCGGGCACGCCAGTTAGCCAGCTACCCGGCGGGCCGGCCCACCCCGGACGGGAAACGCGCTGGCGATGACCCCTGCCAGGCGTACATTGACCAGACTAGCGCCGGCCAGTGACCCAGCCGTGATCGAGGTGTGACTTGGCCGCCTCCGGCGCCTCTGCCGTGGGCGGTTCAAAGCATGATCGAGTTGCGGACGCTGGGAGCGCTGGACCTGAAGGCGGCCGACGGACATCCGGTCCATTCGATCCTCGCCCAGCCCAAGCGCCTCGCCCTGCTCGCCTACCTCGCTGCTCAGAATGATCACGGTGCCCGTCGGGATTCCGTCGTGGCGCTGTTTTGGCCCGAGCTCGATACCGCGCACGCCCGGGGGGCGCTGCGCCAATCGCTACGGTTTCTCCGTCGCGAATTGGGCGACGGCATCCTCAATGGTCACGGTGACGAAGAAGTCGGCTTCGCGCCGGCGACGCTGTGGTTTGACGCGCTCGCGTTCCAGCACGCGTGTGACGCTGGGGAACCGGCACGAGCCCTACAACTCTATTGCGGCGATTTCCTCGCCGGCTTCTTCGTCGCCGGTGGATCCGCGGAGCTCGAGCGCTGGATCGAGGACGAGCGCCTGCGCCTGCGCCGGCTGGCGGCTCGAGCGGCGGCGGACGTGGCGCAGCGCGCCGAGCGGGACGGCGATCTCGCGGCGGCGACGAGCGCGGCACGCCAGGCTGTCGCGTTCGATCTCGACGACGAACCCGCCCTCGCACGGCTCATCGAGTTGCTGGACCGATCCGGAGACCGGGCCGGTGCGCTCAACGCATTCGAGACGTTCCGGCGCGGGTTGCTGCAGCAGTATGACGCGACGCCGTCGCCGGAGACCGACGCGCGTATCCAGGCCATTCGAGCGCGACAGACGCCGTTTGTCGCAGCCGCGCCGCGGCCCGGACCAGTCACGACGCCCCTCACTCCGGCGCAACGCCGGCCGTGGCGACGTGTGTTGTCGCTCGTCGCCGGTGGCGCATTCGCAACCGCGATCGTCTGGTGGCTGGTCGGCTCCGGAGCACGGCCGACCTCGGTCACGATTCTTCCCCTCAGCAATGCCACGCGCGACACCACGCTCACCTATCTGACCGCCGGGATGGCAGAGGGGGTGACCGCTGCCCTGTCACGCGTTCCCGGGCTGCGCGTGGCTGATCGCGCGGAGGATGTGCTCGCCTGGACGCTCCGACCGGCGGGCGACTCTCTGAGCCTCGCGGTCGAGTTGCGACGTGGGGCCACCGGCGCACGGCTGTGGAGCAGGGAATTCCCCTTGTCGGCGTCGGAAGCGCTCGCCGTCGAGGGGCGGGTGGTCGGCGACGTCGTACGGGAGTTGCAACCCCGCGCCGCCGACTCGATCGACGTGCAGCAGCTGCATCGAACGACCACGAGCGCCGATGCCTACCTGCTCTACCTCCAGGGCAGGTATTTCTTGGGGAGACGCAGTTCGGAGTCCCTTGCGCGAGCGCGCGGCCTGTTCGCTCAAGCCATCGAGCGGGACCCGGTCTATGCGGCCGCGTATGCCGGCCTGGGGTACTCGTACGTTGGACTGGCGTACTACTGGGCCATGCCGTCGCGCGAGGCATTTCCCCTCGCGGAGGCCGCGGCCCGCCGCGCGCTCCAGATCGACTCCACGCTCGGCTTCGCGTACGCGATCGTCGCAGAGGCGACGGCGAGCTTTCATCGGCAGTGGGCGGCCGCCGAACCACTGTTTCGCCGCGCTCTAGAGCTGGATCCGAACGACCCGGAGCCGCACCAGATGTTCGGCGTCTATCTTCGGACCCTCGGACGCTTCGACGAAGCCGAGGCCGAGACGCGTCGGGCCATCGAGCTGGATCCACTGACCCGCCACTTCTCGTATCAGCTGGGCCGGGTTCTGGCGTGCGCGGGTCGTCCGGCTGACGCAGCGGCGCAGTTCGAGAAGCAGTTGGCGCTCGACTCGATTTATCCGCCGGCCCACTATGAGCTTGCGAAGGCCCTCGCCAGCCAGGGAGACTACAACGCGGCACTGAACGAGCTGGCGACCGGCGCCCGGCAGTTGGGCGACACCGCATACCAGCATCTCATCCACGGTAGCCGGGGGAGCGCCGGCTACACAGCAGCGCGCCTGCTCGCGGGCACCCGATCCCTCGAGCGGCTGCGGATGCGAGCGAAGCGCGGATTCGTTCCACCGGCCGCTTTCGCTCGCGAGTACATCCTCCTCGGCCAGCGTGAGGAGTCCATAGCTTGGCTGCGGCGAGCGTTCGAGGAGGGCGATGTCAATTTGGCGGCCGCGCTTAGCTGCGAACCGGAGTACGCCCCGCTCCGGGCTGACCCGCGGTTTCGGGATCTCCGTCGTCGCATGGGACTGCGGTAAGGGGCTCTTCGCTGCGTTGTCGAGGTACGGAGAGACCGCTGCGCGCCAGTAGCTTCGCCCTATGCCGTTGCGCCTTTCCGAGCACCTCGAACACGACCGTCCTCGCGAGCGTTTCTGGGCGGTTGGGGCGGCCGCGTTGACTGGGCAAGAGCTCTTGGCCATTCTCTTAGGGACAGGGACCCGGGGCAGGGACGCCCTCGCTGTGGCCGCCGACATACTGGCCCGCGGCGATGGCTCGTTGCGGCGGCTCGCCACCCGCCCATGGGCGGAAGTGGCGCAGATCCCGGGAGTCGGGCGGACCAAGGCGGCACGGCTGGCGGCCGCGATTGAGCTGGGGCGGCGCGTCGGGTCTGAGGCGGAACCCCCTCCGGAACGGATCCGGGGGCCCGCGGATGTGCAGCGCTACTACGCGCTGCGGCTGCGCGACCTGCCCGTCGAGGAGTTTCATGTCCTCGCGTTGGGGAGCCAGAGCCAGATTCTGGCGGATCTGCTCATTACGCGGGGCATCTTGAACAGCTCGCTCGTGCACCCGCGGGAGGTGTTTCGGGCTGCAATTGCCGAGGCGGCGGCAGGGATCATCGTGGTGCACAACCACCCGAGTGGTGATCCCACGCCCTCGGCGGACGACCGCACGGTGACCCGGCAGCTGGTCGATGCGGGGCGCCTGCTGGATGTGCCGGTGTACGACCACGTGGTGATCGGTGGCGGAGGAGGAGAGCGGTACGTGAGCTTCGCGGAGGCAGGGCTGTTGTGACGAGCTCGACGGGCACGGGGGCGAAAGCCGCCGGCGCAGCAACCGGCGCCGGGGCAGCGCCCATTCTCGCGCCGGAGCTCGCGAAGGCCGTGGCGGCGCAACACGACCGCCTCGATCTCGACGTCTTGTCGCGTGCCTACCGGATCAGCGCGCAGGCGCACCAGGGACAGAAGCGTCTGTCCGGGGACGATTTCGTGTCGCATAGCGTGGCCGTCGCGACGATTCTGGCTGAGCAGCAGATGGATACGACGACGATCGCGGCGGCGCTGCTGCACGACGTCGTCGAGGACTCCGACATCACCCTGGACGTGCTGCGGCGGGACTTCGGCAACGAAGTCGCCGATCTTGTCGACGGCCTCACGAAGATCTCCACGCTGAACTTCCGTTCGACCGCCGAAGAACAGGCCGAGAACTATCGCAAGCTGCTGATGTCGGTCGCGCGCGACGCCCGGGTCATCATCATCAAGCTCGCCGACCGGCTCCACAACATGCGGACGCTGGACCCGTTGCCTCCCGAGAAGCGCCGCCGCATCGCGCTCGAGACCCGGGAGCTGTACGCGCCGCTGGCACACCGCTTCGGCATGGCGGGGGTCAAGGCCGAGCTCGAGGATCTGGCGTTCAAGTACCTCGAGCCGGATGACTACAAGCAGTTGGCGCGACAGGTGAAGGCGCGCCGCGTAGAGCGTGATCGCACGATCGAGCGCATGCGCGCGCCGCTCTCCGAGGAATTGCGCCGGTCCGGGATCGCCGGGTGGGAGATCGTGGGACGGCCCAAGAACCTCTGGTCGATCTTCAAGAAGATGAAGAAGCGCGGCAAGCCGTTCGAGGAGATTTACGATCTGCTCGCGGTCCGCGTGCTGGTGAACACAATCACCGACTGCTACCACGTGCTCGGCATCATCCACCACACCTGGACGCCGCTCCAGGAGCGCATCAAGGACTACATCGCGAGCCCCAAGTCGAACGGCTACCAGTCGCTCCACACCACCGTCTTTGGTCCGAGTGGGCAGCTGTACGAAATCCAGATCCGCACGCGCGATATGCATCGCACGGCGGAATATGGTATCGCCGCGCATTGGCTCTACAAGGAAAACGGCAAGACCGCCGACGAGCTCGATCATCACCTGTCGTGGTTCCGGCAGCTGATCGAGCTGCAACAAGACGCGCATAGCCCTGAGGAATTCCTCGAGTTCCTGAAGATCGATCTCTACCAGGACGAGATCTTCGTCTTTACGCCCAAGGGGGACGTCAAGCGCCTGCCCAAAGGTGCAACGCCGATCGATTTCGCGTTCATGGTGCACACCGAAGTGGGGCAGCATTGCAACGGCGCGCGCGTGAACGGACGGATCTCGCCGCTGCACCGGCCGCTCCGCAACGGCGACACGATCGAGGTGCTCACGAGCCCGCAAGCCAAGCCGTCGCGGGACTGGCTGGCCCACGTCCAGACCGGCCGGGCGCGCCAAAAAATCCGCCAATGGATCAAGCAGGAAGAGCATGAACGGAGCGTGACGCTCGGGCGCGAGATCCTCGCGCGCGAAGTTCGCCGCCGGCGCCTCGACCCGCCTACCCCGGACCAGCTGGCCCAGGCGGCGTCCGCGCTCTCGCTCGGCGTGGCTGACCAGGTGGAAGCGTCCATCGGGCGCGGCGACGTCCAGCTCGGCCAGGTGCTGAAAGCGCTGTATCCCGATCTCCCGCCGGAGGATCAGCAGGCGCCCAAGCCGACGGCGTTTGGCCGGGTCATCGAGCGGCTGCGCCTGGGTCGCGGCATCAAGATTCACGGCGTCGAAGGGTTGATGGTACGTTATGCCCAGTGCTGCCAGCCCGTGCCCGGCGATCCCGTCGTCGGCTACGTCACCCAGGGTCGCGGCATCTCGATCCACCGCCACGACTGCCCCAATCTCCTGACCCTCTCCGGAGACGAGGACCGCCGCGTGGAGATCGACTGGCGCGAGGTCGAAGGAGAGACCTTCGTCGTGCGCCTGGCCGTCAGCGGCGAGGACCGCCGTGGCTTGTATGCCGATATCTGCGAGGCGATCAGCGGCACCGGCACGAACATCCGCAGCGCGGAGCTCGCGTCCAAGGACGGCATCGTATTCGGCTCGGTGTTGGTCGAGGTCGAGAACAACACGCATCTGCACAAGGTCTTGAAAGCGGTCCGGAAGGTGAAGGGTGTGACCGAGATTGCGCGCCGGGACTCGAGCGGCCCCGCCGAAGTCGTCGTCGGTTAGCTTTCCCTCTTATGCCTTTTGAGCTTGGCAACGCGCCGCCTCCGGCGGGCGATCAACCGCGTGCGATTCGTGAGCTGACCGCCGGCCTCGCTCGCGGCGATAAGTACCAGACCCTCCTCGGCGTCACGGGCTCCGGCAAGACGATGACGATGGCGCACGTCGTCGCGAATCTCGGCAAGCCGACGCTGGTGCTGTCGCACAACAAGACCCTGGCGGCACAACTCTACGGGGAGTTAAAGGCGTTCTTCCCGTCGAATGCGGTCGAGTTCTTCATCTCCTATTACGACTATTACCAGCCTGAGGCGTACGTGCCGTCGACCGACACGTACATCGCCAAGGATTCGTCGATCAACGACGACATCGAGCGCCTCCGGCTGCGGGCGACCTCGAGCCTGATGGAGCGGGACGACGTCATCATCGTCGCCAGCGTCTCAGCGATCTACGGCCTTGGTGATCCCGAACTGTATCGCGAGCTGCTGGTAACGGCTGAGAAGGGGGAAAAGCGGGGTCGGGACGCGCTGCTCGCCGACCTGGTCGCTGTGCAGTATCAGCGCAACGATGTCGGCTTCGAGCGCGGCACGTTCCGCGTGCGTGGCGATACCGTCGAAGTCTTCCCGGCGTACGACGAGCAGGCGGTCCGGATCGAATTCTGGGGCGATGAGATCGAGCGCATCGCGAAGATCGATCCACTGACCGGCAACGTCATCAGGCCGATGGACCGCTCGGCCATCTATCCCGCGACGCACTTCGTCACGCAGCGCGCCACGATCGAGCGCGCCGTGTCGCGGATCAGGGCGGAGCTGGCGGAGCGGCTGGTCGAGCTGCGGGCGCAAAACAAGCTCCTCGAGGCGCAGCGCCTCGAGTCTCGGACGCATTTCGACATCGACATGCTGATGGAAGTGGGCCGCTGCGCCGGCATCGAGAACTACTCGCGGCTGTTCAGCGGCCGCCAACCGGGCGAGCGGCCGGCGTGCCTGCTCGATTACTTCCCGAAAGACTACCTCTGCATCATCGACGAGTCGCACCAGACGCTGCCGCAGCTCGGCGCCATGTACGAAGGCGACCGGTCGCGCAAGCAGACCCTGGTGGACTACGGCTTCCGGCTCCCCTCGGCCCTCGACAACCGGCCGCTCCGCTTCGATGAGTTCATGGGACTCGTGCCGCGCATGGTGTTTGTCTCGGCGACGCCAGGGCAAGACGAGTTGCAGCTCTCGGGCGGCGTCATTGTCGAACAGATCATCAGGCCCACCGGGCTCGTCGATCCCGAAGTCGAGATTCGTCCGGTGGCGGGGCAGGTCGACGACCTGCTCAGCGAGATCCGGCTGCGGGAAAAGAAGAACGAGCGGGTGTTGGTGACCACGCTGACCAAGCGCATGGCGGAAGATCTGACCGACTATCTGCAGCAGCACGGCGTGCGCGTGCGGTACTTGCATTCGGAAATCGACGCGATCGAGCGTGTCGAGATCATCCGCGGACTCCGCCTCGGCGAATTCGACGTCCTGGTGGGAATCAACCTGCTGCGGGAAGGGTTGGACTTGCCGGAGGTTTCTCTCGTCGCCGTGCTCGATGCCGACCAGGAGGGGTTCCTGCGATCGGACCGGTCGCTGATCCAGACTGTCGGCCGCGCGGCGCGGCACCTCAGCGGCAGAGCCATCCTCTATGCCGATCGCGTCACCGGCTCGATGGAGCGCGCGCTGAAAGAGATGGATCGCCGCCGCGAAACCCAGCTTGCCTACAACGTCGAGCATGGCATCACGCCGCGGTCCATCGTGAAGTCGGTGCTCGACATCCGTTTCGTGACCCGGGTCGCCGACGCGCGGGGTGGGAAGCCCGGTGCCGGGGAGATCCGCCGCCCAGCCGACGCCGGCGAGCGCGAGACCCTCATCCGCATGCTGGAGCAACAGATGCAGGCCGCCGCCGAGGAGCTCGATTTCGAGCTGGCGGCGGTGCTGCGCGATCAGCTCCTGGAGCTCAAGGCCGATGCGCCTCTCCGCGAGCGAGCTCAGCCGGTTCGGTGAGGACCTCGGCCGCCAGCTCCGCGCCCCCGCGGTAATCGGGTTGTCGGGAGAGCTGGGCACCGGGAAGACCACCCTCGTCCAGGCGATCTGCCGCGGTCTGGGGGCGCGGGCCCGCGCCACGAGTCCCACGTACGCGCTCGTTCATCATTACGAAGCCGCCGCGACCCCGGTCTATCACGTGGATTGTTACCGCCTGCGCCACCCCGACGAGGCGCGCGATCTCGGCTTCGACGATATGACGCGGGAGCGCGCGATTGTCCTGATCGAGTGGCCCGAGCGCGCCGGTCCCTGGGCGCCGCCACTCGACCGGCACTTCCAGTTGGCATACGACGCCGATCCCGCGCGCCGCGTTCTGAACGAAGTGGCGCACGTATGAGCACGCGGTGGCTCGCCATCGACACCGCCACGGACCTCGCCAGTGTCGCGATCGGATCGGCCGAACACATTGAGGCCGTTGGAGTCATTCGCGGCGCGCGCCAACATGCCGCGCAGATCCTCCCAGTCATCCAGCAGGTGCTCGCCGCCACTCGAACGCGACTCGCTCAAATTGGCGGCATCGTCATCGGCGATGGTCCGGGGAGTTTTACGGGCCTGCGCATTGGTTGGGCCGCGGCGAAGGGTCTCGCGCACGAACGCGACCTCCCGATCGTCGCCGTTCCGTCTCTGCTCGGGGCGGCGAATGCTGCCGCAGTGGGAAGCACAGGACCAATAGCAGCGTGTTTCGATGCGCTGCGGGGTCAGGTGTACGGGGCGATCTACGCGTTTTATCCCGGTCGAGTCGAGACGCTCGTTGCCCCGGACCTGTTCACGATCGCGACACTCGCAGCCGCTACGACGATGACCCCAGCGCTCGCGGTTGGTGACGGCGCGGAGCGGTATCGGGAGGAGATCGCGACCTGGATCGGACGGCCGCCGCTCGCGCTGGAGACGTCGCCGCCGGTCGCGGGGTCACTCTTGGCCTTGGCTCCAATCGTCGGCTATCCGGCGACCGGCGAACCTGTGTACGGGCGTCCCGCCGAAGCCCAGGTGAAATGGGAGACGAGCCACGGACGACCCCTTCCGCATTCGTCCCGCTAAGCTCGCCGACGTTTCCGCCGTGCACGCGATCGAGCAAGGCGTGTTCGCGGACCCGTGGTCCACCCAGGATTTTCGCGACTGCCTCGCGTCAGACGCCGTCTTCCTGGTCGCGGAGAACGCGGACCGGGTTGCCGGGTATGTCGTCGCGATCGACGCAGCCGATGAGGGTGAGATCCTGAACCTGGCGGTGGCGCCGCAGGGTCGTCGTCGGGGATTGGGACGCGCCCTCGTGGAACGGGTGCTCGACGTGCTAAGCGGGCGGGGGGCCAGGCAGATCTACCTCGAGGTTCGCGAATCCAACGCGCCGGCTCGGCGCCTGTACGCGGCGCACGGATTCAGAGAGGTAGGCCGCCGGAAGGAGTACTACCGGCGCCCGGTCGAGGACGCCATCGTGCTCAGACTTGATGCATAACTTTGGTACAAGTGGCGTATCTTTGATTGACAGAACGACTTGCGATTTATATAGTGTTGGGCACCCTTGGGCCCAGACCTGCATCATCGTCGGAGGTTGTTGTGAGCCGCAGTCTCAATAAAGTCATCCTGATCGGGAACTTGGGTGCCGATCCCGAGGTGCGCAGCACGAATAACGGCTCCCGCGTTGCAACGCTGTCAGTGGCAACGAGCAGACAGTGGACCGGCACCGGTGGGGAGAAGCAGGAAAAGACGGACTGGCATCGAGTTATCTGCTGGAATAACAAGACCGGGTCAGGCCTGGCCGATGTCTGCGAGAAGTACCTCAAGAAGGGCGACAAGGTCTATATCGAGGGCCGGATCGAGTACCGGACCTGGGAAGACCGCGACAAGCAGACGCGCTACGTCACCGAGATTATCGCGCGCGAGTTGATCATGCTGGGCGCCAGAGGTGGAGCCGCTCCGGTGGGAGCGGGAGCAGGGAAGGGTGCCGCGGAGGCTGGCGGCAAAGCCCCAGAATCGCTCGACGCGTTCCCGGAGGCGCTGGATGAGGAGGACGACGATCTGCCGTTCTAGTCGCGCTATAGTACTGGCCCTGGCGGCGCTGCCGCTCATGTGGCGAGTCCTGCCGGCGCAGGACACCACCAAGGCGGTCCAACAACAGGACACGACCCAAGCGGCCGCCGCTTTCCAGGGGCAGGTCCCCTCCAGTCACACAGTCGTCCGCGGTGAGACCCTCTGGTCCATTTCCCAGATGTACTTCAACGACCCGCTGCTGTGGCCCGAGATCTACCGCCTCAACACCGCCGTCATCGAGGATCCCCACTGGATCTATCCCGGTGAGGTCTTGAATCTCTCGGAGGTCGTGACCGTTGCGCAGGGTGGCGATACCGTCTCGGCCCGGCGCGACACGACGTCGGCCGCCGCAGACACCGTGCGAGCGGACACGATCGCTGCCGTCGTGCCGACCGACACCGGGGCTGCGCCCATCGATACGATCCCCGCCGATACCACGCAGCTGATCGTCGAGCCGCCGCCACCGACGGTCGCCGAGAGCTACGAGACGATCTTCGACCGCCGGCGCACGAACCAGCAGGTGGTCCAGGACGTGCTGCGCGCGTACGTGCATCAACCGTACCGCCCGCTCCGCGCCGGCGAGTTCTACGCCGCGGGCTTTCTCAGTGAAGCGGAACGGCTGCCGTGGGGGCAGGTGATTGGTGCGACCGCGGTGCCAGCGATCCACCGGCTGACGGAGCGCACCTCGGCGACGACGTTCGAGGAGATCGCCATCCGGCCACCGCGCAACGCGTCCTACCATGTGGGTGACTCGCTGTTGCTGGCTCGCCTCGATCCGGGATTCACGTTCGGAAACTGGGGCGATATCGTCGTCCCAGTCGGGATTGCGCGCGTGACGTCCATCGAGGAGCACCAGGTCCTCGCGCAGGTCGTCTTGCAGTTCGCGCGCATTCATGAAGGGCACGTTGCCATGCCGCTCGAGCCGTTCCGCGATCCCGGGCAGGTGCGGCCCACACCGGTCGCCAAGGGGCTCACGGGGAGGTTGCTCGGGCCGCGCGATGCGCATCCGCTTGCGGGAGCGCAACAATTCTACTTCATCGACAAGGGTCGCCGCGACGGTGTGACCATCGGTGATATCTTTGAGGTGTACAAGCCGGCGCAGGGCTTCGCGGGCGCGGCGTCGGAGGAGGTGCGCGCGGTCATGATGATCGTGCACACCCGCGAACGCTCCGCCACCGGGCTATTATTGCAAATCAGCAATCCCGCACTCGAACAGGGACTACCGGTACGGCTGGTCAAGAAGATGCCCTCCTGATAAGCGGCCGGGCCCAGCATCCTGGGCCCGGCCCGTACTTGCCGTGATTGTCACCCTGCATCTCATTGTTTTGGCGTTGTACGGCTTGGCGACGGCGCTGGTCTTGGCGCCGTTCATGGGATTTCGCGCCGCGCCGCGCGCGCTTGCCATCGCCGTGCCGTGCGCGGGCGCCGCGGTGCACGTCGTCGCGATCTCGCAGCTTACCCTCGTTGGTCTCGGCCCGGCGCTTTCGATGCTGGCGCTCTGCCTTGTCTTGTTGCAGCTCGCGAGCGAACGGTTGCTGCGCGGTTCCGCGGTCTCCTTCGTTGCGGCACCCCTCGCGACCGTTCTGGTCGGACTCTCGATCCTCAGCGGCCTGGCGCCCGCCGCTGAAGCCGCGGCCGCCCGCAACTTGTGGTTCGTCTTGCATGTGGCGCTCAGCGTCCTCGGGCTCGCGTTGATGGCGCTCGCGTTCATCGCGGCCGCGCTCTATCTCCTGCAATTCCGCGAGCTCAAGGCTCGGCGTTTCGGTCAGGTCTTCCAGCTTTTCCCGCCGCTCGAGCGGCTCGATCAGCTCAATCGGTTCGCGTTGGTGGCGGGCTTCCCCGCCTTGACACTCGGCGTCTTGCTCGCGCTCGGATACGGCGCGGAGTTCTCCGGTGGCCTGCACGTGGCCAAGGCCCAGGTCGTATGGGGCATCTTCACGTGGGTAGTGCTCGGGTGGACCGTCTGGGTCCGCGTGGTGCGCCATTGGGCCGGTCGGCGCGCCGCCCTCGCCAGCATCGCCGGCTTCGGCGCTGTGCTCTTGGTGTACGTGGCGCTCAAGCTGACCCAGCCCGGCGCCGAACGATTCCTGTGACGAGTCATACGGATATGGGCGGGGGCGAGGGCATCAAGGTCGTTGGGGTAAACCACCGCACTGCGCCGCTCGACGTGCGGGAGCGCTTTGCGCATGGCGCGCACGAAGTGCCGCGCGCGCTGGCGCGGGTCATGGCCGCCGGCGCCACCGGGGGTGTGCTGCTCTCCACCTGCAACCGCACCGAATTCTATCTGGTTGCGGACGACGAGCCGGCGCTCGACGCGGTGTGGTCACTGCTGGGCGAGCGGCTGCCCGTCGCCGCTGTCGGCGGCGCGCGCGAGTACGGCTACATCGCGCGCGATCGCGATGCCGTGCGCCATCTCTACCGCGTTTCGTCCGGGCTCGACTCGATGATTCTCGGCGAGTCGCAGATCCAGGGACAGGTGCGAGAAGCCTGGGAAGCGTCGCGCGCCCAGGCCGGCCCGGTGCTGCATCGGTTGTTCCAGACGGCGCTGCACGTGGGATCACGCGTGCGCACGGAGACCGGTCTCGGCATGGGCACCGCCTCGGCTGCGTCGGCGGGGGTGGCCGTTGCGGGCAAGATCTTCGGAGATCTGGCCGGCCGCAGCGCGCTGATCCTCGGCGCCGGGGACATGGCGGAGCTGGCGGCGACGTGTCTGAACGATGAAGGCGTGCAGATCACGCTGGTGGCGAATCGCACTCCGGAGCGCGCGCGCGCGATCGCGGAACGACTGGGAGCTCGCGCAGTGTCGCTCGACGAGGCGTGGTCACACTTCGCGACGACGGACATCGCCATCTGCTCGACGGCCGCGCCGCACGCCGTGGTTACCTGGGAGCGCGTCGGCGGGGTAATTGGGGGAGGCGCGCGCCGGGGCAGGCCGCTGTGTATTCTGGATCTCGCCGTGCCGCGCGACGTCGATCCGTCGCTCGCTCAGCTCGAGAACGTGTTCCTGTACGACGTGGATGATTTGCAGACTGTCGCCGCGCACGCGACCGCCCGGCGTCGCGACGAGATCCCCGCCGCCGAGCGAATCGTCGAAGAGGAAACCGACCTCTTTTGGGCCTGGTATGGTGGCCTCGGTGTGGTTCCGACCATCAAGGAGCTCCGGCAGCGGATGGATGACCTGCGCGCCCATGAGCTTGAGCGGGCGCTCCGCCAGTTGGGCCACCTCAGCCCCGAGGATCGGGCCCGCGTTGAACAGTTCAGCGAGGCATTGCTCAACAAGTTCCTGCACCACCCGACCGTCGCCCTGAAGACGGCGGCTGAAGCGGGGCGTGGCTACGGCCTGTTGGAAGCCGTGCGCCGGCTGTTCGGGATGGAGCCACCCGCGTGACGGCGCGGATCCTCGTCACCGGCGGTGCAGGATACATCGGCAGCGTCATCGTAGATCAGCTCCTCGAGCGGGGACACGGAGTGGTGGTGCTCGACGACCTCAGCACCGGCCACCGGCAAGCTGTGGCCCGAGGCGCCGGCTTTATCCAGGGCAATGTGGGCAATCGCGAGCTGGTCGAGACGCTGCTCGAACGCGAGCGCGTCGAGGCCATTATCCATCTGGCGGCCTTCGCGCTGGTGCCGGAGTCGGTTGCCCAGCCCCAGAAGTATGTGACCAACAATGTGACGGCCGCCCGTGTACTGTTGGCGTCGGCGGTCCGGGCCAGAGTCCGGCGCTTCGTGTTCTCGTCGTCGTGCGCCGTGTACGGCCACCCGGCGACGATTCCGATTACCGAGGACTCGCCGCAGCGGCCGGTGAATCCGTACGGCGAGACGAAGCGGGATTTTGAGCAGCTGCTCGCGGAGGCTGGGCCGCCGCGCGGGATGGGTGTCGTGAGCTTGCGGTACTTCAACGCGTCCGGCGCAACGGACTCGCGGGGCGAGGACCACGATCCGGAGACGCACTTGATCCCGAACGTCCTGGCTGCAGCCCTCGGCAAGCGTCGGCTCGAGATCTTCGGGACGGACTACCCGACCCGCGACGGTTCCGCCGTTCGGGACTACGTCCATGTGGCGGACATCGCCGACGCGCACCTGCGGGCGCTCGACGTCACGCTCGATGGGGGGGCGGCCGTGGCGGTGAATCTCGGCACGGGCGCCGGGCAGTCGGTGCGCGAGGTCGTCGCGGCGGCGCGCCGCGTCACCGGCCGGGACGTCGCGACGGTCGAGCGTCCCCGGCGCTCCGGCGATCCGCCGGAGCTCGTCGCGGCGGTGAACCGCGCGGCGACGGTCTTGGGATGGCGGGCATCGCATTCGAGTTTGGATGAGATTTTGGGGAGTGCCTGGCGCTGGCATCAGCATCACCCGCACGGTTACCGAGGAGGCTAGGGTGCTCGTACAGGTTCGAGGCGCGATCCCCACGACGCCGTGGGAGCTGGTGCTCACGTCCAGCCGCGAGACGCAGTTTGTGCTCGCCATCCTGGCCGTCTTCTCATTGGTGTCGTGGTATCTGATCGTCCTCAAGTGGTGGCAATTCCGCAAGATGCGGCAGCTCGGCGACCGTTTTCTCGCCGAGGTCGAGAAGGCGCCGCGGCTCGAGGACGCCTACCATGCCGCGATGCGTTTGCCGCCGTCGCCATACAATCGCTTATTGCGCGAAGCCGTCCATTTCTTTTCTGAATTGAAACCGGGCAGCCTCAAAGGCACAGGAGGGCCCCCTGCCAATCCGGGGGCGACGGCGTCCGGGACGCTGACCACAACCCAGCTCGAAGCGCTGCGCATGGTCCTCGCCAAGGAAGTGGCGGCGGAGCGTGACACCGCGGCGCGCTTCATTCCCTGGCTCGCGACGTTCGGATCGGTCAGTCCGCTCCTTGGGCTGCTCGGCACCGTGCTTGGCGTGATGGACGCATTTATCGGGATCGCGGTCGGCGGGTCCGGCAACATCACCGCGGTCGCGCCCGGTGTAGCGGAAGCGCTCGTCACCACGGTCGGCGGACTCGCGGTGGCGGTGCCGGCGGTTATGGCCTACAACCTGTATGTGAACCGGCTGGGCCTGTTCGCCGGCGAGCTCGAGGGCTTCGCCCAGGAGATCGTCGGGACTCTGGCCCGGGAAGGACGGATCTGATGGCCGGCCTACTTGGGGGCGGGGGGGGCGGGGGGGGGGGCGGGGGGGGCGGCCTTCGCGGGCACGGGGAGCTGCCGCTCAACGCGGACATCAACGTCACGTCGCTCGTCGACGTCGCGTTCGTGTTGCTCATCATCTTCATGATCACCGCGCCGATCATGCAGGGCGGCGTGGATGTACGGCTGCCACGCGCGCAGGTCCGCGCGATCGAGCCGAAGCAGGGACTCGTCGTAACCGTGGATGCGGATGGCAAGATCTACCTTGATCAAGCGGGGCTGTCGTACGAGGATTTCGCCGCCACGTTCCCCGCCTTCGTGCGAACGAAACGGCCCACGGGGGTGTATCTGCGAGCCGATGGTCGAGTCGCCTACGCACGCGTCGTGCAGGTGCTGGCCGTGATTCGCGCCTCAGGCGTCCAGGATGTGGGACTTGTAGCCGAACCGGAGACGATCAACCGATGAGAGGACGTGGCCGGGCTCCGGCTCCGGTAGGGATGGCGGTGACGGGGACACTCCTCGTGCACGGGTTGGTGGGTGTGCTGCTGTTCGGCACGCCCTCGCGCCGCGCGCGTCTGCCGCCGACCTATCGCGTGCACTTGATCGCCGCGCCAGCCGCCGACATGGAGTCGCGGAAAGCGCCCCAAGCGTTCGAGCGACCCGCGGAGGACAAGCCGGCGCCGGTGGTGGCGAAGAGTCCGGAGAGCACGGTGTCACGTGCGACGCCGCCCCCGACGCGAGATCAGACGCGGCGCGAGGCCGCGCCGCGCACCACCCCGACGAACCAGCCGCTGCCGGGCGAGAAGCCGTCGACCGGGAATGACGTTGCCACCGTCAGCACCGAGGGCGTCGCATTTCCGTTCCCGGAGTACTTGCAGAACATCGTGTCGCAGGTTCTGCGCCTCTGGCAACGTCCTGAACAGCGCACAGCGCTTGAGGCGGAGGTTTCGTTTTTCGTCCATCGCGACGGTTCCATAACGGACCTGCAATTCGTCAAGCGCTCTGGCAACTTTGCATTCGACCTCGAGGCACAAGGCGTGATCGAGGAGGCAGGACGCCGGCGTCTATTCGGCGCGCTCCCCGATGGGTGGGCCGCCGATATTCTCTTCGTGCGGTTTTACTTCTCGGGGCAGAGGCAATGATGGCGGTTAGTCGGTTGGGCGGTTGGACGGTTAGGGCGTCCGTGGCGGCGGTGCTGTTCCTAGCCGTCTATCCGTCAAACCGTCTAGTTGCTCAGGACACCTCAGCCATCGACCGCGGCGTCCGCATCGGCATCATCTATCGGCCCGGCGTTCGACCCGGGCTCGTGATGTTGCCGCGCACCGGACAGGGTCTGGACTCCGTGCGCGTGATGGTGGCACGCGATCTCGACTACAGCGATCGCTTCGAAGTCATTACGCTCCCCGGCGGAGACTCCATTCGGTTGGCCAGTACCACGGGACCGAGGCGATCGAGTGCCGGCGGAGCGACCGCGACCAAAGGTGGGACAGCGGGCGCGCTGAATTATCCGCTGTACCAGGCGCTGGGCGCGGACTTCGCGCTCGACATCACGGCGGCGGGTGACACGACGGTGGCGACGTTGCACGACATCGCGGCGGCGAGCGTTCGCCGCGCCGTGCGGGTGCAGCTGCCGCGATCGTCCGATCCGGATTTCCGGCAGGCCGTCCATCGACTCGCGGATCAGACGCTGCAGGCGGCCGTCGGCACGCCGGGAATCGCGGCCACGCGCATCCTGTTCGTGAAGGATGGTAAGGTCTATCGGATCGACCAGGACGGCGCGGATCAGAAGCTCGTGTCGTCGACGGATCGGCAGGCGATGTCGCCCGCGTGGGGCGCCGACGGCCGGCATTTTGCGTACATGGAATTTCAGGCGGGGAAGGGGTGGCTCTACCTGCAGGAGATGGGGAGCGGCAAACGCACGGCTGTGGCGACGACGGGATCGGCGCTCGACTTCACCCCGGCCTTCTCCCCGGACGGGCAGACCATGGCGTTTAGCCGCGCCACCGAGGAAGGGACCGATTTGTATACGATCAACATCAAGAATAATTGTTGTTTACGGCGCTTGACCGTAGGGCGGTTTTCAGACAACTTGTCCCCGACGTTCAGCCCTGACGGGCAGCGCATTGCGTTCATCTCGACGCGCCCGGGTCTGCCGCAGCTCTATGTGATGGCGGCGGATGGAACGGACCAGCAGTTGTTCGCGCCATTCGACTACGGTGTGACCGGGGCGTCCAACGCGCCGGAGTGGTCGCCCGACGGGCAATCGGTGGCATTTCACCGGGACGTGGCGGGCACACTGCAGGTGTTCGTGCTGGATGTGCGTACGCGCACGGTCCGGCAGCTCACCTCGGTGGGGCGCAACGAGGATCCGACCTGGGCTCCCGACAGCCGTCATCTCGCCTTTGTTTCCGACCGGTCGGGTTACCGCCAGTTGTGGATCATCGATCTCGACACCGGCCGAATACGGCCGCTGCTGCAGCAGAGCGGCGCGCGTTTGCCGGCTTGGTCTCCACGGCTTTCGGAGGCTACTTCTTCCACCCCCTGATCGGAGAGACAGGATGAAATCGGTATCGTTGCTCCTCGCGCTCGGTTTGGGTGCCGCCGTGTTCGCGGCCACCTCCTGCGGCGGCAATCCGGCCCCGCAGACTCCGACGCCCAATGCCGATTCGGCAGCGGCCGCCGCGCGGGCGCGGGCGGACTCGGAGGCTGCGGCGCAGGCCGAACGCGATCGCCAGGCTCGCGAGGAAGCAGACCGCGTCGCGCGCCAGCGTCAGGCCGATTCAATCGCGGCACTCGCCCGGGCGTCCGAAGAGGTCCGCACCACCCTGGCGGCGATGATTCACTTCGATCTCGACAAGTCGAACATCCGTCCCGGAGATGCGGCCACACTCGATCAGAAAGTGGCGATTCTGCAGGCGAACCCCCAGCTGCGCATCCGCGTCGGCGGTCACTGCGATGAGCGCGGCTCGGACGAGTACAACCTCGCCCTCGGCAACCGCCGCGCACAGTCCGCGAAGCAGTACCTCGTGAGCCACGGCATCGATGCGGGCCGGATCGAAACCCAGTCGTGGGGCGAGGAGAAACCGTTGGTGGACGGCCACGACGAGTCCGCGTGGTCGCAAAACCGGCGTGACGAATTCGAACCCATCAGCGGCGGTGACAATCTTCGCCGTCCGTAGTGCAACCGTTCTGGCGCTGGGGCTCGCCGCCGGCTGCGCCCTGAAGGGGGACGTCCGGAAGGTCGAGCTCCAGGTCCAGACGTTACAGGCTGACCTCGCCAAGAGTGATGCGGCTCGGGCGGCGGAACGGGACACGATCCTCGCCGCCGTCCGCGTGCTGCAGCAGGCGCTCGCGGCGCAGCAAGCCTACCTCGTCCAGATGCGCGGTGATCTGCGCACGGAGCTGCTCTCGGTACAGCAGCAACTGGTGTCGGTGCAGGAGCTGACGGGGCAGAGCCAGCAGCGGCTCACCGAGCTCAGGTCGCGAATTGAATCGCGTGCGCAGCAGGCGGACCAGGGTGCCGCCGCCCCAGCGGGCGGAGCGCCCGTCGGTGCTTCCGGCAACCCCGCGGGTCCCGGCCCCGATCAGATGTACGACCTGTCGCTGCAGCAATACCGGCGCGGCAGTCTTTCGACCGCCCGGCTGGGGTTTCGGGAATTCCTGCGCGTGTTTCCCACGCATGAGCGCGCCCCCGATGCGCTGTTCTATATCGGTGAAAGCTTCGAACAGGCGGCACCCGATTCTGCGGCGGCGGTGTACGATCAAGTGGTGAAGACCTATCCGAAGTCGCCGCGCGCTCCGTCAGCGCTGTACAAGCAGGGCCTCCTCGCCGAGCAGCACGGGGATAAGGCGCTGGCGCGAACCTTCTATTCTCGCGTGATCGCGGCGTACCCGCGCTCTCCCGAGGCCGATCTCGCGCGGCAAAATCAGCAACGCCTTCGGCCGTAGCAGGCCCACGCGCTGGCCGTACCGCCGACAATGACGCCCCCCACGCCGCCGCCGCCCCCGCGCGGTGAGATGCCGTTTCTCGATCACCTCGAGGAACTGCGCTGGCGCATTCTGTGGAGCCTGCTGGCCATCTTTGTGTGCACGATCGCTGGCTGGTGGCTGCTCGGGAAAATCGACATCATCGAAGTGTTGAAGCGGCCGGTCGCGCCCTACCTGCCCGGCGGCCGGCTCGTCTTCACCAGTCCCGCCGAGCCCTTCATGCTCACGCTGAAGGTCGCGTTTGCCCTCGGCTGTCTGCTCGCATCGCCGATCGTCATTTACCAGATTTGGGCGTTCCTCGCGCCCGCGCTCTACGAGCGTGAGAAGCGCTTGATCGTCCCCGCGCTGGCGGTGGGCGTGCTGCTGTTCCTGGCGGGCGCGGTCGCGTGCTACCAGTGGCTCCTGCCCGCGGCGCTCAAGGTGCTGCTCGGCTTCCAACGCGCCGATCTGACCGCGATGATCACGATCGACCGCTACTTCGGCATGGCGGTGCCGTTCGTCGTCGGATGCGGCCTGATTGCGGAGCTCCCGCTGGTCGTGACGATTCTGGCGTCGTTGGGCATCGTGACGCCACAGTTCCTGGGACGCCAACGGCGGTACGCCATCGTGATCGCCGCGTTCCTAGCCGCGCTGCTGACACCGCCTGACGCGGTGTCGATGCTGTTGATGCTGGGACCGTTGCTCCTGCTCTATGAGGCGAGCATCTGGTGCGCCTGGATCGCGAGCCGGCGGCGCGCCCGCCGCATGGCGGCGGCGACGCTCGTCTTGTTCCTGCTGGGTCTGGGATCGTTGCACGCACAGAATCCAACACCCCCGCCGCCCCCGCCCCCGCCCCCGCCCCCGGCGCCGCAACGCGCGGTGCGCGATACGGCCGCGAAAGCCCGGCCGCCCGGAGCGCAGGACACCACCCGGGCGGCAGGCGGGGGGGGCCGGAGCGTGGATACCGCGACCGCGCGCAAGCTGGGCCTGCCGACTGCACCATCGCGATCCTTCCCGCCGTCAGATTCCATCATCGATTCCTTGCTCAAGCTTCCCAACTTTCGCACGACGCGATATGTGGCGGACACGCTCATCGTCGAAGGCGACAGCCAGACGATTTTTCTACGGCGCCAAGCCTACGTCGAGCGTGAGAGCACGCAGTTGCAGGCGGACTCGATTCGTTACCACCAGGCGAGCTGCCAGCTCAATGCCTCGGGGGATCCGCAGCTATTCGATCAGGGGACCGTACTGGTGGGGGAAGGGATGCGGTACGACACCTGCGTGCGGCGGGGCACGGTGCGGGACGCGCTCACCGATTTTCAGCAGGGCGGTGTCACGTGGTACATGCGCAGCAGCGGCGTGTCCATCGATTCCGGCTCGACTCGGGTGTATGCCCGATCGGCCAACTTTACGTCCGACCCCCAGCCCGTGCCGGACTACCACTTTGCGGCGGGCCGGGTGAAATGGATCAACAAGAGCACGATGATCGCGCGTCCCGTGGTCCTGTATGTGCGCGACGTGCCGATCGTCTGGCTGCCATTCATTTTTCAGGACATTCGGCGGGGCCGGCGCAGCGGCATTCTCTTTCCGCGATTCGGATTGAACGACCTGGTGCGCCCCACGCGCCACTATGCCCGCCACCTCACCGATCTCGGCTACTACTTCGCGCTCAATGACTACGTCGACGTCCTGGTTACGGGGGACTGGTTCGCCGGTCGCTATGTGCAGTTTCACGGGCAGGCGCAGTACCACTGGATTGACCGCTTCATCGATGGACAGCTCACGTACTCCCGCATGTCGCAGCTCGAGTTCCCCGCGGTCAATTCACGGATCGGCTGGAACCACACGCAGCGGTTCAACTCGCGGACGTCGTTCAATGCGCACGTCGACTACTCGACGAACGGGTCGCTCATTCCGCACAACTCTCTCAACCCCTGGGAGGTCAAGTCGACTGTCGCGTCGAATCTAAACTTCGCGAAGCAGTTCTCCTGGGGCACCCTCAATATCGGCGGCAGTCGTTCCCAGGACCTCTCGAACAACAACGTCTCGCAGACTTTTCCGACGGTCAATCTCACGCCGTCCGCCGTCAACATCACGCCCTGGATGACCTGGTCGCCGGGGTTCTCGTATCAGAATCTCCAGCAGTTCCATATTGCGAGCGGTACGCTGCTGATTCCCGGGCACGACTCGCTTCCAGTGGACACGCTCCATCTGTTCAACGACAGTCGCAACACCACGATGAGCATCAACACGCCGCTGCGCATCGGCCGCTGGAACTGGGCGAACTCGATCTCGGTGAGCGACGTCCGGACGCATGGGCGCCAGGAGTTCCCGGTGACCGACACGACCTGCGAATGCATACGTCGGGTTCTGTTTGGCGAGACGTTCGAAACGCAGGTGGACTGGCAGACGAGCATCAATCTGCCGTCGTTTTTCGCCAGCACCTGGAAGCTGCAGCCGAGCATCGGGATTCAGAATCAGGTGGGCGGTCCCTTCATGATTCGCAATCAGTTCACGGGCGGGCAGTACGTCCGGCAGGGCAAGCGGCTGGCTTTCAACGTGGGCGTGTCACCGACGTTCTTCGGTTTCTTGCCCGGCTTCGGCCCGCTGGCGCGTATCCGGCACGCGATCTCGCCGCAGATCAGCTATCAGTACGCGCCCGGGGTGCGGGTGTCTGACGCCTTTGCTCACGCCATCGACCCGGGCGGTCTCTCCAACCGATCGCACAGCGATCCGCAGCAGACGATCAGCTTCGGGTTGTCGCAGAATTTCGAGGCCAAGCTGAAACCGCCGCCCGGCGACACGTCCAGCGCGCAAGAGCCCCGCAAGATCCGTCTGCTCAGCATCAACACCAGCGGCATCGGCTACAACTTCGAGCAGGCCAAGCAGAAACACCACACCGGGTGGCAGACGAGCACGCTCAGCAACACGTTCTTATCCGACCTGCTCCCCGGTTTTCAGTTGTCGATTACGCACGACCTGTGGAAGGGGCAGGTCGGCACGGACTCGGCAAAGTTCAGTCCGTTCCTGCAAAACCTCTCGGCGTCATTTACGGTGACCCCGGCGACATTGCAGGGCCTGGGGCGGATGCTCGGGCTGCGTCCGAAACCCGCTCCGCCGCCGGCTCCCGATACGACGGCCGGCGCTCCGCCGGCAGGACGCGCCGACGACTTTCGAAGCTATCAAGGAGGGACGCGCACGCCGTACGGGCCCGGCGGGCCCGGTATGGGCCTCGGCGTGGGTGGATTAGGCGGGGGCAGAGGCTTCACGCTGAGCGTCGCGTTCTCGAGCACGCGCAGCCGGACCGATACAACGCCGCAGCAGCGTAATGTCCCCGGTCGCCAGACCACGACCATGAATCTCTCGTTCAGTCCGACTCGGAACTGGAGCGCGACCTGGAATACCTCGTACGACTTCGCCACACGCCAGTTCGCCGACCATTCGCTCACCTTCCAGCGCAATCTCCGGCGCTGGCGGGCCGCTTTCAGCTTCCATAAGACCGCGACTGGAAACTTTTCCTTCACGTTCAACATCACGCTCACCGACCAGCCGGATATCAAGTTCGATTACGATCAGAACACCTTCGTGCAGTAGCGCTGTCCTCTCGCGGAGACATTCCACCGGCTGATGTTTCGGTAACCTCCACAAAATCAGCAACTTCGCTTTAGGCACAGGGCGTGCTTACACCTCGGGCGATCCCCGTCCTGAGGCTTTTATGCGCGTGTTCTTGTCCCTGGCCTTGCTGACCGTTGTGGCTTGCCGCTCGGCACTCGTCGAACCTGGCGGCAGCGGTCCGTCTGCGCCGGCCAACCTGACCTATCAGCTCGAGCCCAGCGGCGATCCCAATCGCCCCCTCGGCATCCTGCTCATCTGGGACGACGTCACGGACGCAAATCTTGCCAACTATCGGATCTATTCCCGCGCTTCGACCGGTGGGTCGTTCGACCTGCGTGGCGAGACGACGTCGAACACGTTCCACGACAATGGCGTCCCGCATCTCCAGTACCAGGTGACCGCGGTCGACGCCAATGGCGTGGAGAGCGGCAGCAGCAACGTGATCACGGTGGACGAGCGGTTGCAGCTCGCTGCGCCGGCCTGGCTGAATTCGATTTCGCTGAACGGCGCCATTCATCTCGAATGGGACGATACCGCCTACCTCGCGGCGCCGACGCGCTTCAAGTGGTATCGCATCTACAGCACCGATTACAATCTCGATACCGGCCTCTGCGGCACGAGCTGGCTGCTCGAGGGCACGACAGTCGCGCCAGAGTTTCTGGCCAGCGCGCTGAGCAATGGGGTGCCTCGCTGCTTCGGCGTCTCGGCGCTGAGCCAGGAAGGCTACGAGAGTCTCTGGTCGCCGCTGCGCCAGGATACTCCCCGCCCGGACGCGCGCAACACGCTGGTGTTCGCCTATGAGGCAAACCAGAGCCAGTCCGGGTTCCGGTTCTGGCAGGACCTCAACAGCGACGGGGTCGCCCAGCCCTCGGAGTTGGGTCTGGTTCAGAACGGCAACCTGACGAGCATCGATTTTTGGGTGCATCGCGATCCGACAGATTCGACGCTGTGGCTCGTCCCGGAGTTCTCGGGCACCCAGATCCGCCTGTACAGCAATTCGCCGGTTGCGGATTTGACGTCGATCGACTTCGCCCCCGCCTCTGGCTACTCGCGGAACATGATTCAGGCGGTGCCGGGCTATGCCTACGTCTTCCAGATTGTCGAAGGATCGACGCTACGGTACGGCGCGCTGCGGGTGACACACGTCGGCCGGGACTACCTGATCTTCGACTGGAGCTTCCAGACGGACGTCGGGAACCCCGAGCTCGTGGTGCGGGGCGGGCTGTCGACCGCAATGTCCACGAGTACGGTCGTCACGGGCACGAAATAGGGCAGGGTTGCAGGAGCTGGGCGCCGGAGTGGTCAACAGCCACTCCGGCGCTTTAGCTTTTGGGGCCATGACGAAGCCATCGCTGGTCACGCTTGACGGACGGTCCCTCGCCATCGCTGATGTCGTCGCCGTCGCGCGCCACAACATTCCAGTTGCCCTCGACCCTCAGGCGCTCAAAGCGGTGCAGCAGTCGCGCCGTGCCGTGGAAGCGGCGATCGAGCGCGGGGAAACCATGTATGGCGTCAACACGGGGTTCGGGAAACTCGCGCATGTACGGATTCCCGTCGAGCAGGGTCGGCAACTGCAGCTCAATCTCATTCGCAGCCACGCGTCCGGCGTCGGGGAGCCGCTGCCTCGGGATGCCGTGCGGGCGATGATGCTGCTGCGCGCCAACGTCTTGATGCGGGGCACCAGCGGCGTGCGGCCCGTACTCCCTGAGCTGCTGATCGAGATGCTGAACCGCGGGCTTCATCCGAGCGTGCCTTCACAGGGAAGTGTCGGTGCGTCGGGCGATCTCGCACCGCTGTCGCATCTCGCGCTGGCGATGATTGGGGAAGGCGATGTGCGGGTGCCGCAGCCCATCACGCTCGAAGCCAAAGAGGGCTTGGCGTTCGTGAACGGCACGCAGGCGCAGACCGGTCTCGCTGCGCTGCTCGTGAGCGATGCATGGACATTGTGGCGCACCGCGCATGGGGCGGCCGCCATGAGTCTCGAAGCGGTGCGCGGCTCACCCGATCCGTTCGACGCCCGAATCCACGACGCCCGTCCTCACCCCTGGCAACAGCGCTCGGCGGCGCTGCTGCGTGAGCTGCTCGCCGACAGTGAAATTCGTGAATCGCACCGCGACAACGACCCACGGGTGCAGGACGCGTATTCGCTGCGCTGCACGCCGCAGGTATTGGGGGCGGTAGGTGAAGGACTCGCGTTCGCGGAACGGATCGTGGCTACCGAGCTCAATGCGGCGACCGACAATCCGCTCGTGTTCGGGGACGCAGTGCTCTCCGGTGGCAACTTCCACGGCCAGCCGATCGCCTTGGCGCTCGATGTGGTCGCCATCGCGTTGACGACGCTGGCCGGGCTGGCGGAGCGGCGGCTGGAGCGGGTCGTCAATCCTGATCTGTCGTCCGGGCTGCCGGCGTTCCTGGCGCGCGAGCCGGGCCTCGAGTCGGGATTCATGATCGCGCAGATCGCGGCGGCGGCGCTGGTGGCCGATTGTCGGGTGCTCGCGACGCCCGCAAGCGTGCAGTCGGTGCCGACGGAGGGCAATCAGGAAGACGTCGTGCCGATGGGGATGACCGCCGCGTGGAAGGCGGGCCGCATCCTCGCGAATGCCGAGCGGGTCATCGCGATCGAGTTGCTCGCCGGGGCGCAGGGGCTCGAGTACCTGAAGCCGCTGCGGCCCGCGAAAGCGGTTGCGCGCTTGCACGCCGCCGTGCGGCAGGAATCGGCGCCCCTTACGGCAGACCGGCCCCTGACCGCCGATATCGAGCGAGTGACGCTGCGCATCCGCGAAGGCAGGTTCGCCTCGTGAAGGCCCCGCGCGGCACCACGAAATCGTGCAAGGGTTGGATTCAGGAAGCTGCCCTGCGCATGCTGATGAACAATCTCGATCCGGAGGTCGCCGAGCGGCCCGATGATCTCGTCGTGTACGGCGGCACGGGCAAGGCGGCGCGTAATTGGGCGTCCTTCGATGCGATCTGCCGCACGCTCCGGGTACTCGATGACGACGAGACGCTGCTCGTGCAGTCGGGCAAGCCGGTCGCCGTGTTCACGACGCACGCGGACGCGCCGCGCGTGCTCATCGCGAACGCGAATCTGGTCGGTCGGTTCGCGACGTGGGACGTGTTTCGCGATCTGGAGCGGCGCGGGCTCATCATGTATGGGCAGATGACGGCGGGGTCGTGGATTTACATCGGGACGCAGGGGATACTGCAAGGGACATACGAGACCTTTGCCGCCGTCGCAGCGCGGCACTTTCAAGGATCGCTGCGCGGCCGAATCGTGCTCACGGGTGGACTCGGCGGCATGGGTGGGGCCCAGCCGCTCGCCGCGACCATGAACGAGGGAATCTGTCTCGCCGTCGAGGTCGACCCCGCCCGCGTGCAACGCCGGTTGGAGACCCGCTATCTCGACCGATCGACGACGTCGCTCGACGAGGCGCTCGCGTGGTGTGCGGAGGCGAAGCGGCGCGGCGAACCTCTGTCGGTGGGGCTCGTCGGCAACTGCGCGGAGATACTCCCGGCGCTGGTCCGCCGCGGGTTTACCCCGGATGTCGTAACCGATCAGACATCGGCCCATGACCCGCTCAACGGATACATCCCCGCAGGGTTCAGTCCCCCCGAAGCCGCCGACCTGCGGCGCAAGTCTCCCGGCGATTACATCGCGCGCGCCCGCGCGAGCATCGCCATCCATGTGGGCGCGATGCTCGAGCTGCGAAAGCGCGGCACGATCGCGTTCGATTACGGCAACAACATCCGCACTGAAGCACGCGACGCCGGCGTGACGGACGCGTTCGACATTCCCGGGTTTGTCCCGGAATACATCCGGCCGCTGTTCTGCGAGGGGAAGGGACCGTTTCGGTGGGTGGCGCTCTCCGGGGAGACGAAGGATCTGCACCGCACCGACGCCTTGGTGCTGGAGTTGTTCCCGGACAACGCCCACCTCAGACGGTGGATCACGCTGGCGCGGGAGCGCGTCGCGTTCCAGGGACTTCCGGCGCGCATCTGCTGGCTGGGGCAGGGGGAGCGTGCCCGGTTCGGCGGCGCGTTGAACGAGCTGGTGCGACGGGGCGAGCTGTCGGCTCCGATCGTCATCGGTCGGGACCATCTCGATACGGGGTCGGTCGCATCGCCATTTCGAGAAACGGAGAACATGCGCGACGGCTCCGATGCGATCGCGGACTGGGCGATCCTCAATGCGCTGCTCAATACGGCTTCCGGCGCATCGTGGGTCTCGTTCCATCACGGCGGCGGCGTCGGGATCGGGAATTCGCTGCATGCCGGGCAGGTCATCGTCGCTGACGGCACGGCAGCGGCCGCCAAGCGCCTCGAGCGCGTACTCACCAACGATCCCGGCATCGGGGTGGCCCGGCACGCCGACGCCGGCTATCCCGAGGCGATCGCCGCGGCGCGACGCCATCACATCCGCTTGCCCATGAGCGAGGATCTCGACTGAAGACTTTGCTGGTCGGCGCGCGCCAAATCGTGACGTGTCGTGGGCCCGCGCGTGCCCGGCGCGGGCGCGAACTGGCCGAGGTGGAGGTGCTGCAGGACGCAGCGGTCCTGATCGACGGCGAGACGATCGCCTGGGTCGGGCCTCGCCGGGAGGCGCCGAAAGTAGGGGCGCAGCATGCTGCGCCCCTGCAAGTGGTGGAAATCACGGGCGTCCTTTTCCCGGGGTTCATCGATTGCCACACCCACGCCGTCTTCGGTGCGCCCCGCCTCGACGATCAGGAACGGCGCGCGCTCGGCGTCGATTACAAGGCCATCGCGGCCGCCGGGGGCGGCATCTTGCAGTCGGTGCGCGATGTGCGAGCGCGATCCGAGGCGGAGCTCGCGGCTCTGACGCTGTCCCGTCTCGCGGCATTACTGGCGCGCGGCGCGACCACCATCGAAGTGAAATCGGGCTACGGCCTGGAATTGGAGGCCGAGCTGAAGCAGCTCCGCGTGATTCGTCGACTCGCCGGCGAGCTGCCCGCCACGCTCGTTCCGACATTTCTGGGTGCGCACGAGGTGCCGCCGGAGTATCGCGGCAAACGCGCCGAGTATGTGCGGCTGCTGTGTGAGGAGATGATCCCGGCGGTGGCCCGCGAGGGACTGGCACGATGTTGCGACGTGTTCTGCGAGCCCGGAGTCTTCAGCGCACCGGAAAGTCGTCAGATCCTCACCGCCGCCGCCCGCCATGGACTGGCGGTCAAGCTGCACGCGGATGAGCTCGAGGGATCCGGCGGCGCGCAGCTCGCCGTCGAGCTGGGGGCGCTGTCCGCCGATCATTTGGCGGCGATTTCAGATGAGGGGATCCGGGCGCTCGCCGGCAGCTCAACCGTCGCGGTCCTGCTCCCCGCGACGATGATTTTTCTGGGCCGGCGGTCGCAGGCGCCGGCGCGACGGTTGATCGAGGCGGGCGCCGCAGTCGCCCTCGCGACCGACTTCAATCCGGGCACGTCCCCCACCATGAGTCTTCCGCTGGTCATGGCGCTCGGCGTGTCTCAACTCGGGCTGCGTCACGCGGAAGTTGTGATGGCGGTGACGGTCAACGCCGCCGCCGCGCTCGGCCTAGCCGCGAACCGTGGGCAAATCGCGCCGGGGTGTGTCGCCGACCTCGTGGTAGCGGCCGTAGACGACTGGCGGGAGATCGGCTACTGGTTGGGCACGGACGTCGTAAGCGCCGTCTGGACAGCGGGTTCGGCTTGTCCCGCCTAGACGGCTCCGATATCTTAGTCGTTCCATGTCCAAGCTTGAGCAACTCAAAGAGAAGGCGAAGGGTCTCGAGGCCAAAGATCCGAAAAAGGCCGTGGAGATCTGGCTGGACGTTTTGAACAACCAGGATGAGACCAATCCTGACCTCTCCATCTATAACCGTATCGGCGATCTCTACATCAAGCTGAAGGACCCGGGCCAGGCGGCGGACTACTACGATCAGGCCGTCGACAAGTACGCCGAGCTCGGATTTCACAACAACGCCATCGCGATGTGTAACAAGGTGCTGCGCAACGCCCCCGCGCGGCAGTCAACGTATTTGAAGCTGGCCAAGTTGTACGCCGCCAAGGGATTCATCGCGGAAGCGAAGCAGAACTTCGTCGAATACGCCGAGCGGATGCAGAAAGCGGGAAAGATCGAACACGCCTTCGCGGCGCTGAAGGAATTCACCGACATTTCCCCGGAGAGCGCGAATCTCCGCGAGATGCTTTCGGAGCACCTCAAGATGTACGGCGCCGATCCCGGCAAGCGCGCCTCCTCGGCAGGCGGCCGGCCGAGCGCGACGCCTCCGAGAACCGCGCCCCCGGCCGGGGGTGGCGACGATTTGTCGAAGTCGGGCAAACGCAAGACGTCGAGTCTCGTCTTTCTCGATCTCGACGCACCGCGCGTCGCGAAAGGCGTTAAGGCGCCGCCTGCCGCCGCGGCGCCTGTCGGTCCTCCCCCGCCCGTTGCGCCGCCGATTCCGCCTCCCGCCGCGGAGCGCCTGATCGAGGAGGTTGAGCCAGAGCCTGACGAGTCGCTGGAGATCGAGACGACCAGTCTCGTCGACGAGGCGCCCGGCGTGAGTGGGGGGAATACCGGCGGCATGTTGGAGGGTCTCGAGACGACGGTCGCGGATTTTGGCCACGTCCAGGCGTCCAGTCCCAAGACGCCGTCGATCCGCGAAGAGCTCAATCCGGCCGACCTCGACCTCGAACCCATAGCCGAGCTCGAGCCGACCGCGCCCGAGCCGGCCGCGCCGCAGCGGACCGCGCCCGAAGTGACTGCGGACGAGGGGATCGAGCTCGAAGGGGCGGATCTGGTGCTGGAGGGGAATGTCGCGGAGGCTCCGAAGGCGCCGCCGAAAGGGCCGCCCCCGAAGGCCGCACCCAAGCCACCGATCTTCCGGAAGCCGGCGGCATCCACGCCGGAGCCACCGCGCGTAAAACCGGTGGTTCCGAAGCGGCCCTCGGCTCCAACGCCGGCGCATGGGGCGAAGGCACCGTCAGTTCCTGGGAAACACAAGACGGTGGTGGAGGTCCCGCCGCTCGAGCTCGAGCCGGACTTCGAGACGGGCACGACCGAGGCGGGACATGACATCGACGATGAACCGCTGGCCGTCGACGAACCGCCGCGGCATCCGAGTTTTATCCAGACCGAGGATGAGACGTCGATTTCCACCGGCGGACGGCGGTCCGGGTTTATCGATCTGGGGATCGACGAAATCAGCAGCGGCGGCGACCAGGCCGGCTCGCTCGTGTTTTCCAACATCGAGGAAACGCCTGCGGCGCCCGGCATTGAAGAGCTCGAATCGCGCGTCGCAGATAACCCCGACGATCCGGAAGCGCATCAGGCGCTTGGTGAAGCGCTGATCGAGCAGGGAGACCGCGATCGGGGAATCGAGGAGCTCGACATCGCGACGGCGGGCTACGAGAATGCCGGCAATCTCTCCCAGGCCCGCCATCTCGTCGACGAGGTGCTCCGGCTCGATCCGAACAGCGTACGCCACCGGCAAAAGGCGGTGGAGTTCGCATTCAAGGCAGGCGACAAGCCCAAGCTGATCGACGCCTATCTCGAGCTGGCTGACGCACTGCTGCGTTCGGATCTTCCCGACAAGGCACGGGCGGTATACGCGCGCGTGGCCGAGCACGATCCCAAGAACGAGCGTGCGAAAGCGGCGCTGTCAATGCTCGCGCCCGCGGTGGCGACGCCCGCCCCCTCCGGAAAACCGGAAGGCAAGGTCAAGGCGAAAGACGCCAAGATGAAAGTCCGCCATGAAGCCGCCGTGGACGGCGATTTCATCGACCTCGGTTCCATGCTGACCGACGAGGAGGACCTCGACGCGCGGGCGAAGGACAGCCGGATGACTGTTGCCGATGAGGAGCCCACCGGCGACGAAGAGCAGGACTTCCAAGACATGCTGGCGCGCTTCAAGCAGGGAATCGACGAGAACATCGACGAGGCGGACTTCCAGTCTCACTACGACCTGGGCGTCGCCTTCAAGGAGATGGGTCTCCTCGACGAAGCGATCGCCGAGCTGCAGAAGGCGCTGCGCGCGCCCGAGGGAAAGCTGCGCACGTCGGAGATGCTGGGTGTCTGCTTCTTCGAAAAGGGCGCGTACGGCGTCGCGGAAACGATTCTGCGCCGTGGCCTCGATCTCCCGGCCTCCGGCGATCAGGAACGATTGGGCATCCTGTACTGGCTCGGCAGGGCACTGGAGCAGCAGGGCAGGAAAGCCGATGCGCGCGACTTGTACGGTCGCGTGTTCGCGGTCGACATCCGGTTCCTCGATGCCGAGCAGCGCGTAAAAGCGCTTGCGAAGGCGAAATAGCGTGAGTCAACAGGTCGCCCGCGTCAGCCTGCGCGACGTCCAGCGGCCCGTCGCCGGTGAATTGGAACAGGTGGTACTGGAGCTGCGGCGTGTGATCGCCGCGGACTTTCCGATCGTGAGTGAGGTGAACGATCACCTGCTCCACATGAAGGGGAAGTTGTTCCGCCCTACGCTGCTTCTGCTGAGTCATCAGGCGGCGGAATTGAAGGATCCGCGTGCCGTCACCCTCGCCGCCGTTGTGGAGCTCATCCACCTCGCCACGCTGGTACACGACGATTCGGTGGACCACTCCGTGCTGCGGCGTGGGCTGCCGACGATCAATGCGCTGTTCTCGCACCAGATCGCCGTGATCATGGGGGACTATCTCTATTCGCGCGCGATCATCGAACTAGTGCGGCTGGAAGACCACGAGGCGCTGCGCGTGTTGGCGCGCGTGACCAATGAGATGACCGTGGGCGAGATGCGGCAGCTCGAAGCCCATGACAAGCTCGCCTACGGCGAAGGCGCGTACGACGAGCTCATTCGGGCCAAAACCGCGTCGCTGTTGTCGGGTGCATGCGAGGTGGGCGCCCTGACCGCGCCCCCCGCCTTCCGCCACGCGTTGGCGCGCTTTGGGATGCTGCTCGGCATGGCCTTCCAGATCACCGATGACCTGCTGGATTACACCCAGCCGGAGGCGGTGACCGGAAAACCGTCCGGTCTGGACTTGCGGGAGCATAAGGTGACGCTGCCCCTGATCGTGGCGCTGTCGCGTGTATCGGCCGATGAGCGGCTGGTGATTGCCGAGCTGATGGAAGCTGCGGAGCCGAGTGACGATCTGGTGAATGAGGTGATTCGGTTAGTCGAGAGCGCGGGCGGGTTGGAGACGGCGCGGCAACGGGCCCTGGATCTCGCCCAACAAGCGGAGGCCGAACTGGACGTCTTGCCGCCCTCGCCGGCGCGTGACGCGCTGCAGGGCAGCATCGCCTACGCCGTGGAGCGGCGCAGCTAGGCCGTGGCGTACGGTCCACGTCGTCCCGGTTTCTATCTCGGGGTTCTGGCGATAGGCTTCGTGGTGGGGGGCTTGTTGCAGTCCTTTCTGAGACGGTTTTTGCCTCAGGGGCCGGCGAAAGAGGTGTTCACGTGGTCGGTGACGCCGACGATCGGGCCGGTGCACCTGGATTTGCTGGTGCTGTCGATTACGCTCGGACCGATCGGGCTCGATGTCTCGCTCCTCGCCGTCGTCGGCGTGGTCATCGCGTATCTCGTGGCCCGTTCGCTCTTTTAGAAAGGCGCCCATGCTCGGCAATCTCGGTTTCACCGAAATCGCGATCCTGGTGCTCATCCTGGTGCTGTTCTTCGGGGCGAAGCGCATTCCGGAGATCGGCGCGTCGATCGGGAAGGGGATCAAGGAATTCAAGCGGGGCCTCAAGGACGCTGAGCCGAGTGAACCGCCGCCGACGACGGTGCCGCCTCCGGCGTCGGGCGAGCGGCCGAAGCGCCTAACGGAATAGACGCCGCTGGGAGTTGGCGATGGGATTGGGAAACCTGAGTGGCGGTGAAATCGTCATCCTGATGCTCATTGTCCTGCTTGTCTTCGGGGCCAACCGGCTGCCGGAGGCAGGGAAGGCTGTGGGCAGGGGACTGCGGGAGTTTAAGCGCGCGCTCTCGGAAGCGGAAAACAGCATCCATCAGCTGCCCTCGTCGTCGTCACGAAACGAGGAGCTGCCGCGTGATGCGAAGCCGAAGCGCCTGGTAGAGTAGGTTACAGCGACCCAGTCGTGGCGTCCGCCGCGGCCTGGGATTTGAAGATGTCCTTGCGCCGATCCACGATCTTCGCCTGGGCGCGCACATCCTCCATATACTGCTGCATCCTTGCCTGCATCGCCGCCTGGCGGAACTGCGTGCGCTGGACATCGCGCTGCGCGAGCCAAGCGGTGGAATCGGCGGGCTTGCGTTGCAACGACTGAATGATGAAGTACCCGCTTTCGCCCTGGAGTGCGCCGCTGCGCTCCCCCGCCTTGAGACCGAACGCCGCACCGACCGCCAGCGGCTCGCGTGCGAGATAGCTGGGCGGCCGAATCCGTGTGAACGGACCGAAGCGCTCCGCCTGCAGCGCATGCGCGCTGGCCGCGGCGACCAGATCGCTCGTCCCTTGCAGCAGCGTCGCCAGTGAATCGGCCCGACGCTGCGCCAGCGTCTTCTGTCGCTCCAGTCGGACCAGGGCACTGACCCGGTCGCGAATCTGCTTCAGCGGCGGCACACCGGCCGCGGTGACCGAATCGAGCCGGAAGACGTAGTAGCCGGATGAAGCGTCGATGACAGGGCTGGTCTCGCCGGGTCGCGCTTCGAAGGCCCACACACTCACATCGGGGATGACGTACGGACCGAGCGTGAAGCGCTCGCCCTCCGTGACCGAATACGCCGGCGACACCTGGAGCCCGAGACGATGCGCGGTGCTGTCGAGCACCGTCGGGTCGCTCCGCTCCGCGGCCAGGCGCTCGAGCGTGTCGGCTCGCGCCTCGACGTGATCGAGGTGCTCGCCCTGGAGCGCGACGGGGATCAGAATGTGACGGACCTTCAACGAGTCGCCTTTCACCTGGTCGACGCGAATCAGGTGATAGCCAAACCGCGACGCCACTGGCGCCGAGATCTGACCCGGCTTGAGGCTGCGCACAGCCTGCATGAACTCCGGGACGAAGCCCGTCTCGTTCTTCTTGATCCAGCCCAGATCGCCACCGCGCTGGCCGCTGCCCGTGTCGCTCGATTCGCGGCGCGCGACGTCTTCGAACTTGGCGCCATGCACCAGCTCGGCGCGCACCCGTGCGACGTGCGCCCGAGCCACCGCGCTGTCGGCGGCGTTCGCCAGGCGCGGCTGTGCGATGAACCTGACGTACGCGACGGCCGGGCGCTTGAAGTCATCAGGGTGCTTCGCGACGTAGGCCGCCAGCTCGGCGTCGCTGATCGCGCTGGTATCCGGAACCGTATAGGGCCAGATCGCGAGCGAGGCGATGCGCACCGAGTCGTGCTGGTCGCGATAGATCCGCCAAAGCTTGGCGTCGGAAACGTACACGTCGCTCGTGAGGTACTGCTGCAGTTTGATCAGCGGAATCTGCTGGCGGTAAATCGCCTCGAGCTGCGCGAGCAAATTGCGGTCGGACGTCGTCGAGATGAACTGCTGCCATTTGCGGATATCGAATTGGCTGTCGGTCTGGAACTGCGGATCGCGCATCACTTCGGGCGGCGGGGACGTCCGCGCGGTCTCGATGATCTCCTCGTCGCTCACGCGAATGCCGAGCCGCTGGTACTCCTGCTCGAGGAGCGCGTCCTCGATCATCTGGTTGATGACGTGATCCTGGATCTGCTTGTCTTCCTCTTTCGAGACTGGGGCACTGCCGTTCTGTTGCCGATACTGTTCCGAGGCGACCTGCACGCGTTGCTGGTATTCAGCGACCTGGAATTCCTTGCCGTTGACGCGGAGCACCACGTTGCCGCTCGGGCCGAGGATGCTCATCACTTGTCCGATCGCGAGCCATGCCACGAAGGCGATGGCGAGGATGTAAAAGATCCATTTGGCATTGGACCGCATGGTGCGCAGCATGGCGACTCCGAATTCCGGTCAAACGAGGGGCTGAAGGGGCATAAGTCTAAAAACCACAACGCACAAACTCAAGCGCACAGCCGCCCGGGTCATTTGACAGCGACGTTCACCAAACACTATCTTCGCCCAATTCCCACATAGACTTAGGCAGTCAAACGGAGTGCCGTGGCCTACACGAGCGAGATCGACAAACTAGAAGCGCGCTTTCGGGACAACCCGAAGGGGCGGAACTTCGCGCCCCTCGCGGACGCCTATCGTAAAGCAGGGCTTATAGATAACGCGGTTGACCTCTGCCAGAACGGCTTGAAGCTCCATCCCGATTACGTCAGCGCCTACATCGTCTACGCTCGCTGCCTCGTCGACAAGAAAGACGATGCCGGAGCGTTAGGGGTGTTTCGGAAAGTGCTGGAGCTCGACGGGGAGAACATTATTGCCCTGCGCGGTCTCGCCGAGCTGGCCGAGCGGAACGGGAAGTACGAGGAAGAGGTCGAGTGGCTCGGCCGGCTGCTGAACGCCGACCCCATGAATGGGGACGCTGCGGAGGCGCTCGCGCGGGCTAAGGGAAAAGTCGGGACGAAGCCTGTGGAGGCCGCCGCCACGACTCAGATGATCAAGCCCGACTTCGCCGTTGAACACGAAGAGCCCGAGTCCGTCGAGCTTGCCAAGCCCTCCCGACCGTCGACCGGCGGTCCCGACGTCGAGAACTTCGACAACCCGATCAGCTTCAATCCCAATGCACATGCGGCCGCAAAGGCAGACGGGTTGGAAGTCCAAGAGGACGTCGAGCTGAATCCGCAGCAGATCGAGCAGGTGGAGATCGAAGGGCTGGCGCGCACGCAGTACGAAGGCAGCGGGATGTTCAGGCTGGATGCACCGGACCCCGCGCGTGGCGCCGAGAGCGCACCGGACCTCGACGAAGCCCTTCCGCAAGTCGATCTGCCGCTGATCATGCCCGACGACGAGATACAGGCTCCTCCGTCACGAGCCCCGCAGCGGCAACACGCCGCGCCGCCTCCGGCACCAGTTCCACCGCCTCCGCCGCCACCGCCGCCTCCAGCAGCGCGGGTCTCAGCGCCTTCACCCACTCCCCCTCCGGCGGCTGTCGCACTTTCGGACGACGATGGGGCGGCCGATACCGCGACGCTGTCGCGGGCCGAGCCCGTCCTGACGGAAACGATGGCCGAGCTGTATCTGAAACAGGGCCATCAACAGGATGCCTTGCGCGTGTACCACGCGTTGCTGGCGCAGCGTCCGAACGACGCGAAACTGCGGCGGAGAGTCGAGCAGCTGTCCTCCGGCGGTAAGAAGGGCTCGGGGATTTCTGCGCAGGCCTTTCTCAAAGGGATTTGGGCAGGCAGACCGGCCCAGGAGGTAGCGCCACCGATCGATGAGCCACACAGCACTTTGGGTGCCGCGTTCGACGTCGCTGGCCCGCTCCCCGGGGAGCCGTCCCATCCGGCGGCCGACCACATCTCGCTCGATTCGGTTTTCGGCGAGGAGGTCGCACGGCATGCGAGTGCCGAACCGGCGGAGAGCGCAGCCGCCGCTGAGACGCCTCTTGCGACGTCGCAGGCACCGAGTGATGGGTCGAAGACCGGCGGTTTCTCCTTCGATGAGTTCTTCGCCGGGGGCAAGCCCGGCGCCGGCACGCAGGCCGCCGAGGCGGCATCTCCGAAGACACCCGGCGCCAGCCGCACATCCGGCCGGACGCAGCGGCCCCCCGAGGACGAGGCGGAGGCGGATCAGTTCCAGCAGTGGTTGAAGAAGCTCAAATCCTAGTGCCTCCCCGCATCGCCGTGCTGAATGGCCCCAATCTGAACCTGTTGGGCGAACGCGAGCCTGAGATCTACGGCCGCACGAGTCTCGCGGACATCGAACGCCTGACGAAGGAGCGCGCGCGCGCGTTGGGTGTCGAATGCACGTGGATCCAGACGAATCATGAAGGCGAGCTGGTCGAGGCGATCCAGGGCCTGAAGGGGCAGGCCGACGGGGCGGTCATCAACGCGGCGGCTTTTACCCACACGAGTCTCGCGGTGCGCGACGCGTTGCTCGCGGTCCGCGTGCCGTTCGTCGAAGTGCATCTCTCCAACATTTTCGGACGCGAGCCGGAGCGGCGCCGGTCCTTGCTTGCGGATCTCGCCGTGGGCGTGGTGACGGGATTCGGGGCCGACAGCTATCGTCTGGGGCTCGAGGGCCTTGTCAGCCGGCTCAAGTCGCGATAGACGGCCGGAGCGGCACGCGGCGCTCGCCGCGCTGCTGGCAGTGGAAGGCCTGGACGCTTTGCTCGTCACGTCGCGTCCCAATATCCGCTACCTGACGGGGTTCAGCGGATCGGCCGGTGTGGTCGTTGCAACGCGCGGGATGCTGCTGCTGGTGACGGATTTTCGCTATGACGAGCAGGCGCGCGACCAAGCCGGTACCGTGGCGCGCGTCGAGATCGAGGGAACGAGCGTCTGGGACAGGCTGCTCAAGGAACTGCCGACGGTCACGACCGGAACGCTCGGCACGATCGGCTACGAGACGCACACGCTGAGTGTGAAGGATGCCGAGCGCTTCTCGAGCGCCGCCGCGAGCGCGTGGCGCTGGAAACCCGCGGGCGAGCTGGTGGAACGGCTGCGCGTGCGGAAGGACCCGGGCGAGATTGCCGCGATTCGCGCCGCCGCGGAGCTGGCGACGGCCGCGCTGCGAGACACGCTGACCGCCGTGCGGCCGGCGGGTGGGCAGACGGAGCTGGAGATCGCGGGACTCCTCGAGGGTGCGCTGCGGCTGCACGGGAGCGAAGCACATCCGTTCCCGACGATCGTGGCGAGCGGACCGCGCAGCGCGCTGCCCCATGCGCACACGAGCGCCCGTCCGGTGGCACCAGGGGAATGGCTGCTGCTGGATTTCGGCGCGGTGGTCGACGGTTATTGCGCCGACATCACGCGCACGGTGGTCGTCGGCGCGCGCGCCGACGAGTCGCAGCGCGCGCTGTACGGACTGGTACAGGACGCGCAGCGGCGTGCGCGCGAGGGGATCCGCGCGGGCATGACCGGCCGCGAAGCCGATGCGTTGGCGCGCGACGCGATTGAGGCGCGCGGCTTCGGCGCGGCGTTCGGGCATTCGACGGGTCACGGCGTCGGTCTCGAAGTGCACGAGGCGCCGCGGCTCGCGCGTACGGCCGCAGATCCACTGCCCGAGGGCGCTGTCGTGACGATCGAGCCTGGTGTGTACGTCGCGGGCAGAGGCGGTGTGCGCATCGAGGATGACGTCCATCTGTCGGCGGACGGTCCGGTGTTACTGACGGACGGCTGCACGGATCTCGTGGAACTGGTGTAGGGCCTCGGGGGGGGTATCTTCACGGTATGAAGCTCGACATCATTGCGCAGATCGTGCAGATCCTGAAGGACGCCCCAGAGGTGGGCGCGATCGAGATCCGCCGCGGTCTGTTCGGCGCGTGGTCGTCGGTGCGGGTGTCGAAGGCTGGGCATGGCAATGCCCTCGGCGTGGGGGGCCATGTCGTTGTCACACAACCGACTGCACCATCGGCGAGCACCCCAGCCGTGCCGGGGGCGTCCCAGGCGCCGGCACCCTCTGCCGGACCGCAATTGCTCGAGATCAAGTCGCCGATGGTGGGGACGTTCTACCAGTCGCCCGAGCCCGCCGCGCAGCCCTACGTCAAAGTTGGTAGCCGGGTGAATGTGGGGCAGGTGGTCTGCATCATCGAGGCCATGAAGATCATGAACGAGATCGAATCCGAGGTCGCAGGCGTGATTCGAGAGGTCAGCGCGCAAAACGCGCAGCCGGTGGAGTTCGGCCAGGTCCTTTTCCGGGTGGATCCGCATGGGTGAGGCGACACAAAGCAATCTGCCGGCATTCAACTTCAAACAAGCAATCACGCACATGGTGCAGCGCAACGGCTCCGACTTGCTGCTCAAGGTCGGCCGGCCGGCGACGATCCGCGTGAACGGCGATCTGGTGGCGCTCGATACCGCGCCGCTCAAGCCGGAAGAGTTGAAGTCGCTGGCCGAGCAAATCATGACGCCGCGGCAGGTCAAGGAGTTCGCCGAGCACAAGGAGGCGGACTTCGCGATCGGCGTCCCCGGCGTCGGCCGGTTCCGCACCAACGTCTATCAGCAGCGCGGCACCGTGGCGTTCGCCTTCCGGGCGATCCCCTACGAAGTGAAGCAGATTCGCGAGCTCAACCTGCCCGGCGTGCTCGAGGAGATCGCGCTCAAGCCGCGCGGGCTGGTCCTCGTGACGGGCGTGACGGGGTCGGGAAAATCGACCGCGCTCGCGGCAATGATCAATCACGTGAATACGAACCGGCGCGTGAACATCATCACGATCGAAGACCCGATCGAGTTCCTGCATCGCGACCAGCACGCCAATATCTCACAGCGCGAGGTCGGCAACGACACGCTGTCGTTCAATTCGGCGCTGCGGCACGTGCTACGGCAGGATCCCGACCTCATCCTGATCGGTGAGATCCGCGATATGGAGACGCTCGATACGGCGCTGAAGGCGGCGGACACCGGCCACATGGTGTTTTCGACGCTGCACACGACGGACGCCACGCAGACGATCAACCGCGTCATTTCGTTTTTCCCCCCCCACCAGCACGACGAGATTCGCCACCTCCTCTCCACGGCGCTGCAGGCGATCGTGTCGCTGCGTCTCGTACCGCGCAAGGACGGGCGAGGCCGCGTGCCGGCGGCCGAGATCCTGATCAATACGGCGGCTGTGGCGGACAACATCCGCGATCTCTCCAAGCTGCTCAACATCCCGCAGCTCATCGCCGAGGGCTCGGTGCAGTACGGCATGCAGAGCTTCGACCAGTCGCTGTTCCACTGGTACCAGCAAGGCGTCATCAGCTACGAGAGCGCCATTTTCTACGCGACGAACCCGAGCGAGTTCGCGCTGAAAGTCTCGGGCGTCGACTCCTCGGGGAACCGGCTCGGCGGGGCCGACCAGGCCGGGGCGATCGAGCTGACGCCCTAATGTTCAAGAAAGTGCTGATCGCCAACCGCGGGGAGATTGCCCTGCGGGTGATCCGCGCGTGCAAGGAGCTGGGCGTCGAGACGGTGGCGGTGTATTCGGAGGCCGACCGGGAGTCGCTGCACGTGCGCTTCGCCGACGACGACGTCTGCATCGGCCGCGCCCCGAGCCGCGACAGCTACCTCAACATCCCGCGTCTGATCGCCGCGGCCGAGATCACCGGGGCGGACGCGATCCATCCGGGCTACGGGTTCCTCGCCGAAAACGCCGAGTTCGCCGAGAAGGTCAGCGCGTCCAACATCGCGTTCATCGGACCGTCGCCGGACCAGATCCGGCAGATGGGCGACAAAGCAGCGGCCCGCAAACTCGCGAAAGCGCAGGGCGTGCCGACTGTGCCCGGCTCACCCGGTCCGGTCGAGTCGCTGGAGGAAGGCCAGCAGGTCGCTGAGCAAATCGGGTTCCCCGTCATCATCAAGGCGGCGGCCGGCGGCGGCGGCAAGGGAATGCGCGTCGCCAACGACGCCGATCAGTTCGCGCAGTCGTTCACGCTCGCCAAGCAGGAAGCACTGGCCGCCTTCAATTCCGACGAGGTCTACATCGAGAAGTATCTGGCCCGCCCGCGGCACATTGAGATCCAGATCATGGGCGACACGCACGGCAAGGTCATGCACCTGTGCGAGCGCGACTGCTCGGTGCAGCGGCGCCACCAGAAGCTTGTGGAAGAAGCGCCGTCGCCGGCGGTCGATCAGACGCTACGCCAGGACATCGGCGACGCCGCGGTGAAGCTGGCCGAGGCCATCCGGTACGTCGGCGCGGGGACGATCGAGTTTCTGCTGGACGCGGACGGTTCTTTCTACTTTATGGAGATGAACACCCGGATTCAGGTCGAGCATCCGGTCACGGAGATGTGCACGAATTTCGATTTGGTGAAAGAGCAGATCTCCGTTGCGGCCGGGGCGCCGCTGTCGCTCGTGATGAATGGGCACCGGTTGCGCGGGCACGCGATCGAATGCCGAGTGAACGCCGAGGATCCCAGCCGCAACTTCCAGCCATCCCCCGGACTGATCACCGCCTACCATCCGCCCGGTGGTCCGGGCGTGCGGGTCGACACGCACATCTACGCCGGCTACACCGTGCCGCCGTACTATGATTCGTTGCTCGCCAAGGTGATCGTCCACGGCAACACGCGCACCGAGGCGCTCGCCCGCATGCGCCAGGCCCTCGATTCTTTTATCATTGAGGGCGTGACTACGACGATTCCGTTCCTGGGCCGGGTCATGCGCCACCCGGACTTTGTCGCGGGCACGGTCGATACGAAATTTCTCGAGCGCGCGCCGCACCTCCTCAAAGATCAGCCATGAAGATCGACGTGTACCACACACCACTCGGCCTCAATGCGGGGGATCTGACCGGCCGAGCGGTTGTCGTCATTGATGTCCTCCGCGCCACCAGCACGATCGTCACCGCGCTCGCGGCGGGCGCGAAGGCGATCGTGCCGGCCGCCAGCTCGGACGAAGTGGTCCGGCTCACCGCCAATCTCGAAAAGAACGGGATCGTGCTCGCCGGCGAGCGCCGCCTGTCGAAAATCGAGGGCT
>Ga0209161_10000165_pt1 | contig 50068 bp, 54 predicted proteins | sample GraSoiAngelo_155_FD_186169 | JGI IMG/M metagenome (GOLD analysis project Ga0209161, IMG submission 186169) | Grasslands soil microbial communities from the Angelo Coastal Reserve, California, USA - 14_1009_13_30cm (SPAdes) (version 2) | ecosystem: Environmental > Terrestrial > Soil > Grasslands... | reverse complement strand
CCAGAACTCTCGCGAGATCACCGGCATCGTAATCATACAGCCCACGCCGCCACGAACAAACCTTCCCCAGACAACCTGCCTGTACCAGAACCGCGAGTCCAGCCGCACAGCTATCTCTCGAGTCAATGCAAAAAGCGCATCATCTTCTGGACTCGGACCAGTCTTGATTCGGTCGTACCATCTCAGAGGACGAAGCTTGACCAAGGGTCCATACCACACTTGCCCCCCATCGTAATACACTTAGTGGAATGATACCTGAGACATATACCGGCTGGAAGATGATGATATCTCCCCAGCACGACAAAACAAGACCAATACGGCCTAAATGGAAGTCTTCCAACTCCCGGATTCCATAGCCCAGAAACTTGGCAGGCCTCTATGTTTTTGACTTGGACCCTTAAGCTTGTATTGGGCACTCTGGATTGAGACTCCGGGCGGTACATCTCTTCGCAGTACTTGCCGTTCTGGCACTATTGCTCTCTTCTCCCGTAAAGGCACAGAGTGCGAGCTCAGTTTTCCAAACGGACCTTGTGACAGAGAAGTCCTCGTACAAGATTAATGAGATGGTCTACGCCAAGCTCGTTCTGTACAACCCCACCGCCCAACGCATGGCTGTCCATTTCTCTGGTGGGTGTTGGTTTAGCTTCGTCGTTCGCGACATGCTTGGAACTGTGATCCATAACGAAACATGGCCTGCTTGCGATCCGGACATTAACGGCTACGAGAACACCACGAATGTAATGTTAGTAGATCCCGGCGGAGGCCGCTGGTTCCCGATGACTTGGAACCAACTTGATGGAATGGGGAAGCATGTACCAGTGCCAGCAGACTATGTCTTGTCTTGGAGTTTCAAGAATCCTGACCCGCCGATCCGAGAAGCCTCAAAGACGATAACCCTGACAGATCAGGTGCAGTCGCAGTTAGAGGCTTTCTCAGCATCTGCCTTCCGATTCTTACAGGACTTCCCACCTGTGGTTTGGTTTTGTGGGATTTGTCGGAACGATTCCGTAGTCCCGGGCGTTGAAACGGACAAGGACCTCCGCCAGACTCATGATGTTTGTGCCTGCTGCTCTATTGGGAATCGCAATCCTCATCCTCATCCTCGGGTTCTACTCCAACCAGCTCCTTTGCTTGGCGATTCAATGTCCGGGGACAATCTCCCTCCTCAACAGGATGAACGTCTATCTGCTGATCACTCCGATAATTTGGGGAATCCTATTCATAGTGGGAAAAATGGCCCCTGAAAAGCTGATGTGGCTTCCTCTTGTCATCTTTGAGTCCTGGACATTTTCCACTCTAATCATTGCGTTCTCCGTCCTCAACTCAGCTCAGGAACTTTGGAGGAACACCTTCTACTATGACCCGGCCATAGTGTGGCCAAGCTATACATTGATCCTTGCGAATATTCCCGCCCAGTTGATCTTTTATCGTGCCTTCAAGAAGAAGCTGTTGTCAATCGAGCCCTTCGTCCCTGTAGTCCCAAAACCGCCGTGGTGATTTCAGGCAGATTGGCTACTGTTTGATTGGGTTGGTGGTGCCTGCGAGTGGATAGACGATCTTTGGTCTGTCCCAAGGATGCTTGCTGATGTGTCCAAATGTTGCGAACGGATGATACGATGGTATCTCGTGTCTCGAGCCGTAGACTGCGAGTGCTAGGGCCCATAATCTGTCGTCGTGGGTCCCGGATCGATGGGAGAACTTCGTCTTTCCCGCCTCAGTCAGCTTGGCAATCTCCGCGTTCATCTCGATAATCAGCTCTCTATCGCGCGGTATGTGCAACCGCTTCTGTTCCATCACCTGTTTCATATGAGTCATGACGTCTGATTTCCGCGGTAGTGACAGCTCTATTCCCTTCACGTTCTTCACGCCAGCCCTCCGCGCGTTCTCAGGGAAGGCCTCTCCGACGCCCGTCTGATCAATATAGAAAGCTCGAACACTTTGGAACCGCTCTCCGACAAGCTTCATGTACTCGATTACCGCTTGGTATTCTGTTCCGAGAGCGAACCTCTTCATGTGAACGAGAGTAATCTGGCCGTTCTTCTTCAGGATGACAGCAACGACCGAATGATCTCTCTTCTGTCCCAAGTCCACGCCTACGTAGTAATCCTCGGCGGTGAAGCTTGCTCTGGACGCTTTGTCAGGAGTATTGCTACTCATTTTCTCGTTCGCCTCCCTCTTCCGGTTTGTTCAGATCTTTCACGTAACCTAAATGGTCGTCAACAGCGCTGTCAATCAGACTGTAGCTGAAGTATGCTTCTTCATCCTCTGAGAACTCAGCGAGCATCTCGCGCTGCCAACGCCACGGGTCCTCCCGCATCTGCCTCTCAAGCTTCTCCAAGATCCCCTTCTTCAACGGTCCACTTGGCTCTAGCGCATCGAGGAAGCTGACGTGATGGCGTGAGAAGTCTCCGTAGAGATCATCATCCATACACATTTCATAGAAGAGGCTGTCACGGGACCCAGGTGTGCTGGTTGCAATGAATCGGCCGTTCGTTGTACCAAGCGCAAAAACAATCGCATCGTACAATGCCCTATCATCTTCAATGTACGAAGCCTCATCGACGATTAACAGATCAAGCGTTAACCCTCTCACTGTTTCTGGGCTATTGGGAAACGCCTCGATGGTGGACCCGTTGGAAAACTCCAGCTTGGTCTTCAACGCCCGCCCCTCCAACGCGTTCCCCGGAAGCTTCGGCAGGAATGAAGAGGCCCGGCGTATCATGGCCCGGCTCTGCCGCAAGCTTGGAGCAAGAATCGCAATCCGGCGGTTCGAGCCTGATAAGGCAACATAGAGGCAGATCAGCGTCAAGCACAGCGACTTGCCGCTCTGACGGGACCATCGCGCTACAACAAACTGGCTCGGATCAAGCAACAATGCTACCTGGTAAGCAGTTGGCTCAAAGCCAGTCATCTGCTTGAAGAAATCCAATATCCCACAGTGAATGATCGGTTTATCCTTCTCGGCATCTCTTGCTTTTGCGCGTATTTCCATTTCATAGAGACGGTCTATTTTGACGAATGCTGATCCAGCCATCTAGCCAATCCTCTTTCCGTTTAGAGAGCGAGAAGATCTCTTTCTCTGTTGGACCCTTCGTGTCACGGGCCCGAATAGTTTCCTAGCATCGGCTGAGGACAGCACCGTTCTCCGAAGCTTCCTCGAATCTTCGATCACTTTCAATCGTTTCTCGTACTCCTTGTACTGTAGATCTTTCAACAGTTGGTTGAGCGCTAGAACCGCGTTCGTGTACTTCTGATACCAGCTCTCCCGGGTCTTCATCCTCAACCCCTCGTCCATCGCGTTCCGGTACGCCAGCGCCGCCAATTCCTCCAGCCTCTTGATCTCAACGTCCCGTATCCTGTTAGGATCGAACTCCTCCGACACAATCTAGCCCTCTCCACTCTTGGTCAGGGAACCCTGTTTCTCGACCCGCTGGGGCATCTCCTCTAGACGAGGATCACGCTGACCCTCAAGCAAAGCCTTGTCCCATATCCGCAACAACTTCAGAAGAACACTTCGCAATGCCCTTACCTCTTTGTCATCGACATCCTTTCCACGAGACGCAAGGTGTAGACTGTCCAATATCTCGTCAGCGAACCGCTGAATCCGAGCGAAGAACTCCGTCCTCGGACCAGCAGGAACATCTTCACCCATTCTTTTTTTCCCCTTCATCTCTAGGGGCGTTCCAGGATCCCCGCGCGCGTCACATATCGTAGCTTCTTACGAATACGCCAGAACCTATGGTGTCTGCGGCGCTAAATCCCAGGAGCCCGCTGTGGTTGTCTATCGTCCGAGGAAATATATTAAGACTGTCCGCATAAAATATCCAAAAGTTGGACTGAAAATGGATCGGATGGCTTGAGCAATGAGCCAAGTACTCTGAAATCACCGCTCTACACTTCTCGAAACTAGCCGTGGACATCCTAAAACTGGTTATTGAATCGGGTACTGAAACAAATACTGAAACTGGCTTTGAGTCGGTGTTGAGACCGGCAACTGAAATGGCATCGAGATCGGGAACCGGTGATTTCTAGGGCCCCGGGGGCCTACTCGAGTCGCGCGCCGCCGAGAAACCGAAAACACTTTCGCTAGCGTCAGCCCGGGAGCTAGCTTGTCTGGCGCTGATTCAGCTATGAATCCAGTCAATATATCCTCGTCTTCCTTCACCGTGGGTGCTTTACCATGCCCATGATTGATGTTTATGCCCCAGCAGACCTTTTCCCTGCCAATACTGACGGTCGACTAGGCAAGGAGCTCACCATGGCCGTTCTCCGCGCCGAAGGCGTCGCCACCCCCGGTCCCTTCCACCTCAACAACACGGCCGCGTTCATCCACCGAATGGACCCGCACGCAGTCCACACCGCAGCCACCGACTCCGCCCGCACCGTCCGCGTCCAAGTCATCACTCCTCCAGCCGCGCTGACCCGCGAGGGCCAGAAACAACTCGTCAAAGAAATCACCGAGATCATCACCAAGATCTCCGGCGACCCGACACAAGCAAGCCGAACCTGGGTCATACTCACCGAGGCAGCAGAAGGCGGATGGGGACTCTCAGGAACAGCCTACGGACGCCAAGAATTCACGGCACTTGCCGCAAAGGCCGCCGCGGCCCGCGCGAAATAAACGGACAAACCCCCCGGGAATACTTTATCTCACCAGCAAGAGGGAGGCTCGAAAAGCGATGCAGTCTCAACCGAAGCCGAAGAGGCCAGTTGGAGTCATAGTAATCGCGGTCATCGCCGCAGCGGGAGGCTTGTTGTCATTGTTCGGGGCTGCGTCCGTCTTTTCCGGCAACGGCACGAGTCCGACCTGGCTGGCAATTGTAGTAGTCATCTTCGGCATTCTCGGCCTCGCACTAGGCGTCGGATTCTACACCGGACGACGCTGGGCCTGGATGGGAGGAATCGTCATCTACATCATCTCAATCCTGCTCGGAATCCTAGAGATAGTCTATGGAGGTACTGTCGGAGGAGTAGGCGGAGTCATCAGAATAGTGGCTGGAATAGTCATCCCGCTCTACCTGACCCGGGCTGGCCCAAAGAGTTTCTTCGGCAAAGGACCAGTCTCCCCCAGCCAATAGCAGCTATCATCTTTCAGCAAATCTTAACTCAACGAGCGACCAAAAGAGAACGTATCATGCAATCTGTGACCAGTAAGGTCGAAATTCGCGATATAGCCGCTGGGGTGTGGATCTGGCGTGCGGAGCATCATCACTGGAAGCCCGGCGACGATTGGCAGCCAATCGTGACGTCAACCTATGTTGAATCAGGAGGCGAGAGACTGGTGATTGACCCACTCGTCCCGAAAGCAGGCGCTGAGGAATTGTGGAAGCGTCTAGACAGCCGACCACCGACGATGGCCGCTGTCATTATCCCCGACCACGTACGAGACATCGAAGAGTTTGTGCGTCGCTACAACGTCCGCCCCTTCGGTCCGAGATTGTTCTGGCCTGACGACGTTCCCAAGACCGCGCTGGAGATAATCGAACCAGACCGAGTTCTTCCCGGAGGCTTTGTCGCTCTCTACGATGGAAGAGGACGCCTCGAGACGCCTCTCTGGCTCCCTGAGCAACGGGTGATCGTATTCGGGGACGGGCTAACAGAGCGGGGTGGCGAGCTACGGGTCTGGGGTTCGCCGTGGCATGAGAAAAGAGCGTTGCCAGCACTCCGCGCGTTGCTTGAGCTTCCGTTTGAGCAAGTCATCATTTCTCACGCCGACCGTGAACCGGTGCATGGCCGCGCCGCCTATGAGCGAGCGTTGGAACTCCCTCCCTGGCGGGGTTAGCGGACCCCGGGTCCAGCATCAAATCGGATGCCCTCGAGGGACGAGTCTATCGGTATTCTGCTCTACTTCGGATTGCCGGCCTTGAGCCAGTCGACATAATGCTGAATGCCCGACTGTGCGTCAAACTTTGGTGAGAAGCCTGTGTCCTCCTGTAACCGTTTCGTCTCCATAACAGGAAACGGCGGGAATGGAAAATGTCCCGGTGGAAGGTCCGCTTTGAAACCTGGGACCGCTTTCTTGATCGCGTCGACCAGTTCTCTATTAGGAGTGGCACTGCCCGAGCCTACGTTGTACACGTCGTACTGCAGTTTCTCAGCTGTCTGAAGCAGTGCGATGGCGCGGGCCAAGTCCTTGATGTAGCAAAGATCCATTGCGTCTTCTGCGTTACCGAAAAATACGTTCTCGAGGTTCAGCGGTTTTCCACCTACAGCGGCGTGAACCAGTCTTGACGGAAGGCCAAGCATCCCGCCATCGAACGGGCCGTACATTCCCAACAATCGAGCGCAGATGGTGCTGACCCCCGTCTTCTTCGCGAACTGACCAGCGGCAACTTCGACGATCTTCTGATACGCAAGAATGGGGAAGGGATTCTGGCCGAGATAGAGGGGTTGCTCCTCATTTGCTGTCCCCTGAAGTCCGAGGTACATTCCACCCGTGCTTGAAAACGTCACTCTCTTGACCTTCCATTCCTGTGCCACCTGGAAGGTGGCACTGAGCATGTTGAAGTATCCTTGAAGACCGCGCAGCGGGCCCTCTCCGGAGGCGAAGCCTCCAGCAACATTGACGATACCATCGACCCTGTGCTTCTCGCCAATCTTTCGCAAGTCCGCAACTGACGTCGAGTCGGCAGGTTCGATGATCACTCGGCGATGATCAATATGCTTCTGAAGGAACCGAGGGATCTCGGTGTTCTCATGCCTAGTGACCACGCAGTCATGTCCCTGCTCAACCAGGGCCTCCGTCGTGTTCGAACCTATGAAGCCGTTGAGGCCGCCGACGACGAGGATCATTGCCATGCCTCCTTCCCTGACGGACCCCTGGACGGTTGCTGATCGTCAGCTATGGTGATGACTATTTTTCCTCGTGCTTTTCCTTCTCCGAGGTACTTGATCGCCTGAGGAGTCTCGCTTAACTGGTAGCGTCTGTCGATAACAGGCGTAATTTTTCCTGCTTCCATAAGTTCCTTCATAAAGGCTAGGTCTTCTTGGTTTGATTTTGCTACGAAGAACTTGAATTTCTTGTCTCCCGTTGAAAATCGTTTTCGAATGACAAAGTAGATCAAACGGCTGATGACCTTGTTTCTGAAACCGACAATGACGCAGATTCCGTTGGGATTCATTATGCGCTTGTAGGAGGAGGGTGAATGAGCCGAGGCGATGTCGCAGATTAGGTCGTAACGTTGTTCGTTCTTGGTGAAGTCTTCTTTGGTATAATCGATGACGTGGTCTGCGCCGAGGGAACGTACCATGTCTAGATTCTGCGTGTTTGTCACCGCAGTGACTTCGGCCCCGAATGATTTGGCAATCTGGACCGCGAATGTTCCGACTCCGCCACCCGCTCCGTTAATCAATACTTTCTTTCCTGGTTCAATGCGTCCGTGGTTGCGTAGAGCCTGTAATGCCGTGAATCCTGCGATGGGGACTGCGGCGGATTCTTCGAAGGAGCGATTCTTCGGTTTGAGGGCTACTCTGTTTTCCCGAGCCACTGCGTACTCTGCGTAGCCATGGAATCCCACGCCGTATACTTCGTCTCCTGGTTTGAACTGGGTGACATTACTGCTAACTGCTTCGACTGTGCCCGCCAGATCCGTTCCGACCTGAAGTTCCTTTGGCCGGCGCACTCCCACGCCCATTCGAAACAGGGGCAGGACGAGTCGTAAAGCGAACGACATACCGTTCACGTCATACCGGTCTGCTGGGTTTACGGAGGACGCGTAGACCTTTACTAATACCCCGCGAACATCGTTCGGAGCAGGCTTCTCTATCTCCTTCAACTGAAGGACGTCCGGTGACCCGAATCGTTCGCGGACAATCGCTTTCATCTGACCCGTCTCGGCTTGTTTGGATTCAGTCATCATGGCAGGCTCCTCAATCATATTTCGCTAGTGCCTCCTCTGTTGTGTTAAGCATCTCGCTAATGTCGATCGGGTTTCCTTCCATTACATCTCTCACCTGCTTCTTTGCCGTCTCTGTGAGTAGTGACCGCAGATCGTTGGCTAGTGCTTTCGATTCTGTTCTGCTGGTCTTGTCCTCAGTTCTGAGAACGACGGCGTCCCCTGAAACCTTCAGGGTGAACTTTCGAATGTCAAGTGTGATCTTGTCCTGGGTGACGCGGAGCGCGTGAAGTGGAGATGCCGTACGCACCTCGGTGGGAGAGTAGGAGAAAATGTCGGACCCAGCCGAGAGCTCCATCAAACCATCCCCTACAGAAAGAGTGCTTCCGTTCCACTTCGCCGTAGCGCGATGACCGTTTGTCGTGATGTAGGCGTTACCAGCTCCCTTCGCCAACCATCTCTCCTTTGGATGATGCTCACCGTCCCCGTCCCAGTCGAAGATGAGTGGGCCAATCCTCCATCGGTCGCCCATGCAGCCGTCGCGGAGCCTGATCCGTCCAACATCCAACTCGTCTCCCCGCGAGTTTGTCTCTGTAAAAAGCTCGTTTGACGATTTTCCAGTCATCTTCACAACCTCATCGTTGCTCGTTGTTTTCCCTTGGAATGGGATTCCTACTGTTGTGACTGGAGCTGGGAGCGATGCGCTCACCGTTCCCATTGGGGTCTTGAAGGTGGTTGAAACCTCACCCATCAGTACGCATCCAATGGTCCGTCCCTCGCGCCGGATCGGCATTCCCACCGTGTCATGTTTCACGGTTAGTTTGGTTCCTTCCATGGTCGGCCCTTTACCTTCGGTGACGATGAAGGGAGTCGCTCTCCACCTCCGCGCCAGGCCAAGCCTCTGCGTCGCGTATGCTCCTAGACCGACAGCGATCGCCGCAACCACAAGACTGGGAGTCCAGCTTGAAATGGCAGCTGGAAAGATGTCGGACTGCAGGGACGCCACCCAGCCGAGAATCCAGATCCCCAGTATGATTCCGACAAATGCCCATGTGAGGTTCCAGAGAAAGCTGACAAGCGCTCTACCCGCTCCCGAGATCGTCTCAGTGCGAAAGACCCGACCGAGGAAACCCAAGCTGAAACCGGCTAAAAGTAATGAAAGGGTGTACTGCTGGATTCCTAGAGGTCCTCTGATGATCCAGATGAGGGCGAGAATCGCTGAAATGCCAGTCAATGTGCCGGCGATTCGTCTCGTCGCCAGGGACAGCCCTGAGTCTCGTCCTATCTCAATCAACATGTTCTCCTCCGAGCGCTTCGCTCATCAACGCTAAAGTCCTAACGAGGATCCTCCCTCTCGTAGTGAGCTCGTAGCCTCCCTCGTCGCTATGTGAGACGAGCCCCATGTTCAAGAGGCTCTTCAAGTGATTGTTGACAGAGGCCGCCTCAAGCCCAGTGATCGTCTTGAAGTCTGAGAAAGTCTTCTTCGAGGTGTACAACACCTTGACCATCTTGAGCCTGTCAGTGTTGGCCAGTGATTTCAGGAGGTCTGCTGCAGTAGTCTCAGGCATGCTATCGACAAGCTCGTCGACAGCAATCTCACCCCTTGTAGCCAGGCTGGATTTCACGTTCTCCCGAATCTGTTTGACAAGGTCCTTCACGACAACAAAGGAGGGCTCAGTCTGAGCCATATCATCCTTGTTGAGATCAACTCGGATTGTACCATTTCCCGGCTTCTCAAGAGCTTGGGATACTTGTCGCCGTATTTCATTCTTCAGCGACTTGAATTCCTCCCGGAGCTCCTTTCGAATATCCCCGATATCGTCGCTCAAGTAAATGCCTCTGTACTCGCACGAGCATGGTAGTATAAATAATTTTACTTCTGACACCGATTTGGTAAAAGATAGTTTTCTAACTCATGTAACTAACCCTCGTATGCCTTCTTCAAAGCCCCTAATGTCGATCTTCTTCATCTTGAGCATTGCCTCCTCTGCCTTGTCATCGAACCAGAGGAAAGGCATGATTTTTTGCATATGCACTTCCGTTCATCAGATCATTTCTTTAGCACTTCTATCTCTATCCTGATCACTTGTAGTGCTTAGAGGGAAGTTTGAGTAATCCACGTTTTTTGATACAAATTAGCCTAGTAGTTTCAGCAGGCTGACCTGTCTAAGTTCTTGCGCGAAACATCGATGATAGGACAGCCTTGGGTCTGGAATACATCGAACTTGCCCCTGGATTCGTAAGAGAAGTCGTCGATGCCTATGAGGCCTGGGAAGGAGGCTGTACCGATGAAGATCCAGGAACTGATGATGGTGCTCGGAATAGAAGTCTCCAGACTCTACAAGAGAGACGTCCGTCCCCAAGAATCTGAACAACCAAAGATCAAGATACTCATAGATACCAGACTAGACTGAACCAGTTTTCCTCCACATGATAGTCGAGCCTTCACGTTCGAGAGTTTCCTGTTGCAGCGTTGGTGATGACAGCTCCCCCATACGAGTGTCCGACGAGGATGATTGGTCCGGTGATGGTTTGTAGGAAGCTGGCGATGGATGTTGCCTTCGATTCAAAGTACGATGTGGAGAGAGTTTTGTGGTAAAAGACCTCGAAAAATTTTCACCCGTGATGCGTTGGAGCTAGTCCTGCAATTTCTAGGATAGAACGATGAGCAGAACTCAAGGGGATTCCACGAGTTTAGCTCACGGAGAGCCTGGCCAACTTATTCGACATGTTCACGGTCAAGGTTCAGTGTCCGACTTATTAGGAACGAGCTTCAGTTTTCGCTCTGTTGGCTGATACCGCGGCGGTTCATGGGAGCTATTTCCTTCTCGAGGTATCCGGGGTGGTGGTTCGGGGTTTCTTCCAGATCAACGTCCCATTCTACAATATATCGTAGGCCGTTTCGTGTTTTCTTTGTCGACATTATGGTGCCGATCTTGCGTTCCGCTACCAAGCGCGGGTTCTTGACCCATACTCTGTCCCCTGGTTTGAGTTTCTCCATCGTGTCACCTCCCGGAATCGGGTATAGCTACGCTTCCGAGAATATCCTATTACGGGTTCAAATGGTATATAACATTTTATACACCTCGTCAGAGATTTTTAGACCCTCAATTCTCGCCTATCAGTCAATCCTCTGCCAGGTTGGTTCTGGAGGGACTGAACTGAAGATGAGGCTTCGAAACGCTTTGATGACTCCGTGGCAAGCTCGCTTTGGATCGGAATAGCGGTCGTTACAATCTGAAGGGGTCCGGTGAGGAATTTCGGGTCTTGGGGGCGCCTGCGGCCTAGATCCTTGACCGGGCCGATTGGACTTTGATGAAAGGGTCCGGCTGTTTCGAAGGCATTGAGTACCTCGCCATCTGTGGTGCTGCGTCCCTCAGAGGCTGTTGCAAGGTCGACGGTCCGATATTGCCTTTGACCCATTCTGGCAAGATCACAGCTCTCAACAATTCTTGAATTGACACGCCTCGCTCCCTCGCTTCAGCGGATATTATTTGGTATGATTCTTCCCGGATGGACAGCATAAATTTGGCGATGACTGATGACCTCCGCCTTTTACCCTAGCCAGTCGTATAGGTATATAACAATTTATACACTGTCCCTCAACCCCGCCGAGATTCTCGTTTCAATCGTCTGGAGAATTTTCAACGGCCCCCTCTTCTATATGCCCTGAAGGGCTGATCGAGAATCACATAGCCGTGGAAATCGATCAACGTCTCCAGATGCTTGGGATCGGATAGCTTCGAAACATTGTATCCGCAGAGGACTGTCATGTTCTCCTTCACCCTACGCCCAATGTTCTGCTCCAATTCCATGAGCCCCTTCGCTAATCCGTTTTGTAAGAACCAAGAGTAGTCTTCCACTGCGATTCTAGTGGGAAGATTTGTATCGTTGGTTGCATGCACCTCGGTCATCCAACCTCTTATTTTCTTGATTGCTTCGGGCTTGTCTAGACCTGAAAGGTCTTTTTGCACCAAATTGTTCACGGACTCGAATGCAGAAGGTTTCAAGGAAAACAGGCCCTTCGGGGCTTTGCCGGTTGCACCAGGATCGAAGAATTCTGACAAGACCATCTCGAGGAATGTCTCTTCCTCCCAGAGAAAGATAGCATGCTCATTTTTCGGCATATGTCGAACTCGTGATTCGAGCATTTCCGCCTCATGAATCTCGCTCAGCATCTGGTTGATTCTCTCCGCTTTTGAAGTGAGAGGGGAAAAGTTGAGAACGTCTAGAGTCTTCGTCAATATCTTGTCCCTATGGCTGTGGGCTTCGTCCAGCTTGGTCGTCCGATGGCCACTCCTTCCGTCCTTGTCTATTATCAGAGCGTCTCCTTCAATCCTCACCGTAAGATCCTCATCAGCACGGAAAGGAAAGGTGCTGTCTTCGACTAGATCCTTTGCGAGGTATATGGTGTGTCGTGGGCCGACGCGGTGGATCTTTGCTTCTGCATGAGTAACCATCTCTTGTCAACTATGAAGGAGGCGGTCGAAGGCTCACTGCGCTCTCAACCGTCGTTGTATAGGTTGTGGAGTCGTTCTTTTATATTCTCCGAGGCCGAGTCTGATACGGGAATTATCCTCAAGCGTTTGCCGATTGGTCCAAAAACTCGCTGAGCGAAGACGTGTGAGGAAAAGGCATGCGGGTGCCCGTGAGGGAAAACTGGTTTCTCGGCCCGTAGAGTCGACGACACGGAAGAGCGGGGAGGTTCTTGTCGCTGAGCGGACTCGTGATGATTCGTTCCCAATAGTGGGGATCGGTGCTTCTGCAGGAGGGCTCGAAGCCTTCACTCAACTGCTCCAAGAGCTCCCCTCAGCCATTAACATGGCACTGGTACTCGTACAGCACCTTGACCCTACCTACAAGAGCTTGCTGACCGAGCTTCTCTCCAGGACAACCAAGCTGGCGGTGGAAGAGGTTACTGATGGGACCCGGGTGAAGCCTGGACATGTCTACGTGATCCCGCCGAACACGACGATGACGATTTCCAAGCGCGTTCTACACCTCACCCCTCGTGTCGAAGTCGACCGTAGGCATACTCCCATCGACCAATTTCTGGCGTCCCTCGCTCTGCAGGAGAAGAGCAGAGCGATCGGTATCATACTTTCCGGGACTTCCATGGATGGAATTCATGGGCTGAGGGCTATCAAGGATGAAGGAGGAATCACAATTGCCCAAGACGAGAAGTCGGCCAAGTACTACGACCTTCCCCGGAGCGCAGTCGCGGCAGGCTGCGTCGACCTGATCCTCCGGCCGCAGGACATCGCGCAAGAACTTGTCAGGCTGAGCCAGCATCCCTACGTGCCCTACCTGGAAACTGAAACGGCGGAAAAGCTGCTACCGCAGAGCGACCTCGACAAGATCTTCGGTCTACTTCGAAAAGCGACCGGGGTCGATTTTGCAGACTACAAACATGCGACAATAAAGAGAAGGATCCTGAGACGAATGCTGATTCTCAAGACGAGCAAGATGCAGGATTACCTGAACAATCTAAAGACAAACCCGGGCGAAGTGAGTTCCTTGTTCCAGGACATTCTAATCAATGTGACCGGATTCTTCCGTGAGCCTCAAACCTTCGATGCATTAAAGCAGGAAGTATTTCCCAGCATTATGAAGAAAAGGTCGGCTGATGACCCCATCAGGATATGGATTCCAGGCTGCTCGACCGGAGAAGAAGTCTACTCTCTGGCCATCTGCCTCGTGGAGTACCTGGACCATTCCTCGATCCACCCGCCGATCCAGATCTTTGCAACCGACGTGAATGAGACCGTGTTGGAGAAGGCTCGGGACGGCGTGTACGCCGCATCCGCTTCGATATCGGCCGAACGTCTACGGCGTTTTTTCGTCGGAACGAACGGCTCCTACCAGGTAAACAAGTCGATTCGCCGAATGTGTGTCTTCGCCAAGCAGGACGTCACGGCGGACCCGCCGTTTTCGAAGCTGGACCTGATCATCTGCCGGAACCTACTGATCTATCTTGGGCCAGCCTTGCAAAAGAAGCTGCTCCCAATATTCCACTACTCGCTCAAGCCTGCGGGGTTCCTTGTCTTGGGAGACTTCGAGACTGTAGGTGAGTTCGACAACATCTTCAAGGTGGTTAACAAGCGCTTCAAGATCTATTCCAAGAGACCCGTAGTCACGCGGAAGCCCCTTGATTTTTCGACGACGTATATAGCTGAAAGGAAAATCGGCAAGCCGGCAGTCAATCGACCAGCTCAAAGTCAAATCCCGGAACCGGAAATTTTCAAGGAGGCGGACCGGATATTGCTGACAAAGTACACGCCGGCCAGCGTCATCGTGAACAGTGAGCTGGAGATTATCCAGGTTCGGGGACGCACAGGTTCCTTCCTCGAGCCTGCACCTGGGAAAGCCAGTCTCAACGTTTTGAAGATGGCCCGCGAGGGCATGATGACGGACCTCAGAAATGCGCTAGATAGAGCGAAAAGGAGCGGCGAGACAGTTAGGAAGGAAGCTATCGCGATCAGGTCCGATGGGAAATACTTGGATGTGAACCTGGAGGTGGTGCCGCTGAAGACCGATCGAGCTCATCCCTGTTTTCTCGTGGCGTTCGAGGAAGCTTTGCCAAAGCCTGCTTCTCCAGTGTCGTTGGGAAGAGCTGGAGGGGAAAAGAGCAGGAAGGAGAAGAGGGCGGAGGATCTCAAGGTTGTCCGGCTCCAGCACGAACTCTCTGCGACTAAGGACTATCTCCAGTCGATCATCGAGGACAAGGAAGCGGCCAACGAGGAGCTGAAGGCTGCTAATGAGGAGATACAGTCTAGTAACGAGGAGCTGCAGAGCACCAATGAGGAGCTCGAAACGGCTAAAGAGGAGCTTCAGTCAACGAATGAGGAGCTGACCACTGTTAACGAGGAGCTTCAGAACAGAAACCTTGAGCTGACACAGGTCAACAATGACATGACAAACCTCAACGCAAGTACGAACGTACCCGTCCTCATGATGGGAAGCGATCTGCGATTGCGTCGCTGGGGCCCGCTAGCCGATAAACTGTTCAATTTGAAACCCAGCGACCTCGGCAGACCCATCTTTGACATCAACCTTGGTTTCCAGATACCGGATCTCAAAGAGACAATAAACGAGGTCGTCGACAACGTCGTCATCAAGGAGATAGAGGCGAAGGGTCCACAGGGGCACTGGTTTCTGGTCCGGATAGGACCATACCGGACCGCGGATAACAAGATCGAGGGAGCTGTCTTGGCATTTGTCGATATCGACCGTTTGAAACAAGGTGAGGCGAAGCTTAGGGCACGTTCTGAACACTTGGAAGACTTGGTTGAGGAAAGATCTAGGATGTTAAGTAACACGACCAGGTTGGCGGCTATTGGAGAGACGGCGGGGATGGTGGGCCATGACCTCAGAAACCCCTTGCAGACGATAATCAACACGATTCATCTGGCTAAGGAGGCTATGAAAGCGAATTCAGCGTCGACGCCGGAGAAGGACCCTCGTGTTGGCAGTGCGTTGGAGACGATCCGGGAGCAGGCTGACTTCATGAACAAGATAGTTTCCGACCTGCAAGACTATGCGAAACAGACGAAGCCGACCTTTGTTGAGTATGACATGCAGAGGCTGATCAATGACTCTCTCTCCTCAATCCCGGTCCCCAAGGCCGTGGATGTCTCATCCAGCGTTGAGACAGGCTTTCCGAAACTGCGCGTCGACCCGGGCTTGCTTCGCCGGGCCTTTACCAATATTATCACCAACGCTCTTCAAGCGATGCCTGATGGGGGAAAGCTGAAGATTAGAGCGTGGACGAGTCAGAACATTGCCGCGGTGAGCTTCCAGGACACGGGGATCGGTATTCCGGAGGATGTCAAAGCCAAGATGTTCAGCCCGCTCTTCACGACGAGGGAGAAGGGTGTGGGACTCGGGCTGGCCGTGACCAAGCGTCTGATCGAATCGCACAGGGGCGAGATCAAGGTCTTTTCCAAAGTGGGTGAGGGGACGACTTTGACGGTTGAATTGCCGATTGACATGAGGAGGTGAGCATCTGGGATGGCAAAGAATATTCTAATTGTTGATGATGATCGGGGGATTCTGAAGAGCTTCAAAGATATTCTAGAGCCGGTTGGCTACAGTGTCGATACCGCGGAGACTGCGCTGGAAGCGGTTGAGAAGTGCAAGGCTCGCCCCTACAACTTGGCGATTATTGATATCAAGCTGCGGGATGTTGAGGGAACAGATCTGCTGACTCGGGTCCACGAGATTCTTCCGCGGGCGAGGAAGATCATGATCACCGGTTACCCGTCTCTGGAGAATGCGGTTGATTCTGTGAACTTTCAGGCAGACGCGTATATCATCAAACCGGTGAGCCCGGAGAACTTCCTCAAGGTGGTTGCGGAGAACATGGACAAGCAGCTGGAGGCAGAGCAAATGACCGAGCAGAAAGTGGTCGGCTGGGTAGAATCTCGATATGAGGAGACGAGACGGAACAGGAGCAAGCGCAAGCCTATGGGGCCAGAGCTACTGCCGAACGCCGAGGAGTAGAGAAGCGTCCCGTAGAACGGCTGAGATTCAGCTATGGAAGATCATAGAATGGAAATAGTCAATTGAAAACGATTTTTCGGAAACCAATTTCTGGAAACGCTTCCTGAAACTGGAAACCGATGAATTCTAGCGCCCCTGGACCCTACTAGAGTCTAGAGTCCCCAAAGAAAAGTGATCAAACGAACAAGAACTAGCTGTCTTACACGTAAATATTTGATTTGCCGAGCTTGTCGATGTCGAAGCCTAGTCGTCCGACCATGTACTTGAAAACGTCCCTTCCAACCTCTGTCGCCTTCGCCAGGTCCACCTCGTCCTTCCGGAATTTCGCCAATAAACTAACAGAGATATCAGTCAACGCGGCGATGAGTGTGACGACTTCTTCCACGGAGACCTGTTTCCTGTCCTCGAACACATCCTTCTTGATGAATTCCAGCATCATACGAGCATACTTTGCCATACCATCCCCACCTTCCTCCATATCAGAGAGCACAGGACCCGAATCAGTCATAGATAGAACGAGTAATCCTCCCGTCTAATAAGAAACACCACAGAGGAACAGGGTTATGGAAAAACCAAGCCTCGCCCTAACTAGGGCCTAGACTCGACATGTTTACGTGGACCAAGACATTTTTCCTGAATTTGACGATAAACACGACAATTCTATTCGCGTCATAATGGGAACGATCGGCCTGGCTCAGCCATTCGATTGGGAAATAGCTTGTCGGTATGTTGAGTTATTCCTTAGCAAACTGGAAAGCACTTCAAAGAACACCGGCTAGAGCACGGAGTTAACGCATCCTCTCTCGTTCCAGTAAGAACCTACAAGGCTATTGACTAGCGATCTTGGTCGATTCATTCTTCGCCTAGTCCGCGCGAGTTTCGCTCGAGCTCTAATAGTGAGAAGAACAAGTGAGCCAATCAGTCCTAAGAGTCCACCGACGACGAGCAACCACGTGCTGGTAGAGCCGCACAACAAGCAGCCTCCCCCTGATCCTTCGCCTGCACCTCCCGGTGGATTTGACGATCCAAAGATGTCCGTCATCGGGGCCGCAGCAGCATCATTAGCGGTCAGAGTTGGCAGAGCCCAATTGTTCTCCATTATGTGCAGAACAGAAAACTCGTCGTAAACGTCGCTAGATGACACGTACGCTTGTTTGACGACCCCTGGTTCATAGAACAGATTTGGAGCAGGGTCGTATTCATCCCACCACAGAACCAGCAGTGTTCTATGACCCGAGTGGAAGAGGTTGCTCGCGAGTAGAGAGCCACTTGCAGGGCTTCCAATGCTTCCGCTCGAACCCACGAGAAAGTTTCGCAGATAGGAATCACCGGTCTGAATAGAGTTACTATGCATGTTATGACTGTCGGTAGGAGTGAACCAGAGAAAGTTAGGAGGTGTAACGGAATTTGCCGCAGCTACGAAATCTGAAATGGAAACGCTACTGCTTGCAAAAATACACGAGCAACTTGACGTATCGGTGAATCCTGTGAATGGAAAGTGGTCATTGACTCTTGGGCACCCGCTTTCACAATAGGCTTCCCAAGTCAATCCTGCCGTCGGAAAACGATTACCTAAGAGCGTTGGGTCGGGTATACAACAAGAATACCCGTTTGCTCGCAGGTCGCTAACTCCAGCAATTAGCGCTTCATAACAACCTGCTGAGTGAGTTGTTGCACATGTATTACGACCATTTGCACCGTACGCATGATAGTTTGGAATAGTGCTTCCGTATGGAAGCAGACTTGCAATGAATGGAGCGTTGGAATTTCCAGTCCCCTGACCCATAACATCAGCATAATCCTGGTTCTCCATCGCCACAAAAACCACGTTGTCGAAGTAGGTTCCTGATGCTCCATGTGCCCGCGGCAGGGAAGGTACCCCTATCATCCCAATAATCAGCAGAGCGACGAGTAAATGATTTCTCACACCAATTTCTCTCCTTAAAGCTTGATCCCAGGCAGCGTTGTGCCCGGGTAGCTCCCAGCGATGCGGTTTTTGCCTTCATTTCAACATTCTTACGCGACCCCGGGCGAGATTTCGACGGCATGAGCCTAACGGCCCGCTCGCGTTGCCAACTCCGAACGAGCCTTTTGTTGTCAGCGAGTTCTTCGGCAAGAAACTAGGATAGAACACGTTTCCGGTATAGGCTCTACCGAACCGCTAGATTGAGATTCCAGTTCATGTGCCCAGTTACCACTCTAGTCTCAAGTGGGCCGCCTGGAACCCGCTAGTCTATTCGGATTCCTTGCACGGAATAATCTTTACAGCGGGCACAACTATGTGTTCAATCCCGGCATCGCCGAGACATCAGTTCCATCGTTGAATAATTCACGAGAGCGAGACCTTAGCTACACGATTGCTTTTCTTCCTCCTCGTGTGTAATATCGAACGAGGATGAATGAGATAATGGGGATTGCTATGATTCCCGCCAGCAAGGGAATCGGATATGCGAGAATATTCTCCAAGTTCGCTAGCATTTCGAACCTGAACAGTACGAACCAAACCGCTAGTAGACCGATACCGATTACAAACAATGGGATCTGAAACGGTTCAACTGTGGAAGCTTGGGAAGCTTGTCTCTCCTCTGAGTCTCCCCTGCAGCAAACAAGACCGTAACCGTTGCATAGCCGATCGCCCGGACAGGGTTGGACTCTATGAGCTCCGTTCGGATTCCTTTCGATAACGTCTAGGACTCTGAATCCTAAACGCCCATTCCATTCGACCTATAGTGGAGTAGTCCGGCCTCGACTAGCCCCAGATCCTTGCCCCAAGGATTGAGGCGACAATGGCCAATAGCCCTGCTGCAGGCAAAGTCACCATCCAGGCCAACGCCATTCCCCGCAAAGCCGACCCCAGGAACTGCCTCCCCTTCTGACCGTGATGCCCCGCGTTCGCACCCTCAGAGACGTTTGTCGTCGAAAAGGCATCGCCAAAGTATGATCCAGCAGAAACCAGCACCGCGGTAGCTCCATGCGCCTTCAGCCTATGCCCGCGTTGGAGTGGAGTGTGCCCGATCAAAGTCTTGGCCACACGATCCCCCCAGACTAATGAGCCTGCTACGACCGCAACGCCAACGATAATGTAGGGCAGCAAGACGCCGTCTTCTGATGTGCCCAGTAATACGAAAGCGCCAAGAGCAGCCATCTTAGGCGCATCGTTCACTCCCCTAGCGAAGGCGACACCAGCGGCAGAAATCCAGTCGGCTGCTCCGAGACGTCTTGAGGAGGGGGCCTCATCGACCCCTGTGTCTCGTTTGCGAAGTACCCTGCTGATAATGTAGACGCCGATTAAGGCGACGAATGGGCCCGCGGCCAGAGGGAGGAGGATCCTCCATATGAGGAAAGTCCATTCTAGGCTAGATGCACCCAACAGATAGATGGCCTGCACTATGATTGCCCCGACGATTGCGTGCGTCGTCGAAACCTGAACCCTTAGAAGAGTTGCGATAAGTATCCATGAGGCTGCACCTACCAGAGCCGCTAGGATGAAGGAGACCCCTGGCGTTGATTGGAAAAAGCTCTGGGGAGTGAACGCGGAGAATAATCTGACCGAGATTATGATTGCTAAGATACTACCCAGGCCACTGAACAAGCCTCCCCAGATGAGGGGTGAGTATCTGGGCTTGAAGGCTGCAGTGTCCGGATCCATCATGAGAGCAGTCACACTCTTACCTACGTCATTCGCTCCATTTCCGAAAGCCAGGGCGAACAGCACTGCCAGCCCAATCTCGACACTCAACAACAAGAGACTATCACATCCTAGACCTCGTCATGATCGAAGGTTCCTCCGTAACGCGGGAAGCCACGTAGGGTGCTAGACAATATTTGTCGAGTGGTACCAATGCCCTCCGAGAATCATTGCCCAGTCACCCAACAATCAGAGTTAACCCGTATCCGAGAGCAAAACCTAGAGCTGGTGAGATTACCCAGCTTGCGATAATTAGGAATACGTTCCTAGAATTCATGACGCGCATCTTGCTTGCTAACCCAGACCCGATAATTCCGGAAGAAACAGTCTCAGTTGTCGACAACGGGACCCCGAGCTGGTTCGCGAGTTCGACCGTCCCTGCACCAAGTAGCTGGGAGTAGAACGCGTTAGGATATCTGAGGCTATAAATCCCCTCTGTCAGTCGGCGTAGGGCGCCTCGACCAAGAACAAACGCTCCGAGAACGCTCCCAATACCTACGACAACGGTTGCAATCTGAGGCTGATTGGAGGGGACTCCAGCGATAAGTCCCAAAGCATTGCTGCCGGTAACGTATGCGGAGAGGAAGGCCATCACTACTAGCCCAGCTTTGAGGAGTGAGAGTTTCACCCAAAGGTTTCTAGGACTATACCTGTCGTCAAGTGCAACAAAGATCACACCGAGAGCCGTTGCGACTATGGGCGCGCTCACCCAGAAGATCAGGATGAGAACCAAATAACTAGTTTCTTGTAACGCTCCAATTGCAAAGCTGACGCCTAGAATTGTTCCCGTCAACGCCTTTGAGAGGGAGAGCGGGACTTTTGTGAGTTCTCCCCCAACGAATATGAGCAGTGTAGCTAGAAGTATCAAGAATATCTCTGTGCTGGTTTCAGTCGGGAGAAAGGCCTCCCTGACTTTGAAGAGTTTAGGGCCCTCAATCGATAATCCGAGCAGGTAGCCCGCGACCGCGATGATGATTCCTGACCGTCGGTTGACCATTCCGCTGCCGATGATGGTCCCGCAACACGCCGAGAGATTGTTCCCACTTACAACTGCTCCCAAGAGCCCAGCTAGGACAATGGAGAGAGTGTCGAGAGACAGGTTCAAGCCTAGTTTTCCTAAGCGCCGAGACCTTTCATTATCACGATGACGAGGTCCGACGCGTCCTCGCAACGATCGAGAATATCATCTGCCTCGATCGTGGTCTCGATATAGTTGTGGAAGGAAGCGTAGTCAAGCACTTCCCAGGACCCGTAGATCTCGTCAAGCATATTGTCCTTGACATCGTCTCCCTGCTCTTCCAACCGTTCAATCCGCTTAGCCAGTTCAAGTGATTCCTTCATGTTCGAGCCTGCGACGCTGAAGAGCTTCCGAAGACCTTGAAGCTGAACAAGTCCGATCTCTATCAGACGAACCTGGTCCTTCCGGATGATAGCATCGAATTCCTTAGCCTCTCGAAGGGGCCTCTTGGTCACTCTTCTTATCTGCCGGGAAAGAGCGTGAGCTCGGTCCAGAACACTATCCACAGAGTCAGCCAGTCTCTCGAACTCTCTCATAAGAATCGCCGATATGGAACCTTTCCCGAACATCTCTTCGAGCGATTGAACTATCGTGTCCCCCTGCTTCTCCAGAAGACTGATCCTGTTAGTGCATGTTTCAATATCTGAGAGTCCGTTGGGTGTGTTGGTAAGTATCTTGATTAGAAGGTGCAACGATTCCTCGCCGAGGCTTGCGAGCTTGTCGATTCGAGTGAAAGCGTCCCTCTCGCCCAGCTGGAAGAAGCCCTTGACCCGACGAATCACCTGGTTCATAACATTCATTTCTCCGGTGGGAAAGAGAGATGGTAACCTCTAACGACTCTGACAGTTCATCCCGGAAGGGCTAGAAAAGAGTGCTGTATCTCTTTCATCCAGACACCGCGCTCGTCACCATCAGCTTAGAGACGAAGCAGTAGAATCAGATTTGCAATAGCCAAGTCGATTATCGTCAACGGTATGGACCTCTTTGCGAATCGGACGAAACTCAACCGTTGTCTAGGCTTGTTTAGAATGTTTAGGGCGACCAGGTTAGAAGCGGTCCCGATAGGCGTGGCCATTCCTCCCATCCCGGTTCCGATAGCAAGCGCCCATGCTAGTGGCGCGATGGGCACACTGAGCGTGTTAGCCATAGCTGCGATTACAGGTATGAAGACCGTTGCCAAAGGTACATTGTCCACGACCTGTGATACTAGCGCGGTGACCCATAGAACCAGGGTTACAGAAAGCGCCAGGTTTCCTCCTGAGACTTGAATCATTTCGTTTCCCAGCATCGAGAGAACTCCCGTTTTCCCGAGAGCGGCGACGAGTACGAAGAGCCCCCCAAAAAAGAAGAATATCTGCCAGTCTATCCTACCGAGAACATGCTGGACCTCGTTCGACCGGGACGACTCATAGACAAGTATCAGGAAAGCGGGGAGAAGAGTTGCAAGAGCCGCCGAGACCTCGAGAACGGTATGAACCACGAGAAAACTGACAGCTAGGACTAGAGATACGAGGCTGACCCTTAGTAGCCCCCTGTCCTTCACCGCCTCGGACGGGCTACGCAGGTCGAGCACGGGTTTCTGTCGATGACGCTTCATTGCGTCCCGATGGAGAAAATTCCGATTTTTCAAGTAGAGTAACCCGCCGTTCACAGCAATTGCAGCGAGAGCGATAGGCGCCGTGTTCTGGAGAAACTGGTTGAAGGTCAGTCCTAGCGAGGATCCGATAATGATGTTTGTTGGATCTCCCACCATGGTGGCTAGTCCGCCTACGTTTGCGGCGAGAACCTCGGCAATGACGAATGGGACCGGGTCGATCCCCAGTCCATCAAACACTTCGACAGTGAGTGGCACAATGAAGAGTGCAACTGTCACGATATCGAGAAGTGAAGCCAATCCCGCAGTCATGAGTGGCAAGAGGACGTACATGCGGACGGGATGGGCGTCCACAAATCTCGCGAGGTGTAGTCCTACCCATTCGAAGAATCCTGCTTCGCGTAGCGATGAAGCGATGATGAACATTCCAAGCAAAACTCCGAGCGCTTGCCAGTTGATAGCCGAAGCTAGATCTGATTCGGTGAGAACGCCGGTTCCCACCATCAAGGTTGCCCCGAGAACAGCTGCAGAGGGCTTGTGGAACTTGTCTGAGAGAATGAGAATGTAGGTGCCGATGAAGACTCCGACAACTATGACGCCTATCGGCGTGGAGAGAACCAAATTCCTCCGCGGCTAAGGCCCGTTTCGTAAAAAAGCCTCGCTCAGAAAGGATGGTGGTGAAAGGCGCTCGGGTCAGGCTAGAACCTGCTCTACGTTATGAGTGATCAGGTAAGTAGGATATCTTGACCCTGTGCGTTTCGAAGAGAGTTCATACTCCCAACCTACGACAAGCGATCAAGTTCTCGGAATTCAGCTAGGTCATTAATCGCCTGGTTGTCAAGAGTTCTCTCGGCCGTGTCGTCTGGGGGACCTAGAGGCTTGTCAAAGTTTCCGGACTTCAAGTTCTTGACTAGATGAGCGAACTCGTGTGCCAGGGTCAGGAGAGGTTCGCGCGAGACCTTGAAGACAGTGATCAGAAACTCGGAGTGACCATTCTTTTCGCGGTACGAGAGCAGTCCCTCGTAGTAGCCTCCCCCAGTACCTTTGAGCGGGGGAGGCGGTCTAGAACTGTACTCGATAAACAACCGGCTCCTATCCATATGGTACTTTTCGCATAGGAAATCTAGGAAATCGGCGAACTGGTCGGGGTATTCCGTTCCTTCCACACTTGTCATATCATTCGAGGACCGTTAAGAAGCCACATGTCCGATAGACATGACATGGTAAGCGTCCCTATACCCGTTTTTCATGGCACGAAAGCCATGCGAACCTGTACAACCACCATTGCCTACACAGCTATCTCGAACTGCTGGATGAAAAAATTCGCCCATTTCAAGCCCCAATCCCGATTCCAAGCCCACGAATTCGAGAGCACGATTTTCCACGCTTAACCACAGGGGAAAACACGGAGGTCGAAAAAGCCCAGACAAGCCCATAATACGCCCGTCTCAAGAAAACAAAGCCGAACAACGCCCGGACAGAAACACCCCTCTAAAAAAATTGTCAGATTGCTCAAAGCTCCCGCGACGCGAGAGTGGTTCCACCGAGCATCACACACAGCCTGTAGCATAGTTTTTTATCAACACTATAACAGCCGGGCCCGCATGCCACATCACCGGTACAAGCTACCTGATCTTCCCTATGCCTACAACGCACTCGTTCCGACAATAAGCGAAGAAATCATGCGACTCCACCATGACAAACACCACCTCGCCTACGTAAACGGCGCAAACGCCGCCCTAGACAAGCTCCAGAAGGCCCGAGAGACAGGATTCGCAGGTGTCGACGTCAAAGGAATTGAACGAGACCTCGCCTTTCACGGTTCAGGCCATACCATGCACAGCACCTTCTGGCCCAACATGAAACCAAACGGCGGAGGAAAGCCCGGTGGAAAGATAGCCGACCAGATTAACACCGACTTCGGAAAATGGGACTCGTTCAAAGAACAGTTCAGCACCGCCGCCAAACAAGTCGAAGGAAGCGGCTGGTCCGTTCTAGCTTACGAACCATGGACCCAACAACTGATCACGCTCCAAGCCGAGAAACACAACGACCTAACAGTTCAAGGAGTGGTCCCAATACTCGTGCTTGACGTCTGGGAACATGCCTATTATCTACAGTACAAGAACGACCGCGCAGCGTACGTGGACGCCTGGTGGAACGTCGTCAACTGGGACGACGTAGAGAAGAGACTAGAAAAGGCCAGACGCTAACTCCTCCAAGTCCTCCTCTTCCTTTTTCTTCACAACAACCACAGGCTTCGCCATCCTCTTCTCAATCCTAACCCTAGAAGCGGGCAGCGGCTTCCCATGCCCTGGACAGATGATTTGAGCACCAAGGTCCAAGACTCGTTTTACACTCGCCTCGGTCTGACCAATATTCTCCATCAGCAAAGGCTCCACAAGCCGGCCTCGACGAGCACGCAACAGATCCCCAACAATAGCCACACTAGACTGGTTGAGAAAAAGCGTAACCGAGCCTTTGGTGTGTCCCGGCGTCCAGACAACCGACCCGTCCAAACCCACCTCCTCCAAGACTGACTCTTCGTCCGCCGCAAGATCCACATGGGCAGTCTGGAACTTGATGATCCGAAACAACTTCAGCGTCCAATATTCAAGCGTCGTTAGCTTTCTCACCATTTTTCCGTAGAGACTCCAAGCGCTCGGAGCCTGTATCACCAACGTCCCAGCCGCATAGGGCTTCTCGAACGGATGTGAAGCAAGCTTCGCTCCGGTCCGTTTCTTCAGCGCCGCAGCGCTCCCAATATGATCCAGGTGCCGATGCGTCAACAATACAAGCTTCAAGTCCGAAGGTTTCTTTCCGAGCTTGGCGATAGCCTTGAGAATTCCCTTCTCACTACCTGGCAACCCGCTGTCTACCAACACGAGACCTCTTGGAGCCTCAACAAGGTACGCGTTAGCCGCTCTTGCCGGCACCCGGTAGACTCCCTCCGCGACCTCGCGCAACTACAGAGCCTCCCCTTCCCCGCAACTCAAAGCCCGCAGTTTGTCTCTAGAAACTTCTCGGCTCACAGACTATCCATCTTTCGTGTCTCATCAATCAATACCCGATTTAAGAGTGGTGAACCGAGCGCTCCACATCCCTAGTCCATTGAAATAAGGGACATCTCAGAAAGACTAGCGAGCGTTGAGCTTCTCTATCTCTTCCACACGCGCGAGAATCTCGTCCATAGAGCAAGGATCAAGATCAGGCCTCCGCATGTACGCAGCTGCCGTGGCATTCGCGAGGATCAGCCGTTCTCTGTGGTCGAGCCCGATTCCTTGAGCCAGAATGTCGCCTGCATTCCACGCATCTCCCGCCCCTGTGACCTTCAACGGAGTCGACATTGCACAGAGGACTCGTTCTCTCTGGCCGTCGATGAACGTGGCTGAAAAGGCGGGAGTGTGAAGATCGACCCTACTTCCAAGCATACTGAAGACGCTGGCAGCTTGGAATAATGGATTCTCTTCTTCTCCGTCAAACTTGCCAGTTTCCTCGGTAACCGCGGAGGCTAGTTGGGTAAGCTCGTTCTCGTTAACACTGAGTACGTCAACGAGCCCTTTGGATAGGACCAGCTCGTTGAGCCCTGAGATCTCGCTCGCCCTCGATGTAGGATCGCCTGGATCAAAGAACGTCACTCCTTTTCCCTCGGACTTTGCGATCTGAAACACTTTCTCAGCCAGCTCGGTTCCTCTCGAATTCTGGTTCCAGTTGAAAACACAGACAAAGTCAGCCTCTCGGATCAGCTCCTTATCCTCCTGAGTTAGTTTCTCAGGGCCGAAACTCGATAGAGAACCGGGATCACTCGCCATGATGTTGACATGTCTGCCTGAATATTCCGCCTCGAAGGCAAGAGTCCTCGACAGTGCTCCGGTGGATCTCACGCGGGATAGATCTGCGCCTTTCAGAAAATGGGCGAGGACAAGCTTTCCAAAGTCATCAGTTTCGACTATCGGAGACACCTTGACCCCAAGTTTCAAGAGCTGGGCCGAGAAGTTCGAAGCGTTTCCTCCCCTCCCCACTAGATGCTTCCATCCCAAAATGTTCCCGCCTCCCCTTTCTGCAACATCAACCATGGCCTTGGCCATCTCGTCAAGCTTGCCCGGATACGCAAGAATGTAGTCTAGATAGAAGTCCGGCATCGCGACCACTTTGAATGTCGGCTTCTCAGCGAGCTTTTCCCTCAGCGCGGACATGGGCTGAGACACCTTGGTCGCCATCGTTATCGATGACATTTTCCTACTATTAGTTGATAAGGCTGGGCCAGACATGATATCGGAACTGGTCATAGGATATGACTCAGGGACAAGCCCGCCCAATAACTAGACGGAAGCTTCAGCAACTCGGGTCACGAATCATCCGGACCGCCAGATTCGACAAAGACACCTTCCGTGAACTCAAGGAGGACAGGAGCGCGACAGGGCAGGCTATCGCAGTCCTACTAATAGTCGGCCTATCCTATGGACTCGGGTTCAGCATCTTCAGCGGGCTCCAAACCAAGAGCCTGTCACCCAGCCAGCTGATATCTGGGACCATAGCCAACATGATTTTCACCGACTTCGCCGCCTTCATCTGGTCGGCAACAGTCTTCCTAGTTGGAACAAAACTGTTCCAGGGAAAAACGGGCTTCTGGGAACTCGCCCGGCCACTATTCTTTTCCGCAGCCCCGGGGATATTCTTCATCCTTATTGCAATACCTGTCAGACCCATAATCATAGCAACAACAATCATCGCCTCAGCCTGGATCGTCTCAGCTGAGTTTGTCGCCCTAAAGAGTGCGATGGGTTTCAATACACAACGAACGCTCCTGACATCTGTTGTTGGACTGCTAACCCTCATCTTCATCCAGATGACAATATAGCCGGCTTCGCTCTAACCCAACTTACCGGATGTTACCTATCCTATTTGAGCAATGCAATTCGTCTCCAAGACATTTTCCCATGATTTGATAAGAGCCGGAACAGTACGAACGTGGGAAGAGGGGACACTAACACAATTGACTCCATACTCCGGGTCCGAACAAGACTTCAACCTGCGAAGGATGGGCTCCCGAATGTTGAAAGCGGCAAGATTCAACGGAGATACCTTCAGAGAACTGAGAGATGACCCCACTGGCACAGCACAATCACTCTCTCTCGTCGCCATAGTCGGGCTTTGTTACGGCGCCGGACTAGGCCTCTTCGGTTTCTTCGCCGCCGGAATATCTATGCTTGAACTTCTCACCATTACGCTCATAGGCTTGCTAGCGGCCATCCTAGTCGCACTAGTCTGGTCAGCTACATCCCTCCTAATAGTCACGAAACTCTTCAGGAGGAGAATTGGCTACTGGGGCTTCGCCCGCCCGTTTTTCTTCTCCTGGACGCCAGGGCTTCTATTCATTCTGATGTCGGGTCCAATCCCCATAGTTTTCGAAATCGTTCGGGCGACGAGCACGGTTTGGATAGGCATAGCTAGCGTTTTTGCTGTAAAGAACGCGGTGGACATCAGCACCCAGCAGAGCATGCTGACCTTCATAGCTAGCACGGTATTCCTCATCTTCGTCAGCGCACTCGTCTTATCTTTGATCCAGTTCCTAATTATCGGCTAAATCAACTGCTGCTTTCTCCAAGTCCCTGCTGTAGAGAATGCACGAGAGGCTGAGGAAAAGTGCCGAGTTCAGAGTCAGGCTATTTGCTGGAGTCCTGCCCAGTCGCAGCTTTTGAGACCGGAATCTTGGATTTTGCGAAAATCTCCATGGCTGGATCCTTGGTCATGTCATGATCCTTGTAGAGATGGTCCTGCAGCTCGTAATAGGTTGCGAATGTCCTCTCGATACCTTTCACCGAACATACGAAGCAGAGGATCTTATCTTGGACCATTCGCCAGGCACGATTCCGTATTGAACGAATAGCGTCAACTTGGATAAAAAAGAGACTTTTTCGATAAGGTGAATGAGAAGTTAACTAGCTGGCTTCCCCGAAAACGTTGGAGAGAAAGTTGACCGAGAAGTCTGGAGGCTTCATCAAAGACCCGATTCACGGCTATGTCAGAATCAGCCAGACCGAGAGATCGGTAATAGATACAGAGCCCGTTCAAAGGCTCAGGCGGATACGGCAACTTGCTGGCTCGGAATTCGTCTATCCTGCGGCAAATCACACCCGGTTCGAACATGTCATCGGCGCGATGCACCTAGCAGGCGCACTGGCTCAAGCCCTTCCAATAGATGTCCCTCAACACCAACAAGAACAGCTACGCCTTGCTGCGCTGCTTCACGACATCGGGCATGGACCATTTTCTCATGTCTTCGAGTCTCTCCTAGCGAAATACCTCGACAAGAATCACGAAGATTTTGTTCCCTGGCTTTTGAATGAGACGGAGATTGCCCAGACGCTTGAGTCCGTAGGACTGAACCCCAAGACTCTGGGTAGATTAGCCATTGGAAAATTGTCGGACAGAAGACAGCCATTCCTGGATCAGATAATCAGCAGTGGCGTGGATGTCGACAAGATGGACTATGTTGTTCGAGATTCCTTTCACACAGGAGCGGGGTACGGCTCCATCGACGTTCATCGCCTCCTATACACGATGGATATCGTAGAAAACAACCTTTCAGTTGATGGAACAGCAGTAGCAACGCTTGAGAGCTTCCTGCTCGCGCGATTCGAGTCCTTTCGAACAATATACTTCCACAAAGCTTCTAGAGCGGTTCAGATCATGCTTGTCAGAGCTCTCGAGGCTGCGAAGGACGAACTCCACCTGTTAGACTTTGACAGACCCGAGGACTTTCTCAAGCTCGACGATTACAAAATGTGGACAGAACTGAAGGAGTGTAAGAAATCCAGGAGTATTATGCAAGACCTCCAAACCAGAAGACTCCTAAAATGCGCCTACGAACATACAATTTTTTCCCCCGAAGAGAAACTGTCCGACATGATTTCAAACGAACGCGTTCGCGCTGATTTTGAAAAAGAGATTGCTAGAAAGGCGAAGATTACTGGAGAAGATGTTTTCATCGATGCCCCTACCTTACCTTCGGTCCCTTACCACAGTAACTCAGACTTGCAGCCAATGGACATACCCGTGTTCAAGCATTCGCCACACGGAAAGAAAGAGCTAGTTCCGCTATCAGATGCGTCTCGGATCGTTGGAGTACTTCAGACGTTCATGAACCTAGTGAGAGTCTACACCAAAGGGCCCTACCGTTCGAGAGTTGAGACCGCCTCGCGTCAGATCCTTGGAGAAAGATCATACTCAGGAAAGATGTCATCCTAGCGCTGAGACTCGAACGCCTCAATCCTGTCACTTCCTTGGAATTCTACAAGTTACATCAGCACTTTATTTCAACCCGTGAACTGATGTTGATATCCCGAGAAACCGTGGTGTCTAGACTGCCTAAGTTCATGCAAACACTCGACGACATAATTTATCGCGAGCTGGAAAAGATCGCGAAACGACGCGGAATAACAATTCAGGAATTGATCAGGGCAGTCATTGTTCCAGAGTGGATCAACGGACACCATAGCGTAGAGGTTAGGGATCCAACCCCGGCCAAGCTGAATAGCTGGCGCTAGTTTCCATCAATTCTAGAGCCAACTGTCTAAGCGAGACAGCACGCGACGGACAACACGTCAAGAAATTTTCTTTCCTACTTAAGAATCGCGGAAAGCAACGAGTAGATCGTTTTGTAACACAGAGGATAACGTAGGCCTCACCACTGTCTCCTCTCAGTGAGTAAGATGTCGAAAGATAGACGAACGTTCACTCCTACCGTCCAGAACATTCTCTCAATACTTACCCGCAGGATGACTGTTCGATGAGCGTTGAGAGATTGGATGATACTGTGGCAGCGATTACTTTCGCTGCTACGGTCATCACTATCGCGGTAGGTTTCCTGTTCAACCTTTAGAGGAAGCCGGGTCGGCACTCGAGCCAGACCTAGCCCTATCAAGCAGGCTCGCGTAAAGGCGGAGTGCCTCGCCTTCCGGGAGCTTCGTGTTTATCGATATGATGCTCATCTTGTTGTAGATTGCAGCAACTCTCTCCGATAGGGCCCTCGCGACGATTAGGTATTTCCCGCCGAGAAGAACGGATGAGGTCCCGACTCCTCCTTCGCGTAAACCAGGTGTCGAGACGGCCAAAGTGCCAATTTTCATTGAATCCTCGTAGAAGAAGACCAAGACAGCGTTTTCTACCGGGAGCAAGCTTACCCTGTGGACCGTTCCATTCCTTTCCAGACTTGCTTCGAGCAAATCCACTTCAACTCCCTCTTTCTTGTTCTTCTCCTATAAAATGAAACGAAGCGCTGAGGATCTCTCAGGACCAGAAAATATCGGAAAGATAATTATCTTCTTCGCTACGTTATGTAGCGATCCTTGCCTTCTTCAGGCTTTTCCTCGCCTTCCTTGGCCTCTTCAACTTCAGCGTGTCTGAAACGTTCCATTTTCTTGCGCATGTCCTCAATCTCCGTATCCAACTCTTTCAAGTCCACTGGAATATTCACAAGTCCTGTCAGCATCTGGATTACCGCTCTCGCCGCTTCCAGATCAGGGTAAGCGCCTGTTGTTGCCCCAAGGAGGCCGGCGCAGGACAGATTGCGCTGCCGACCTATGCCAAGAATCACGCCGGCTGCTCCTGTGACAGCGCCTCCCTTTGCGAGTTTTGCTCCCATCTTCTTCAGACGTTCTCCTAGTTCAGCTTCCCCCACGACAGCGTAGACTGCTCCTACATCGTTTCCGGAACGGGTGCCGTATCCACCCATTGTGTAAACCGCCTTGCAGCCGAAGCGTTGCGCGAAATCGAGAACGACGCTTGCTACCTCGTACTGTCCGGTTACGCTTGGTTGGGCGTCTCCGGTGAGGAGGATTACGTTGGGGTTTTTCTCACCATATCCGTAGAATTCGTATCTTGGAAGAGAGTAGGTTCCATCTTCTGAGATGTTGATGCCAAGGTTGCCGTCGGGGAAAAGCAGGTAGCTCGAGTATAGTTCCGCCATTTTCACAGGCTTCAGCTTCTCGATGAAATAGTCCACAGCGACTTTTCCGACATAGCCGAGTCCCGGGAGGCCTTGAATCAGGACTGGCTCCTTCAATTCCACTTGTGCAAGCTCGTGTATTCTGGTGTCGCTTAGTACCTGAGAAGCCATGAAGAAACGCTTTCGGGCTTCCGCGGGCTCTGTGGTTTATAGTCATTTCGAAGAACGCCGACGACAAGTGGAGCGTGAAACGGACGGCGCTTGTTGGATTGACTGCCCTAAAGGAAACTAGATAGCTAGTGCTCTCCCTTCGAGGTCGTAGCTGCAGGCATCAGTGCTCTTAGCTGGGTGCTTGCTCTCAGTAGTTCTCCGGTTACAGCGTAGTATGCCCGGCTTCCGAGCGGTAGGAACTTCAACGCTTTCGAGAGTTGTTTGATGTAGATCTTGAGCTCTTGCGGATCGCGCCGTTGCGGAGCTTGCACATCAGGCGATTCAAACCCGTCCTCGGAAGACTTGACCGTGAGCCGTTCTTTTCTTTTTGGCACACTTCTCCATTCCGATCGTTGTCGAACTCACCAATCGTAATGAGGATTCTGTATCCGGGACCTTAGTGGCAGCGGAATTATCGACGACTATGATTGTTGGTGACGAGTTGGATCATGTTTCTAGACTGCCAGAGATGGAACCGTAGGGAGAGAGTTAAAATAGCTTGAATCGGTCCTCCTCGCTACTCCGAAATAGACAGTGACTCTCATGAGCTGTGCACCATTTGTATCGTCACCGCACGATGTTGTCAAGAAGATGCTGGAGGTTGCAAGAGCAAGCAAGGACGATGTTCTCTGTGACCTTGGTTGTGGCGACGGCCGGATCCTCACTACAGCGGTCAAGGATTTCGGTATCAAGGCTGCCGTTGGCTACGAGATCAGGGAGGACTTGTTCAAGCAGGCGTCGGGAGAGGTTGAAAAGCTCAAGCTGGTCGAAAGGGTGCATATCTTCAACAAGGACCTGTTCCAAGCGGACCTGAAGGACGCAACTCTGATCACATTGTATCTTACGACTTATGCGAACGAGCGGTTGAAGCCTAAGCTGAGATCGGAGGCGCGGCCTGGTTCAAGGATTGTCAGTCATGACTTCATGATCAACGGTTGGAAGCCTTCACGGAAGGAGAATTATAACGAGCACACGATTTATGTCTACTCGATTCCCGACGCGTACTCGATCTAGGGCTCGTATCCAACCTCATCGAATCTTGACGATAGTATAACTGCTCCGAGCTCCACGATTCTCGGTTTCTCCCCGGTCGTTGTTGTGACACGAATGATGCCGTTCTGGATTCGGACAATTCTTCCGATCGAGAGCAACATTCCCTCCTCGTCGAGTAGTCCTGCAACAGTTCCTTTGTGAGTTGAATCTTGATCGATTCTTTGTTGTCGCGACTTGTTGAACGTTCTAAGCTTGATTGTGTTGAGGTTAAGATCTAGATGCTTGGAGTTCTGGAGGAATCTCCTGTATCCTTCTTCCCGTGTCTTCTTCCTTTCTTCCCTTGTTCTTGTCCGAACGAAGCGTGAAGCTTCCAGCCTCAGGGTCGTGTATTGCTGCTGGTCAAGGATGGGATCGAGTTCATTATTAGAACTCAGGCCGAATACGAGGTCTGGCTGCAAGATGTTTAGGAGCTGGAGCTTGTAGCGGACCGCTTCTTCGTCTCTGACCCAGCCATCGGTGTTCAGGATGATGATCTCGCTTCTCGCCCTTGTTTCGTCTCTGAGACGGGTGATTGACCGTACGAGCTTGGCTGAGACCGTGGAGGGGTTCGTGTCCCCGATGAAGTGTGATCGCTCAGGTTTCAGGTCCTGAAGACCGAGGATGTAGTTGGAAACTGTGGAGGAGCTGGTTGTTGTGGGTGGTCCAATGTCGGCTTGACCGATGTCTCCATCGATGATGCTGGTCTGAATTCCATGGTCAAAGCAATCGTTGGCGAGGTAGGTGGAGAGGGTTGATTTTCCAACGTCGACATCTCCCAGAATTACAGCGAGTCCTCGCGATTGTCTGAGGAGGTCGCTCTCCTCTCGCCAACTTGGGGAAATAGTCGACCCATCGACCTGTTTGTAATCACCCTTTTCGCCCGTCTTGACGTGAAACACTGCCTCCTTGTCGGTCTCGATCGGAATTCTTCTAAACTTGGTGACCACTATTGGATCTCCGATTCGAATTGGAGCTCCTAGTGTCCAAGCTTGGCCTTCCTCGAGAGCTATGGATGCGGGACCATCGACGAGGAGAGTTTTGTCCGCTTGAAGCCTAACTTGAGGGAAATGTCTTCCTCCTAGACAGAGTTATTCAATCCAGCCAAACTTTGCTCTCGACAACAAGTCGGCGGGGTTTTGGCTATGGAAACGTTGAGCACGGGGATTAGCGGGCTGGACCGGTTGCTGAAGGGCGGTTTTGCCCTTCGAAAGATCAACTTGGTCTACGGAGAGGCGTCGACCGGGAAGACAGTTCTGTCGATGCAAACCGCTCTGGAGGCCGCGGCGAGAGGCTTGAAGGTTTTCTTCGTTGATGCTGACTTGTCATTCTCGGTTCAGAGGCTTGAATCGCTAGATCGAGGGAAAGAGCTTGCCGAGAATATTGTGGTGTTTCAGCCGGAGGACTTTCGTGAACAGATCCGGATAACAGAGGGCCTTGAAGTGCTGTTGTCTAAGACCCCGGCTTTGTTGGTGGTTGACTCGGTAACGGGCCTTTATCGTGCTGATCTCGAGAAGCCGGGGACGGTTTTTGTCAATAATCGTGAGCTTAACAGGCAGCTGGCCTATCTTTCAGATCTGGCTTCGAGATTCGAGCTCACTATCTTGTTGACTGGGCAGGTTCACAGCAAGCCTAGCCGTGGAAGCTGGCTTATCGCGCCTGTAGCAACCAGGTCGCTCAGACACTGGTCGTCCACAATCTTGAGACTGCGCCAGACGCCCCGAAGAGATGTGAGAGAATGCCTTCTAGAGAAGATAGATGGTCGAGAGGCTAGTGGTCCGAGGACGCTTTTCAGGATCGGAGAGGCAGGGATAGAGAATGTGTAGCGTTTGGTTCATAACTGTCCAGGTTCGACCGGGCGTGTTCAAGCTCTAGGGGATTTGTTCTGGGAATAGTTCTGGATGCACTATTGTTCATTGGTCCTTCGTATGTCGCGAACGCCGCTCCTCTACTGCTCGGTGGTGGTGCTCCCCTGGATGGAGGAAAGAACTTTTTCGACGGTCAGAGGATCCTAGGAGCTCACAAGACCCTTCGTGGATTATTTGCTGGGATCATAGCCGGTTCACTTGTAGGGCTTGCAGAGTCATCGTTTAACAGCCATCTTCTACTCGGTGGGTTTATGATCGCGCTGGGGACCGTTCTGGGGGATCTTCTTGGGGCCTTTTTCAAAAGGCGGATCCGGATTAAACCAGGGAGCCCGCTTCCGATCGTGGACCAGCTAGATTTCGTGTTCGGGGGCTTGCTCCTTGGACAGCTGGTCTTTCCGTTGAGTTTGCCATCGATTCTACTCGTGGTCCTGGTAACTCCGCCAATTCATCTCGGAACGAATTACGGAGCTTACTTGCTTGGAATCAAGAGGACACGCTGGTAACCGGCAAAGGATAGAGGTGCGGTGACTTTTGCATAAGTCTAAAATCATCATCGATTAACAAGCGCGGCTCTTAGAGATGTCAGCTGCTGCAGCAAAGAAAGCGAAGAGGAAGGGCCTTTTGGTACTCTTAGTGATTGTAGTTGCTACTATTGTTCTTGTTATTCCTCCAGCGTTGGCGGGGGGCTTGATGGTTCCGGTTTCCAAGGTGGTCTTCGGCGAGACCACAGGGTCGCTTTCGGCAACGCAGGCGACCGCGAATGTCTCATTGATAACGGCTTACGAGTACTATTTTTCGATCAGGGCCGGAGGGATGTTCAGAACGAGCGATGCGAGCGTGTCGAATTCGAATGGCAACGCGACCATTACTATAGATCTGAAGCTGACTAATCCTTCAGGGCAGACGATTGACTTGGGAAATACGAATATTAGCGGAGGGATAGGAACGCGGACACACACGATCTACCTTTCCATTGACCAAGGTGTCCGAATCTCAGGCGCCTATACGCTCAGCATCGACATTACGGCGAACGTAACCGTTGGAGGACTCTTGCAGCTCAACCTAACACATGTTGTAACTACTACCTTCACAGTATCATAGCCCGACTCCTCCTCGGGCACTCTTGTGACGCGAGGATCGGTCGCTAAGACCCCCTATTTTTCCTGAACATTTCCTGTCCGGCACTGATAATGGGCGAGACAGGCGATTCAGGGCACGATCCAGGCTTTAACGGAAGAGCGGAACTACGTGAAGTGTAGAGCCATTCCCTAACGATTCTAGAGCAGATCTGGAACCATGGTCCCAGAATCGAGATCGGGGTTGATAATGAACGATTCTATTCCTTCTCTTTCGAAAATCGTTTAAAGAGTTCTGAGAGGAGCCGGCGGACTTGGAGGATATGATGCTGGCACGCTTGGACTGCTCGAGGGAGCGAACATCCGCGCCATGGCCATGGCTGTCTTGCTCTCCCTAACCTTCGCCAGAATGCCGGGTTCTATCCTTCGATAGAAGAGGGTGGGCGCTAGAATGCAGGAGGGCAAGAGAGATGCGACTAGAGTGGTGGTGAGGGCGATTGCCTTGTCAAGGCTTCCGCCAAGTGATACGGCGAAGGTGAGAAACGCACCCAAGCTTCCCACTGAAGCGAGCCAGTTCGACATCCACGCTCCAGGAGCTGTAATAGTAACCCTCTTCGGATTATGGCATCGCAACCCCGAGTCTTCGAGAACCCAGAACAGAACATGTATCGATGACGGAACGGCAAGGATGAAGATAGCCACGTAGACGAACGCGTTGCTGACAATCGCGATGTTCGCAGGGGTAACATCCGTTATCTGCGGCACAATGATAGCCGAGAGAACAAACACGAACAATAAGACCCGAAAATCCCTCAGGATTCGACGCGAAAAACCGGGAGGTCCTACCGGCCTCTCAAAATAATATTGGTGACCCGACGACTCTCGAAAGTGGCGAATTATCCAGATGACAAAGAATGCGAGACGATCTACTACGAGGCTCCAGATGAGAACCGGGATGCCAACGTACACGACAATTATGGTCACGAGCCAGCCTAGGCCCTTGTAGGTGCCCGCTGCAAGGAGCGGCATAAGGGACAGAATGCCGAGGACGTACTCCTTCCTATAGGTCAAGAATCCACGGAGAATGGCTCCTAAGGCCCAAGTATGAGTTTTCTAGAACCGACATGTTCTGACCATGGGAAGCCTTGCGAGACTATGTGGGATGTGGGGATGCGTGGCTAGAAGGGAGAGACGCTTGTGAAGTTAAAGTCCCTCGCTAGGATCCCAGGCTGCAGGATTCTGAACTGCTGGAACTCGGAGAAGTTTCGCACGGGCTCCGAGACAGCGTCGACTTTGTTGAACAATTCTAGGAGGCTCTGGTTGAACCGCAAGTTCTTCACTGGTCTCTTGATCTCACCATTCTCAACTAGGAATGTTCCATCTCTGGTCATGCCTGTCACCGTCTTGGTCCGAGGTTCTGTTTCCCGTACGTACCAGAATCTGGTGATCAGTAGCCCCTTGTCAAGTTCTCCAATTTGCTCCTCCGGGGTCTTGGTGGCTCCTTTGCCTCGAATTACTAGATTGGTCGGCAGCTCACCCAGAGGGTTTGGCAAAGGTAGCTCGTGACCTGTCGGTGCTGCACCATAGCGGTGCTGAGATATTCTGGAAGAAACCACGTTTCGAAAGACCCCGTTCTCGATAAGCGAGACTTTGCTCTTCTGGCAACCTTCCCCGTCGAAGGGCGGCCCTGCTTGGCTTGGATGATACACGTCATCATCGATGCTGACATTATCCCCGAGAATCTTCTCGCCGAGTCTACCTGAGAGGTAGCTTCTTCCTTCCTTGTACTGTCGCATTCCAAGATCGGGACTATAGCCTGTGGATGCGGACACGGCAAAGAAGAGCAGCATCTCGCTCCAAGCATAGGGATCGACAACAACATCGAACTTTCCAGGGGCGATGTCTGCCTGGTTCTTGTTCAACTGGGCTCTTTCGAGTGCTGTCTGTGAGACCTTGTTAGGGTCCAGCTCGCCAATATCGCCAAATGTTGACAGGGCGTATCCTGTCTGGTTACCGTTGTCAGCGTCCATTGTCAACGAGAAGTATCCGCCCGATCCTCGATAGGATGTTTCCAGTCCGGATGTATTGAGCATCATTACTTGCTCGACGCTGGTTCCGAGAACCCCTGAGGCAAGAAGATGGTTTTTCTTGGCCAGATCAATGGCGGACCCGATGTAGCCTGCTTTCAGCTCAGCCGGAGCCTCGACAGTTTTTTCGCTGTATCGGTTGACTGAACGGTATTTCTGTGGACCGGGCATAGGCAGAAAATCTGGGTCTTCGGGCGAGTCGCGTGCCTGGCGGAGAGCCTTCTCTACGGTTCTCTCGATGGAGGCCTTGTCCAAGGTGCCTGTTGTGACCCGCCCCTGTTTCTTTGCGGAGGCGATCCTCACGGATAGGTTTCTACTGGTGCTGTACTGTGATTGTGCGAGTTCGTTATTCCCAAATCGGAGGTACTCGTCAATTCGCGACACTAGTATTATCTCCGCCTCGGCCTTTCCTGCCACGCTTTTCGCGGTGGCGAAGATCTCGTGGGCTTTTTCCTTGAGCAGAATGGCTTGGTGTTCCATCTTTTGTGACATGGTTAAGATGCTCCAAAAACCCGGATGTTCCGGAATCTACTGGGTGAGGCTCCATGTCCAGTGACCATCGTCTGCCCAGGCTGGCCTTTTCCACAATTCGGTGTTCCCCATAGCACCCAGCTCTTCTTGTTGGCGATGGCGTCGCAGGAGTTCCAGAACTCAGGTGTTATGCCGGCGTAAGTGGGTCCTCTGACCATTTCTCCGATGCTTCCGTTCTTTATCCTGTAGCCTTTTTCGGTGTTGAACTGGAAGTTGTACCTCTTCTGGTCGATGCTCCAACCATAGTTTGTGACCATGAGGTATCCGTCGCGGGTATCTTCGATCATCTCGTCATAGTCCCACTCTCCAGGTTCGAGACTGACGTTGGTCATTCTGATTATTGGAAGCTTGTAGTATTCGGCTCGCATACATCCATTGCTTCGGCTCTCGCCAACCCTGGGGGCGGTTTCTCGGGACATCAGATATCCCACGAACTTCCCATTCTTGACGGCATATTTTCGCTGGGCTTTGACTCCCTCATCATCGTAGCCGAAGGTTCCCAGTCCGTTCCCATGGTCGAGGGTTGCATCCATTACAATATTCACGTGTTCGGATCCGTACTGGAGTTTTCCAAGCTGGTCTGGTTGGAGAAAGCTTCGGCCCGCAAAGTTCGCCTCGTAACCTAGAACCCTATCGAGCTCTATTGGGTGTCCACAGGATTCGTGCACCTGCAACGCGACTTGGTCTCCGCTGAGAATAATGTCTGATTTTCCTTCATTGATGGTCGGAGCATGCGTGAGGGCTAGGACATCTTTTGTAATCTCCAGTGCCTGCCCAGGAAGGTCCATCTCGTCCACAAGCTCGTAGCCGCCGCCACTATTCTGTTGAACTGATCGCCTCTGGACACCGGTCGGCCCCTTTGCGGCCACTATTGCAGATACACCTGCGTAAGAGAGTGTTTGGAATATTTTCGCTCCTTCTGAGTTCGAGAAATACTTCTCGATAAAATCGAACGTCATCTGGCCTCTTCTGGCCACAACGTCGTTTTCCTTCATCCTCTTGGTTGTTTCCTGAAGAACTTCGTACTTGGTCTCGGTAGGGACGCGGAACGGGTCCTTCTTGACCGGTGTTGCCCACTTGTCAACGTGAACGGGTTCAGCGGCGCGCGTGACTTTTATCCCGAGCTTGGACGCGCCCCTGGCGAGAGCGAGGGCCTTCTTGGTTGTCTCTCTTATGCTATCATGCTCAAGTTCATCGGTGTCCGCGAATCCCCAGCCCAGATCCTTGTAGAGAACACGAATTCCAACCCCTATTGTGCTCGCTTCTTCGCTGGCCGGGTTCTCGTTGACGACGCTAATAGCTTCAGATCGAGTGTTAACGAGTCTCAGCTCGGCATAGCTTGCGTTGTCTCGCTTTGCAAGGTCGAGAGATATCTTCGCCAGTTCTTCCCCGAGGTCCTTGGTAGAAATCACGGAATCGTGATTAGAAATGGTCATGCTTAAGCATTTACCGCGTCTGGTCGATTGTGGAGAGCTAGGGAGATTTCCGACAAAGGGTCACGGAACGACCCTCCTAGTTTTAGTTGAATTGGCTGATTTTCCGCTGGAAATACGCGTTCTGGAGGAGCGCCGAGGTTTCTAGCCAACCACGCTTAGGTATCTCGAAAATATTGCTCACATGATTCAAGGCGGCGTCCATGGAGTCGAATCTTTCGAACGGTGTTTTGAATAGCGCCCGGAGGCTTTCTCTAACATTCCAAACCCCAACGGGCATTATGTAGCCTGGATGGATTTCCCTCAACATTATTGCACCGGCCTGTTTTCCGATCCTATCGAGATATTCAGAAACCGCAAGTCTTGCTGAGTAATAGCAACCGCCAGGCTTGGCGTAGGTCTTTCGTCCTCGGAATCCTTCCGAATCACCCAGCATCACCGGCCGATATCCTTTCGGAGAGACATAGCTGCTCTTCTCTACGTTCTCAGCCATGTTCACGTCGGGAAAACTAGTGGCAAGCAGTTCTGGTTCGAACCAGGCCTCGATCCACTCGAATTTCCAGTGTTCAGGAGTTAGAAGTCCTACGTAGATATTGTCGAGATAAGTGTACTTGTAGACTCGGTATTCGTCGATGATAGGATGGTGTCTCACGCGAGCCATCAGCTTGAGGCTGAGGTTGCTGTCGACTGCTGTTATGCTCCACCGCGTTGGGACAAGCTTCCGTCTCTTGTTCTCGCCAAACATGCCAAGGCTAAATGCTCGCTGAATTCGGGTCACCATGACACCGTTTCTGTAGAGCTGGAGTACAGCGTCGTCGGCTGGGAGATCGCCATCATAGAACGCTTTCTCGATCCTATTGTCTACGGAGGAGTTGCCGGCACGAAATGAGGTCAGGGGCGCGATGGGACCGAAGGGCTGGGAATCCTCCCGCAGGTCCAACATCTTTCGAGGAGGTCGAGCAAGTACGAGTTCTGTATCAACAGGTTTCGTCATCATGGCCACGTCCTGCAAGGTCTCAATCAATCTGCCTCCCTTCTGAGCGTCTGAGACGTTCGCCTTGCTATACCCCCGAAGCAAACTGTACCTGAAATCGACAATCTCATCGAAACCCTTGCCCATCCACCGTTCAGGAGTGTCAAGAATCTCAGTGTCACCGGAGATCGATGGCACCATCGGTCCAACGGAGACCTTTGGATACCCGAATCTTCCTACAAAGACTCCTGGGGGACTTGACCCTGCGATGGATTTCAAGTCGAATTCGGGATGGTGCGATGCCAAAAAATCTGCTTTGACGTGTATCGCACATTTCTTCTCTCCTGAGAGCCTACGAACTCTCAGGCACATTGGACAGAGCGTTTCGAGGGATGATACGACGTCGTCACGTCCCGACACGCCTCGACCATACGAGCCGAACAAGTCCGTCAAAGCTTGACCATTGCTCTATAATTCCGGAGATAGGACCGAATTCTAGCTAGTTTATCCGATAAACCTGTTCCCGTTGATACTCTCGACGGGGGTCCCGAGGCCTAGGGTCCTAAACACTACCAGAGAATGGTCTTCTCCGGTAGAGTGCCTACTCCTGAGTATGTCAATTGTAGAATGCCCGCTGGGAGGGTCTTGTCATTCGCCTTTGCCCTGGCAGAGACCCCGTTGTATGGTTCTCCTCCCCAGCGGTAGTTCGCCTTCCAATATGAATGCCATCCTTGGATGATGTTGGCCCTCTCCATCAACCTCCACGAGCCATCAGGGTGTACGAACGATGGGTAGAGCAATTGTACTGACCAGCCCGGGACCGTGGTCTTGCTTGCCACTCCGAACTGGTAGAAGAAGGCATAGGCTGAGGGATAAATCCCGACCCCGACAACCCCGATATCGAAGTAATGGCCTTCCCTGAAGTCTGGGACGAAGCTTCCAAACTTTGTCCATGGTTGTCCAGTGTAGTTGTAGTACCAGTCTGCGTGCCAGTTCGGTTGGTCGTACTGCCACATCATCCGGAGATAGACTGATGTTGAGATGTCCGTGGGATTGATAATTCGCTGCGTATGATACCTCAGATGTTCCCAGAATATTCCACCACAATTCGCGTTTCCATCACAAGTCTCCCAGGTCGAGCCCGAAACCACTCGCGTCCCGTTTGGTAAGACGAAGAGGTCTGCTCTCCATCCGAAATCCCAACCGTCAATACAGCAGTTGGGTGATTGAACTCCCATGCCGGCCATTAGGAAGTTGTTTGGCGCCAGCGCTTTCAGGTCCACTTTGGTGAAGTTTACTCCGATCTGAACACAGCAAATCCTGTACTGGGTTGAATTATAGTAGCCTGCTACGTACGGATAGGTGGGAACTCCGATTGTCAACCGGCCGGGGCCGGAAGAGATGCTTGTGGCGTAGAGGACACTCGGGTCCCAGAACTGAAATGATATGAGGGTCCACAACGAGAAGAGAAGGACCACAGCGATTCCAACACGGCGGATGTCTTCTAGTCTCGGATTGAAATGCCTCAATGGACCGACACTTAGTTTCGGTGGGAGGCCGAGTTCCAGTACTCCTCCAATCAGAGCGAAGAATCCCCACGAGGGAATGATCAGAAACAGTAGGCTCCTGTCGCAGGATGGACAGAGGAGCGGCCATAGAAACCCGGAGAGGAGGAGCTCGGAAGTGGCGCCTGAGGCCGCTGCGGCAAAGATAGATCGGCTTATTTTGGCAGCTTGAATCCCAACTGCTATTTCTGACACTCCGAAGAGAAGTGCTGCTTGGAACGGGACGAGTGGGGCGAGATAGGTGACGCCTGAGAACCATGCTGTAAGCGGAAACCATGCGGTGACCACGGATGTGATGAATGCGCCGAAAATCGCAATCCATGGCCGCAACTGCTTGTTCAGCTTGTCTCCCTTGTAGGATGCTCGGACGAACGCGGGCAACACTCCGAACGAAAACATCATTGTGCAAAGACGAACCCCTGCTAGACCGTCTGGTCCAAAGGAATAGCACTCCGACCTCCAAATCGTCCCAGCAAGATACGTGGGACACGCGAGATAGAATAGAACATAGATTAGCGAAGCACTGAGGAAGACTTGGACGACAGCCCAGCGCGGGCGGAGAAGATATGCAACGAGTATTCCTCCGAGGGCGAACGAGACAACATCGGCTTCAAGCCTTGTCGTGGAGAACTGGTAGTACCAGTAACCATTGTTGGTCTGCCCAAACCAGAAATCAGCTCTCTCAAAGAGGTACGCTGGTGCCCACGGGAAGATTGCAAGCAAGGCTCCACGAAGAATGCTCCGAAGAGTAAGACTCTGCAAAAGCCTTGCGGAAGAAAAACGTGGAAGTCGAGACTATTGACTCTTGCCTACGCGAAAGTTGGCATCATTCGCGTTGGAATATATTCTCTCTGGAATATTTCTGCCTCCTAGCCGACTATATGGCCCAGGACTGGGCTTTCGGGAATGCTTCGCATTTAAGCGAATTACTAGGAGAACAGAATAGTTCCTACGCTCCATATGCACTTGTAGAGGTGAGCGCGTCAAATTGCGAAGATGTATGATATGCGGTTCCGAAGAGGTTTCCCTGTGGCTTGGAGGTTCAATTGGATCTCTCTACCACTGCACAGATTGCCATTACGTTGGACCTATTGTCCTAGAGACTGATGCACAGCAGCCATTTGCAGACCAGTTCGTGTCCTTCTGGGACCTCATAGAGGGAGGGAGCTTTTGGAGCGAGACTGGAATATCAAACCAAATGCTGTTCCAGATGTGATCGCTTGGTGCTGGAGTCTCCAGCGCCCTCTTTCCCTAATTTCTTAGCTGTTTCCCGATCATCATGAGGTCGGGTTGTGTTTCGTATCCGATTGCCCTGAAGAACTCAGAGGATCGCTCGTTCCACTTGTAGACTTGCGCATTCACCTTCTTCGCTCCTTTGGTCACAAGACGCCTTTCGACTTCGCGAACGAGTCCCACCCCGATCCCTTTCCGTTGATGTTCAGGCTTCACAGCGAGATGGTAGATCCAACCACGTCTTCCGTCCCAACCGCCTATTACACTACCCACGATCTCATCGACCTGTTCAGCAACGAGGAACAAATCTGGGTCTCGTTGGAGTTTCAACTTGACATCTTCTAGTTCGTCTCCCGGACGCAAAATCAGGCCCGCCGCCTGCCACAGCGCGCGTACTGTGTCGTAGTCTTGAATCTTGAATTCACGGATCTTCATGCTTTCTTGAGCATTCGCTTTGTCCAATCGAGCTGTCTCTCGAGATTAAGAGCATATTCTTTCAGCATGAACTGGATTTCTTTGCGTGAGATCTTATCACTCTTCGATTCGAGAATTCCGCGGAGAAACGCTAGTTGTCCTGCAGTCATATGGGTGAACATTGCTGGAATGTTTTTCGGATCGACCAGTTCTATGATTATGGACCTCATGGCTCCCCAGTTTTGTCCGGTTTTCAATAGCATCTCGCCGGATTGCTGTAACAACGCACGTCCTTCGGGAGTGATGTGATAGATGCGTTGGGGCTTTCCTGTCTTCTTATGGGACTCTGCTCTGATGTATCCTCTCCTCACGAGTTCCTTTAGAATCGGATAGATAGAACCGGCTCCAGGCCTCCAGACGCCCTCGGTTTTGCTCTCGATCTCCTGCAAGAGATCGTATCCGTGAGCTGGCCTCGCCGCAATTCTGTGCAAGACGTAAAGACGCAGAAAACCTCTGGGAATCCCTTGCGGGTGTGCAAGAGAGCTGTGGATCGTTGCGTGTTCGATCGTCTTTTCCCCAGCGCGAGGCATACGTCTTCTTTGCATCAGGCAGCTCTTCGCTAATAAACCCGCTTCGCGAAGAATTCTTTATATAAATCCATATCGAATGCGATATATCTAATACGATAGGGGAATAGAGGGTTGCTTGCAGTCCAAGTTGAGAACCTGGTAAAAACCTACGGGGATGGTACCCAGGCTGTTAAGGGAATATCTTTCAAAGTCGACGATGGCGAGTTCTTCGGATTTCTCGGACCGAACGGTGCCGGAAAGAGCACCACTATCAAGATCCTTACCACCCTCTTGCGGAAGACGTCCGGATTGGCTAACGTAGCTGGACATGATATCGAGCACGATCCTCAAAAGGTCCGCAAGCTAATCGGCGTTCAGATGCAGGACACGGTTATCGATGAAGATCTCACCGGGCGGGAGAACCTGATACTGCAGGGACACTTGCATCAGATGCACCGAGAAGAGTTGAAGGAGCGCGTAAACACGCTTCTCAAGATCGTTGACCTGGAGGATGCGGCCGACAAACGGTCAGCCTACTACTCAGGTGGAATGAAGAAGAGACTTGACCTCGCATCTACGCTTGTTCACAGGCCGAAAATACTCTTCCTAGACGAGCCTACAACTGGCTTGGACCCACAGTCACGGGCAACAGTATGGTCGTATCTCAAGGAGTTGAACCAGGAAGGAATTACAATCTTCATCACGACACAGTATTTGGAAGAGGTGGACCGGCTGTGCCGCCGACTCGCGATCCTAGACCACGGCGAAATTGTTGCACAAGGCTCCCCCTCGGAACTGAAGTCGGAAATCGGCGCAGACCGTATCACGCTCGGATTTGAGAATGGCAACCCGGAAGCCGGGGCTCTAAAGAACAAAGCCAAGCAAGTCCTAAGCAATCTAGGCGGAATCACAGAAATCGTCGACTCTGACGAAGGGATTGTTATCTACGCAAAGAACGGGGGGTTCTTGGTCCCCGATATTGTCCGGGCCTTTGATGGTGCCGGAATTAAGCTCGCTTCTATCGGAGTTTCCAGTCCGACCCTCGACGACGTGTTTCTCAAGCACACGGGAAGAAGAATCAGACCCGAGGAGATCGACAAGTCAAGGGCATCCGGAATGTTCGGCCGGAGAAGGAGGTAGAAAGGAAAGATGACGTTCATCTCTGACACCTACTACATGTTCCTACGCTGGATGAAGAAACTCGTACGAAACCCAATACTCCTATTCTTCTCCCTCTTTCAACCGATAATCTTCCTCCTCCTGTTCACACAACTATTCAGCTCGTTCGGCGTGCTCCTAGGCGTAAACTATACTCTGTTTGCCACTGCAGGCATTGTTCTTCAGAATGCTTTCTCAAGCGCGTTTCAATCCGGAACAGCCATTGTTGACGACATCAAGTCTGGATTTCTTGCCAAAATACTTGCCACTCCTGCCAATCGTGCCTCTATCCTCTTAGGTAGACTGCTGAGTGATGCGTTCAGGGTTTTTGCCCAATCGCTCATCATACTATTACTAGCCTATGGTCTTGGCGTCTTCCCCGCTACCGGAATCCTCGGCTACATCCTCATATTGGTCACGGTAGCTTTCTTCGGCCTTGCCTGGTCTGGAATATCCTTGGCCCTGGGACTCAGGACCAAGAGTGCTGAGACAGTGTTCGGAATAGCTGGAACCCTAACCTTTCCTCTTCTATTCATGAGTACGGCGCTAATGAAGCCAGCACTAATGCCAACATGGATGCAGAATGTCTCCGCGTACAATCCGATTAGCTTTGCAGTGAACGCGATTCGCGATCTGATCATGACAGGATATGTATGGAACTCGTTCTCGCAAGCCTATGGAGTAATATCACTGATAGCTGTGCTGACCCTGGGGGCAACCCTTTACGAGTTCAGGAAAGTAGTAAGCTAATAGGATCCAGGAGCCAGGTTTGCTGCACAGGGGCTCCAGACCTAGACACTAAAGTCCGCTACGATAGGATCCAAGAACTCGAGCATGTCTCTGGTCTCGAGTTCCACAAGCGTGTCCGGATCCCCTCCACCGGCGATGCTTCTTGCGTTTCGCTGAACGGTTGGATCGAGAAGGATTCGACTGATCTTGTTGAACGGCGGTACTCCTCCGACTGGGTAGCCTGAGTGTTCCAGGACCTCATCGGGTTGGGCAAGGCGCACGTCTTTGACTTTGAGCAGTGTCTTGATTTTCTTGTAACTGATTTTGTTTTTCGCTGGGAGAATTGCTAGGATGGGTTTCTTGTCTGAGCCTACGAGGACGATGGATTTTATGATCTTGTCTGCAGAGACTTTTCTCGCGGCTTCTTCGACGGTTCTTACGGACTCGTTGAACTCTATGAAGCGGTGCCAGATTCCTTTTGAAACTAGTGTGGTTCGGAGATGCTCTGAATAGTTCGGTTTAGCCTGACTCAACTCCTCAAGTCTCCCGGTTGTCCGAGGGTGGACAGAAATCTTGTCGCCTCCACGGGTGATCTGAGCCTTACGACTGCGAGATGAGAGTTCTCTGGTTTGCTTAGAAGAGCTGGGTATTGTCTCCGACGTCTTCGATAGGTTCGGACAGCCCACAAGAACACGGAGTCCCGGGTGAACAATCCTCGAATGTGCTCTTGGTTGCCGTTCCATAACTTCTCGTTGGTGATGATTCTCATCAAAGTCCGTCTGGCCAATCTAGCAATAATGGTTCTGAAGGGATAGTCTAGCCAGACAACCGTGTCCGCCCGGCTCCAGACGATGTCTCGGACCTGATGATAGTTTCCGTCAACTACCCAGGAGTCGCCTTGCAATGATTGCTTGACGCGTTGTCGGAAGAGATCGTTGGGCGCTTCTACCCAGTTGGGTTCCCAGTGGAGAGCATCTAGCTCGATGTGCGGAACGTCGAGGAGCTGGGCTGATTTACTGGCAAAGGTGGTTTTGCCGGAACCTATCGTTCCAACGACCGAGATTCGTCGATAGGAGAGTTGGTCGCTTCTAGGAATCTGCTTAGATGATTCAACTAAACTCGTGGATTGAATCTGAGCTACTGCAGTGCTGAACATAAGAAATTCACGATTAGACCGAGAGTGACTTAGGACTCTCTCCCAAGATACCTCATAAGCCACTGAAGTTCATTCTTGTTGATTGGTGCGTGGTCCTTTTGCTTGTATGTTTCGTCTCTCATAACATCCCAGCCGCAGGAGTGTGTTGGCTGGTAGACACCTCCATGCAATTTTCTTTTTTCACCACAACCTGGACAGACCTTCGGGCAATGGATGGTCCAGTCGTCGACTCTGACATTATGGATGTTTCTGTTCTCGTAATAGAACCTGTCCCCGCATAGGTGACAGGTCAGCTTAATTCGGTCTTTGGGCCGAGCAAGCCTTCGGCGAACAATATCTTGAAGGTAGGCTCTGTACGTCTCACTGTCTCGGTAGAGGATTCTTCCCAAAAGTTTCTCGTCGGGTTGAGGTTTGGCTATGGACGGGGGATTGAGGGAAAGTCTACCACCTGAATCGCAAAACTTCTGCGCACCGATACCCGCATACCCCACAATCGAGGTCTGACGTCGTACAGAATCAGTCCAAACGACCCGTTCAGAGTGCTTCCTGATCCATCCAGCGAATGTGTCGTACCATTCCGAGAACTCTGGCTCTTTGGGCAGTAGTGCCGTTCGTTCTTTGTTGAGGAAAGTGAAGTCTGCCCAGATTCTACCAGGAAACATCGTGTTGTTACGTATCGAAGAACCAGAGAACTCTATGACGGAGGACTGAAGGCTATCAATCACGTAGTAGCCTTGCTGGGTAACATGCCGGGTGACCAGGTTTGACGACACTCCTCGATTAAATAAGAAGAAACCAAAGTTCTTGTCGTCGATCGTTTCTATTGAAGCGAAGTCGGTTGTCGGAGACCGCCAGGGAAGAGCTACAACGTTTCCAGTGGTCTTGGCGAAGTCAAGAAACTTTTGGCAGTCTTCCTTAGTGAAGTAGATTCCAAGTTGTCTTCCCAACTAAGTCCCTCAGCCTATTTCGACTGGTTATTCAGACTCCGAACCGCGGTTAATGTATGTACATCCCTACTTGCCAAAAAGGGCATTTAGGCCGGCAATTTCAAACTCAAATCGAACCTTTGCCCCAATCCTCCTATTCCATCTAGGAATCTGCTTAAATCCATTGGAACCCGAGTCGAATGTAAGCACGTTTCATTTCCACGGAGAAGAGGGATAGAACCTGTCGTCAATCGAGGATCCTCTGCTAAAAGAAGTATTGGCCGCTTTCAAGGAGGACGCAGCCCACATGGCTGACGATCTGCTAAGAACAATCACGACTCAGGCCTTGATAGCTGCCTTCGCTCTCCTGTTAGCAATATCGTCGTTACTGAGGCTGCTCTTCTTCGTATATTTTGCTCAGCCAGGGGGACTCAGCTTTCCGATGCGTCCGTCAGTGGATGCATCAGCGGTAGTGGAGACAGCTCTGACAGTTGTCTTGTTCCTGCTTTCGGTAATCTCCATCTACAGCCTATTAGGCCTACGAAGAAGATATTCCAGACTGCTGGCCATGGCTGAGAAACTCGGCCGATGAAAAGTGCCCCTCTCACCGGAAACAAGGAAAGAGGCAGAGAAGCGACTGACGGTGCTGAAGATGATAGAAGTTTTTGCGGACAAATGTCCAAAGAGTACCCTACTCAACGGACCATTCGGGGGAGACGACAAGGCGTTTGATCGACTCCTCGGACCCAGCGGCATTCTCACCAGAACATCATTGATCATAGCCAGCACCGATGGTAGAGTTACTCACTACTCTCGAACAGACGCCGGCAAAGTCTACCAGCAGGTCCTCGACATGCAACTAAACTTCCTCGACCCGTATACGGGAGGAGAAGTCTGGAAGAAGTGATCAAGGTGAACTTGCCTGCCGCGACTATGGTTTCAGGACTTGATTGGAAAAAATGGGGAATTTGAATGAAGACGTAAGTGTGTTGACTATGCGGCTAACCTAGTGAAGCCAGGGTGCAATTGTGCGGGCTAGTGGTTGCGTTGGTTGTGCTCGTACTTTGTTGTGTTGTGCCTGTCGAAGTACCGTTAGCTGCAAAGGCAGTGCTGATCGCATAGGCTGTAGCACCTGCGCCTACTCCGACCAGAAGGACCAAGAGTAGTACTGACCGAAGCGAAAATCCCCTCGAAGACCTGGGTTGAATTTCATTCTCCAATATTTTCACCTCTACTATTCTTCCTTCATGTCGGACATCATGATCATTCTCCTAGGAGTCAGCTTAAATCCGGACCGTTCCTGGCTCAAATGATTGCGCTATTGTGGTGACGGTTAGTGCGGAGGCCTATCTGCCTAAAGGCCTTTGAAACCTCTTTGAAGATCGTCAAGTAGATCCTCAACGTCCTCTATTCCGACGCTCATGCGTATGAGAGTGTCCTTGATTCCCTGCTCCATTCTTCTCTGACGCGGGATGCTGGCATGAGTCATGCTAGCCGGATGTTCGATGAGAGATTCAACTCCTC
>Ga0209161_10000164_pt1 | contig 50540 bp, 37 predicted proteins | sample GraSoiAngelo_155_FD_186169 | JGI IMG/M metagenome (GOLD analysis project Ga0209161, IMG submission 186169) | Grasslands soil microbial communities from the Angelo Coastal Reserve, California, USA - 14_1009_13_30cm (SPAdes) (version 2) | ecosystem: Environmental > Terrestrial > Soil > Grasslands... | reverse complement strand
CGACGAGTACCCGAATCATTTCCTCCCCAGAACCAGGAACAGGCTGCATAGGCCCTCCAGTGGCGCAAGTGCCCGCAAGTTCGAAAAATCGAACTGGTCAGACGTCGGAAAGAAAGAATAAGTTCGCCGCCACCCCAGATTTCCTGGAGCCAGAAAGTGGAAAAGAACTTTGTTCTTTCAGGGGAGGTTAACGTTAACCAGCGCCAGGATGGTAATGGCGCCACGGGTACAACGCGGAGCAGTCTATCGCAAGTTCCCCGAGGATGCAATGGCACTGTGAAAGTGTTTGCAACCTTCGTTTACAGTTCTCTCACGAGCGGCGTTCCTGATTTTCGATGCTCCGGTACGGTCACGGTCTGTGACCTCTTTGAACCGACGTCGCCCGTATGCCCGTGGTATGGTGTAACAAATTTAATTTCTTGCGATTACAGCGATCCCTTCAACTTAAGAGCGAGAGAGTGTCGTTCCGGAGTCGGTGGCTGATCCTGGCCCTGGATAGAGAAATCATTCTCCGTGGTCTTCGGACTACAGGCTGCGGAATAGCTACCCTCGTCTACGAGAGACATGTTTCACCGGGTGTTTGTACCTCTTGCAGCCGCTTGCATGCGGCTTTACTCTGCTTCCGAGCGCAGGCATCCGACGTCGTAATCCCCCCTCTTGTCCTGTGCACTCCCAAGAGTCATTTTATGTACCCATGTGCCGAGTCGGTGGATGGGACTCAGAGGGCGAAGCTATGAGTAGCGGCGAACAAATTTGGCAAACGTCCTCTCCGCTTCCCGTCGCAGAAGCGGCGCAGTCCAAATGGTACGCGGTACAGACGCGGGCACGTCACGAGAAAGTAGTGGCGGAACGACTACAGGAACAAGGCCTCACCACTTTTCTTCCATTGATCGCGACAATACATCGCTGGAGCGATCGTCAAAAGAAAGTGGAGCTTCCGCTGTTCAGTTGCTATGTGTTCGTGAGAATATTTCTTGAAAATAATGAAGAGCGCCTACGCGTCTACCGCGCAAATGGAGTTTTCGGGATTGTGGGCATGCGCGGCGAAGGCATTCCCATACCAGATGAGCAAATTCAGGCGGTTCGTACCCTTATTTCCGAGAAGCTCCCGTGGTCGTTTCATCCTTTCTTGAAAATCGGACAACGTGTGCGCATTCGTGGCGGCTCGATGGACGGAGTTGAAGGTGTGCTGGTAGCGCGAAACGGCGATCGCACGCTGGTCGTCTCCATCGATGCCATTCAGCGATCATTAGCCGTCCGCATTGAAGGCTACGACGTCGAAGCAGTGTAAGTCCCTTCTGGCCAATGTGTCTCTCCCATTTCTTGCCGTGAAGGAGCCCCTGTGTCAGATCACCCACTGGAATCATCACGAATTCTTATCGTAAGCAGAGAAGCGTCTGCACTCAACCTGCTCTCAGGCATTGGCAAAGCCAATGGCTGGCAGTTGGAGACTGCCAACAGCGGCTGGGAAGCTCTGGAGCGAGTGCAGGCGGGCACGGCGCCGGACGCAATCATCCTGGACGTGGCGCTAGATGAGAGTGATGGGCTGCACACTCTGCGTTGGTTACGTCGAGTACGCCCTGATACTCACGTGCTGCTGCTTGCGCACTCCGGAAACGCTGAGCAGAAGATGGAAGCTATGCGACTTGGAGCGGAAGAATACCTGGTGCGCCCAGTAAGAGAACAGCAGCTGGAAGCTGCACTCCGCCGGTCGTTGAGCCACGAGGGGAACAGTGATGCCGGGGAAGAAATTGAGCAGATTGCTGATGACCAATTCTTTGTCGCCGCTGGCGTTGCTACGCGCAAACTGCGGGCCCAACTGGAGCTACTGGCTCAGGTCAGCGAGCCACTGCTGATTGTGGGGGAGAATGGTACCGGCAAAGAGCTTGCGGCACGCTTGGTACACCGGCTGTCGGTGCGCTCCGGGTTCCGGTTTTTTAAGTTGAACTGCGCAGCCTTGCCCGGCGACGTACTAGAGAATGAACTGTTCGGTTATCGTTCCCTTCCTGAAAATGGCTGGAGCCGGCTCAGCAAATTCGAACTATGCCAGAGAGGGACGTTATTCCTGGATGAAATCACAGAAATGCCGGCGAGTTTGCAGCTCAAGCTGCTGACGGTTTTGCAGGACGGGCATTTTATCAAGACGGATGGTCAAAGTAGAGTCGAAATGGACGTTCGTATTCTAGCTGCCGCCAGCGGCAATTTGGAACAAGCGATGGCGGAGGGCAAGTTGCGGGAAGATCTCTATTATCGGCTGAGCGCGTTCACGGTCCACGTGCCTCCGTTGCGTGAGCGCAAAGAAGAACTCCCGCTGCTGCTTGGACACTTTATGAACCAGTTGGCAAAGCGGTATGGGCTTCCGGCGCGCATGTTCTCGCCGAGTATGCTGGCTGCCTGCCAGCGTTACGATTGGCCGGGTAATCTTCGCGAATTGGAGCAGTTTGTGAAGCGTCATTTGCTCATGGGAGAGGATGGCGTTGCGCCAGAGCAGGACGGTACCGCGGCAGAAGATCTGCGGCAGTTGCCTGGCAAGGGAATTCCAGGTACAGACGCTTCTCCCCATGAAAGTGCACCCCCCGGTCTCAAGTCGCTTCTGCAGAGCGTGAAAGGGGAAACTGAGAGGAATGCGATCTCTACCGCGCTTGAGCAAACCAGGTGGAACCGCAAAGCGGCAGCCCGCCTGCTGAAAGTGAGCTATCGGACACTCCTCTACAAGATTCAGCAGTATCATATGAGTCCGCCAGACTACATCCCGCCGGTTGGAACCGGCTTGATTAAGAATGGGCAAATACGCTGACTTTATGGCAGAGATGCGGCAGACAAAAGCACACATGGTGAAACAGATTATTCGCACGTTTCTCGCAATGTTGGCTGGCCTTGTGCTTTCCGGCTGTTTGTGGGCCCAGGCGGGCAGCAGTCCGGACAAGCCCGCTCAGGCTGTACCCCCGAACACAAATCAAGAGACGAACAAGAACGCCGAAGCTGCAACGGCGCCCGCCAAGCCGCACGACGACACTTTCATCATTGGCGTGGATGATGTGCTCGCGGTTAACGTTTGGAAGGAAACCGAAGTTTCGCGCTCCGTGCCGGTACGCTCTGACGGGAAAATCTCGTTGCCGTTAGTGGGAGAAGTACAAGCCGCCGGAGAAACTCCGCATCAGCTTGAGCTCGCGATTGCGAAGCGGCTCCAGAGTTACATTTCCGAGCCGGAAGTTACGGTGATCGTACAGCAGATCAACAGTCAGAAATTCAATATTCTGGGGCAAGTGACGAAACCGGGTTTTTACTCGCTGGCTAATTCTCCTACGGTTCTCGATGCCCTTGCCATGGCCGGCGGCTTCCGCGATTTTGCGAAGAAGAAATCAATTTATGTGCTGCGGCAGAACCCGGATGGCACGACTACCCGGCTCCCCTTCAATTACAAGGATGTGATCCAAGGCAAGAACGCAGCGCAGAATGTAAAGCTGCAGCCCCACGATACTGTGTATGTTCCGTAAATCAGACAGCGTGATGCCTAAACTGCTCATATTGCCGGTCGTGATCGCCGGGATGGCGATGTACGCGCTGGGACAAAATCCGCAAGAGCCGTCCCAAGGTGCTGTGCCGGCGGTGCAAGGGCCGGAACTGGCCGGTCAGAGCAACGACGTGTCCGAGACAGATTCCTTGCAGCCCAACGATGCCGGGGGGCACATGGTCACGCCCGAACCGGTGAGCATCGAGGGATACTCGATGAACTTCACCTCAGAAGGAGAACGCTCCAATTATCTGAGGGGAGGGTTGACGTTCGGCAGTTCATATTCCGATAATGTATCGCCGAGCGGAGGCCAACCAATCAGTGATTTCAGCTATTCGGTTTGGCCCTTCATCACCTTGGATCAAGTGAGATCCCGGCTGAGCTGGGACTTATCGTACAGCCCCGGATTCACTTTTTATCAGAAGACGACCGCGTTCAACGAATCAGATCATAATCTGGCGCTTGCCCTGAAATACCGGCTAAGCCCGCACGTTACATTCAAAGTAGAGAATCATTTTTCCAAAACTTCGAATATTTTGAATCAGAATCAGAACCTGGCCGCAGAGCCCGCGACCGGCTTGTCTCCAACAGTCGCGTTGGTGGTTCCAATTGCGGATCAATTGCGCGACAACAGTTCAGCTCAACTCGGTTATCAGTTCAGTCCCAACGACTTGATGGGGGCGACGGGCACATTCACGGATTTGAATTATCCGAACCGGAGCCAGGCTCCCGGACTCTTCAATTCCATCTCAACGACGGGCGAGTTCTTCTACACGCATCGGTTGTCAGGGAAGCATTACATTGGCGCGGCTTACGATTACGAGAATTTGCTGTCTTCGGGATGTGCCACAGGGCCCGCGACGTCAACAGCGGCGGCGAATTGCATTCAGCAGAGTGATCTTAGAACTGAGACACACACCATTCGCGCCTTCTATACGCTCTATTTGAATTCTGCCACTTCATTCTCCGTGTATGCGGGACCAGAACGGACGGAGAGCCACGGAACTGTGTCAACGCCGGTGCAATGGTTTCCTGCAGCAGGGGGCAGCTTTGGCTGGCGAAGAGCGCACACCAGCTTGGAGATGAATGCTTCCAGACGAGTCAGTGGAGGTGGGGGTTTGGCTAGTGCTGTCCACTCGCTTGACGCCAATGCCTCAGTGCGGCAGCAGTTGAGTCCCAGCACGACGGTAGGTCTGAGCGCGAACTACTCGCTGAATGAAGCTCTTCACCTGTTGCCCTCGACTTCAAATGGACACTTGGTTTCTGGAACCATATCGTTTGAACGCCGGCTGGGAGCACACTTCGGTTTTGATATGGCCTACACGCGGTTGCATCAGAGTTACAACAATATCGCGGCGATTTCTCGCGCGCCCGACGTCGATCACGTTTTGGTTTCGATTTCTTACCGGTTTGAACGGCCCCTGGGAAGGTAAACGCAACTATGCTGGAAGAAGCTCTCGATCAGGATCAGCAACCCTTCGACTGGCGCTCGCACCTGGCGATTCTACGGCGGCGGAGATGGCTCATATTGTTGCCGTTCTTTGCAGGATGGCTGGCCGTCTGGATGGTGAGCTGGTGGCTGCCTTCGATCTATCGCTCCGGGACTCTCATCCTGGTGGAACAGCCGACGGTGCCGCAGCAATTCGTCGTGCCAAATATTGCAGGTGACTTGCAGGAACGCTTGCAGAATATTACGCAGCAAATTCTCAGCCGCACCCGGCTGCTGCATATCATTGAAGGCTTGAATCTGTATGCCAAGGAGCGGCAACGGCGCACGCCAGACGAGATTGTGGAGCGCATGCGCAAGGATATCGAGATAGAACTGGTGCGCGACAAAAACAATCAACTGACCGCCTTCAATATCTACTACTCTTCGCGCGATCCCCAGGTTGCGCAGCGAGTGACCAGCGAGCTTAGCAATTTATTCATTAGCGAGAACCTTGAGGCCAGGCAGGCGCAATCGCAGAGTACGACCAAGTTTCTGGAAAGCGAACTAGAAGAGGCGCGAAAGAGCTTGTCTGAGCAGGAAGAAAAAGTCCGGGAGTTTAAGGACAAGCACCTGGGTGAACTGCCTGGGCAGATGCAAAGTAATCTGCAAATCCTGAGCGGGTTGCAAACTCAATTGCAGACCGAAGAGGAAGCTCTCAATCACGCGAAACAGCAGAATGTTTATTTAGAGTCGCTGCTCGGCCAGTATCGAAATCATCCTGAGTCACCTAAATCGGGCAGCAACGCTTCGATGGGTTTGCCGGAGATAGACCAAGAACTGCAAAAGCTCAGGGCGCAGCTCGCCGATCTGACAGCTCACTATACTGACCGCCACCCCGATGTCCGCAAGCTGAAGGAGCAGATTGCCCGCACTGAAAAAATGCGGGACCAATTTGCTGCCGGTCTGAGGTCGAAGATCGTAGATCCGGAAAAAGCCGATGGTTCGACGGCGCCCGATGGCATTCCACTGCGGGATGCCGGGCCGATCATGGAGCTGGAGAGTCAGTTAAAAGTCAACAAGATTGAAATAGCCAACCGGCAGAAAGCGATCGATGAGATAAAGACGAAAATCCCCGACTATCAGGTTCGCCTGAACCGCTCGCCGGTGATGGAACAGCAACTGGCGGATCTGACTCGTGGCTATGATCAGTCGAGAGTCAATTATGACTCCTTGCTGAAGAAGAAGAATGACTCTGAGTTGGCCACCAGCCTGGAGTTGCAACAACAAGGCGAGCATTTCCGCGTGCTTGATCCTCCGAGCCTGCCGGTAAAGCCATACTCACCCAAACGCCTCCAGCTATGCGCCATTGGTTTGGTAGTGGGATTGCTGTTAGGTGGCGCGACTACAGCCGGGGCAGAACTGCTGGATGATCGCATTCATGACGAGAAGACGTTGAAGAAACTGATTCAAATACCGGTGCTTTCTGAGATTCCGAACGTCTCCACGGATACAGAGACGAGAGCCGAGCGAAGGGATGGCTGGTTGGTTTGGGCCACAACAAGTCTCGTGCTGGTATCCATTTTGGCGGGCTCGGCATTGAGCTATTTCCGAGGATAAATAGGCGAGCGATGTACAAGAATTTTTTCAAGTTGCGGCGAAATCCATTCGAAATTACGCCGGATCCTTCGTTTCTGTTTCCCACGCGACGGCACAATGAGGCGCTCGCGGCGCTCTATTATGGTGTGCGCCGTCATAAAGGCTTTGTGGTGATGACCGGGGAGGTCGGGACCGGGAAAACGCTGCTGGTGCGGTGCTTGCTGCAACTGCTGCAGGGCAGCAACGTCGCCTATGCTTACTTGTTTAATAGCCGGTTATCCCCCGTGGAATTTCTCCAGTATGTAACCGGCGACTTCGGTCTTCCCGCAGCGGGCAAGAACAAGAGCGAACTCTTGCTGCAACTCGGGAGCTTCCTGGTGGGACGGCACCAGCAGAAGCTGACCACGGTTTTGGTCGCGGACGAAGCCCACCATCTTTCGGAGGAGGTTCTGGAAGAGATTCGGTTGTTGACGAATTTGGAAACACCCCAGGGAAAACTGCTGCAGATTCTGCTGGTGGGGCAACCCGAACTGGATGAGAAGTTGGATTCCACCGAATTGCGGCAGCTCAAGCAAAGAATTGCGCTGCGTTCGCAATTGCTGCCGCTCGATTTGGAGGAAACACGAGGCTACATCCTGCGGCGCTTGCAGTTGTCGGGAGCAGATTCGCACGGGAATGCGTTGTTCCCCAATGACACCAGTGCGGCAGTGCACCGCATTTCCCGAGGCATACCCCGCCTGATCAACACCATCTGCGAAAATGCCCTAATCAGCGCCTACGCGCGGCAATTGCAATCGGTTCCTGCTGAGATCATCAATGAGGTGGCCAACGATTTCCGCCTCAACGTCGGAGCCAAGAGCCGCGCCGAAGAAACCTCAGGAAAAGATGGAAAAGAACTCTGGCACGCGGTGAAAACTCTGGTTGAGCTGCACAACCAGCTTCAGAGCGTAAGACAAAACCAGGAGCAAGCTCCCCTGCAAGCTTTCTCGGAAATGAGGAAACATGAGCCGATTGTTTGAAGCGCTGCAAAAATCCGAGCCGGATCTCAGCTTCGACCTTCCGCTCGCCATGCAGCTGACGGATGAACTGCTGAAGCCAGCGGAAGCAGAATCGTCGCAGAAAAAATCGGAGGGGTTCGACCCCAGCCGGCGCGCCAAACAGGACTTCGCTGTGGCGCCTGAGCTGGATCAGTCGCTCCCGTCGGTTCCGGTGACGATTAAGCCCGACGCCCGGCTGGTTTGCTTAACAGAGAAGGACAGCCTTGCAGCAGAAAAATTCCGCTTTCTGGCGGTTCGCCTTCGCCAACTGCAGCAAAACCGCGCGGTGAAGAAATTACTTGTGACCAGCACGATTCCGGAAGAAGGCAAGAGCATGATTTCCGCCAATCTTGCTTTGAGCCTGGCGCGCAAGAAGCGGCAGCGCGTCTTGTTAATCGAGGGTGATCTCCGCAGGCCTACTTTATATAAGAGCTTCGGCCTTACAAGGTTGCCGGGCGCAAGCGAGTGGCTGAAGAGTGGATCGAGCGAAGTTAGGAACATTTATCACATCGAAGAAGCGGGATTATGGTTTCTTCCCGCCGGTTCGCTGCCGGAAAATCCTATGGAATTGATGCAATCGGGCAGGCTTGCGGAATTGATGGAGCAGTTGACCGTGTGGTTCGATTGGATTGTGATCGATTCTCCACCCGTGCTGCCGCTCGCCGATACCAGCGTTTGGAGCCGGCTGGCGGATAGCATTCTGCTGGTTGCGCGCGAAGGTACGACCAAAAAACGCGAGCTGCAGCGAGGCTTGGATACACTTGATCACTCGAAGCTGCTGGGACTGGTATTGAACAGTTCCGACTCCACCGATCAAAGCAACTACTATCAACGTTACGGCCCGACACAGAGCACAGCTCAAGCCAAGACTGAATAGCGTAGAGCACACTCCCTCCCCCTGATAGACCGTTTCTCTCCCAGTTCATTAGCCCAAACACCGAATGCGCACCTGATGGGGAACCAGCCAGATGCGCTCACTTCTGGACCTGACAGAGAGGGAATTGTGAACCTGCGACAGCCAAGCAACCTCACAACTGGAGATGATGTTAGCGATGCGCCGGTCTCGGACCGCCATCATTCTGCCTTAAGCGAAACTGCGTTTCATCACATGATCTCTCTGGAGAGAAAAAGGACGGAGCGTTCGCGAAAACCATTCCTGCTGATGTTGTTGAACGCCAACGGCGGCCTGGCAAAAGATCAGAAGGCAGAACTTCTCGCGCAGGCGTTGTCCCTGCTCTCGGCATGCACGCGCGAGACGGACGCAGCTGGCTGGTACAAGAACGACTCGGTTGTAGGAGCCATGTTCACCGAGATCGCCGCTGAAGACCGCAACACAATTGTCGGCACCATGCTCGGGCGGGTCAGCGAACATCTGCGTAGCAACTTAAGCCATCAGCAATTCGATCAGGTGAGCATTTCCTTTTACCTTTTTCCAGATGATTGGGATCAGCAGATTCCTGGCCCTCCCAGTGCTCCCACGCTGTATCCCGATGTGGCCAAGCGCAACGGCGAGAGGAAGCTGTTTTCAGTGATAAAGCGAGCCATGGATGTTGCCGGGAGCGCGATGCTGCTGGCTGTGCTCTCACCCGTGTTTACGACGCTTGCTTTGGCTATTAAGCTGACCTCGAAAGGCCCGGTATTCTTCCGGCAGCAGCGCATAGGACAGTACGGCAAACCTTTCGTACTGCTCAAATTCAGATCCATGTACATGGACAGTGACGCAGCCACTCATATGAACTATGTCCGGCAGTTGATCGCGGGAGAGGCAGAGCGCCATCCGGCGAACGGAAATGGGGAGGGCGTGTACAAGCTAGCCGCCGATCCTCGCATTACGCGGGTCGGATCTCTGTTACGCAGAACCAGCATGGATGAGCTGCCGCAGCTCATCAACGTGCTCCGGGGAGACATGTCGCTGGTCGGTCCTCGCCCACCAATTGATTATGAGGTGGACGAATACGATGCCTGGCATCTGCGCCGCCTGCTGGAGGCTAAGCCTGGGCTTACAGGATTGTGGCAGGTCAGCGGCCGTAGCCGGGTAAGCTTCGATGATATGGTGCGGCTGGATTTGCTGTATGCAAAGACGTGGTCACCCTGGCTTGATCTGAAGATACTGCTGCAAACCCCAAAGGCTGTTATTGCCGGTGATGGCGCGGTTTAACTGCGGCGGTCGCGAACAACTCTTCCAATAGTAATTCTCCTACGCTTATGCACACCACTCTGAAAAACTCCTCCAGTATCGCGGATGTCCAACCGACCTCGAAGAACATGGTTAAGTTTGGCGTCATTGGTTACGGCTACTGGGGACCGAACGTCGTGCGGAATCTCACCAGCCTCGAAGGTTCCGAGCTAATGGCTGTGTGCGATAAAAGTCCGGCTGCCCGACGGCGCATGCAGAAGGCACATCCCGGAATCGCAGTTGCAACCGAAGCTTCCGAAATCCTGGGTTCAGCCGATGTCGATGCCGTGGCGGTCGTTACGCCGGTGTGGACGCATTACGACCTGGCGAAGTCCGCTCTCGAGAACGGGAAACACGTATTCGTAGAAAAGCCGTTTACCAGTAACACCGCGCAAGCAGAAGAGCTGATCGAGCTGGCGGCGAAGAAGAATTTAAAGATCATGGTGGATCACACGTTCCTGTTTACGGGAGCAGTGAAAAAGATCCGCGAACTAGTAGATGAGGGCGCGCTCGGCAAGCTCTACTACTACGACTCGACACGGGTGAATCTGGGTCTGTTCCAGCACGACATCAATGTGATCTGGGACCTCGCCCCTCATGACCTATCGATCATGGATTACTTGATCAAGGAGACCCCGGAGGCCATTGTGGCGACTGGGCAGACTCATCTAAACGGTTTCGAGGACGTAGCTTTCATCACTCTTTACTTTCCCAACAAGGTCATTGCCCACATCAATGTGAACTGGCTGTCTCCGGTTAAGGTGCGCACCACGCTGATTGGCGGCGAAAAGAAGATGTTGGTATGGAATGACCTGGAGGCGGACGAGAAAATCAAGATTTACGACCGGGGCGTGCAGATTACCAATCGTCAAGGTCTTTACGACTTGCTGGTGAATTACCGCTCCGGCGATATGTGGGCGCCTCAATTGGAGCAAGTAGAGGCATTGCGGCAAGAACTAGCACATTTCGTCGATTGCATTTCGAACGATCAACCTCCGATGAACGACGGCAATGCGGGGCTCAGAGTGGTCAAGATGTTGGAGGCCGCCAACGAATCCCTCCGGCGCCGCGGGGCATTGGTTTACCTCTGATTAAAGCTGAGATTCACTTTCATGATCATCATCGCGCTTAAGATCCACAACGAAGCAGCACACCCTGGAACCAAGAGACCTGCACAAGAATGAAACCGACGATTCTGGTTGCAACGACCTCCAGGTGGTTTCCGACCGCGCGATTAGCGGTGGCTCTAGCACAGGCAGGTTTCACGGTTGACGCGGTCTGCCCGCCGCGCCATCCGCTCGGCAAAACCCGTGCGGTGGCCCAAATCTGCCCATATCGCGGCTTGGCGCCGTTGAGGTCGTTCGTGGAAGCAATCGCCGCCAGAAGACCAGACCTCATACTTCCAGGGGACGACCTCGCCACTCGGCACCTGCACCACCTCTATAGCCGAGAAAACCGTCAGGGGAGAGCGGGATCCCCGATTTGCCAACTCATCGAGCGTTCGCTCGGCGCAGCTGAAAGTTTCTCGGTCGTGTACGCCAGAACTGCTTTCATGCAATTGGCACAGGAAGAGGGCATTCGCATTCCTCGAACCGAAATTATTAGCAACACGCATGACCTCAGAGCATGGGTCGCCCGAATGGGTTTTCCTACGGTCCTGAAGGCCGACTGCACTTCTGGCGGAGAGGGAGTACGGGTTGTCCACACAATTGAGCTGGCAGAACAAGCCTATCGGAGGCTCCAAGCCCCGCCGCTGTTGGCGCGGGCCGCTAAACGGGCTCTGGTCGATCAGGATAAGACGTTGGTGTGGCCGTCACTCCTTCGGCATCGTTCGGTGGTGAATGCGCAAGCATTTGTACCGGGGCGCGAGGCAACCAGCACAGTCGCCTGCTGGAAGGGTGCGGTGCTGGCCGGTCTCCATTTCGAGGTGCTCAACAAGAGAAGTTCGGCAGGACCAGCCACAGTGATGCGCTTGATGGAGAACGCTGAAATGTCGGGCGTTGCCGAAAAAATCGCCCGCCGGCTCAATCTTTCTGGAGTGCATGGGCTTGACTTCATGCTTGAGGCAGACACGGGAAATGCGTACTTGATCGAAATCAATCCTCGCTCTACACAGGTTGGACACTTGACGCTAGGCCCTGGACGGGATCTCCCGGCAGCTTTGTATGCCGCCGTTTCTGAGCAAACTGTGCAACCGGCTCCCAAGCTCACCGAAAAGGACACGATTGCACTCTTTCCACATGAGTGGCTGAGGGATCCAGCAAGCAAGTTCTTAGAGACCAGTTATCACGATGTTCCGTGGGGGGAACCGGAACTGGTTCGAGCTTGCGTGCGCACAAGTCGGAAACAGAGTGCCTGGTACTCTCAGCGAAACTGGACTACGGATTTCGGCCGTTCTTCGCCGTCGAGCATGAGTTCTCTAGCCAAGGATCGTACCGTGGAGGTCCGATGCGAAGCAGAATAAATTCCAACGGGCGAGACCAGCGCCTCAATATTCTGCCGTCGAATGGCAGCAGCGCGAGAGCATCCAAACCGGTTTCTGAGGATCTCGTAGGCGAACAGCCCAGCCAGGGTCGGACCCGCAGCAATCGGAAAAAGCCGCTTCGAGTGATGAAGTTTGGTGGGACCTCGGTTGCTGACGCGTCCTGCATCAGCAAAGTGGTCGAGATCATTCGATCTGCCGCGCGCGAGAGCAATGTCGTGGTGGTCGTCTCGGCCATGAGCGGTGTGACCAATCGATTGATCGAGGCAGCGACGCTGTCGGAGGCAGGCGATCGCAAAGCGGTTGCCGCGATTTTTGAGGAATTGCGCAAGCGGCACGGCGAAGCCGTTAATGCGCTGATCTGTTCGGCACAGGAGCGTGACCGTCTCAACCGAAAGCTTCACGAGCTTTTTCAAGAGGGCGATTGCCTATGTCAGGGCACGATTCTGCTGCGTGAGTTGACGCCCCGTGCGCGTGATTCGCTTTCGAGTCTGGGTGAGCGTCTTTGTGTTCCTCTGGTTGCTGCGGCACTGGCGCAACGTGGAGTATCGAGCAAACCGATCGAGGCCACCGAACTGGTGGTGACCGACTCCTATTACGGTGCAGCGGATCCGTGCATGGATGTGACGCGCGAACGCTGCCAAACACGTCTGCGTCCCCTCCTGCAGCAAGGCATCGTACCAGTGGTGACCGGTTTCATTGGTGCCACTCCCGAGGGTGCGCTTACAACTCTCGGTCGCGGCGGCTCGGATTATTCCGCCACCATCCTGGGCGCGGCTCTCGATGCCGACGAAGTTATCATCTGGACGGATGTGGACGGCCTACTCACGGCCGATCCACGTCTGGTGCCGGGTGCGTGCACCATTGCCGAAATTTCATACCGTGAAGCGGCGGAGCTCGCCCACTTCGGTGCCAAGGTCCTTCATCCGAAAACGGTGCGTGCGGTGATGCAGTGCGGCATCCCGCTTTGGATCCGCAACACGTTCACGCCCGAACGGCCAGGAACGAAAATTACTCCAGCCGGCCCCCCGAATAACGGGGGAGTGAAGGCGCTCACCGCGATCAGCGATGTCGCACTGATCACCGTCGGTGGTCCGGGGATCGTCGGAGTGCCAGATGTGCTGGGTCGTACTTTCGCCACAACGGCGGCCGTTCGCGCCAATGTGCTGCTGATTTCACAATCGTCCTCCCAAAATGATATCTGCCTAGTGGTTTCGTCCTCAGTTGCCAAGCGCACGGTTGAGGCTTTACGCCGCGAATTTGCCCAGGATCTGGCCCACGAAAAAGTAGAACACATCAATCTTGATCTAACCGTTGCGATGGTCACCGTGGTCGGCCAAAACATGCGCGGTATATCCGGAATTGCCGGGCGCACCTTCGGGGCTCTGGGGCGGGAGAACGTGAATATTATCGCGATCGCACAGGGCTCTTCGGAGTGCAATATTTCATTCGTGGTCCCGCAGAAGGACATGAAAGCTGCCCTCATGACCACCCATCGGGAGTTCCAGTTGGGAGCTCTCAATTCGCAAGTTTTTCCCATATCCGGCGCTAGAAATCGACCTGCAGTCTGGTACTACGAGTCTGGGCGGCAAACTGCCGACGCGGATTAACCGATGCGAAAAAGTCCTAGAATTCGATCCAAACACCAGCCTCGAACGCCGCTGGTTTTGGCCGCGTGGCTGGGACCTGTTTTGTTGCCCTGATTGCGTTAGCTAGAAAGAACCTGCTTTCACATGGATTCTTACCAGTGCATCGCGCCCGATGTAAAGCTGGGGCGGGATGTGAAGCTTTCCAAGTTCATTAATCTCTACGGCTGCGAAGTCGGCGATGAGACGAAGATCGGCGCCTTTGTGGAGATCCAAAAGAACGCCAAGATTGGCAAGCGCTGCAAGATCTCAAGCCATACGTTTATTTGCGAAGGCGTCACGATTGAAGACAACGTTTTCATCGGGCATGGAGTGACCTTCATCAACGATAGCTACCCTCACGCGACCACGACGGCTGGGGACCTGCAAACCGAAGCTGACTGGAAAGTAGAACACACCGTGATTAAAAAGGGGGCTTCAGTCGGCTCCGGGTCAACCATTCTACCGAACACCATCATCGGCGAGAACGCGATGGTGGGAGCAGGCAGTGTTGTCACCAAGGATGTGCCGCCCAATAGCATTGTGGCTGGAAATCCCGCACGAGTCTTACGTTACATCGAGCAGACTCTGGAGGTTACAGAATGAGCGCCAATCATGTTCCATTTCTAGACCTGGTTACTCCGCACCTAGAACTTGAGCAGGAGTTGACGAATGTTTTTCACCAGGCGTTGCGGACGGCAGGATTCATTGGTGGTCCGATGGTGGCGGAGTTCGAAACGGCGTTCGCGAAGGCTTGTGAAACCCAGCACTCGGTCGCGGTGAGCAGCGGTACCGACGCCCTGCGGTTCGCGATCATGGCGGCGGGGGTACGGCCGGGCGACGTCGTCCTCACTGTTCCGCACACCTTTATTGCCACGACGGAAGCTATCGTCCAGGCGGGCGCGTTGCCTGAGTTCGTTGACATTGACGAGCGCACATACAACTTGGATCCAGCAGAGCTCCGGGCTTATCTCGAGACTCAGTGCCTGGCAAACGACTCAGGCAGGCGGGTCAGTAAAAGAAGTGGCCAGCCCGTAACGGCGGTAGTTCCTGTCCATCTTTACGGACAGACTGCTGACATGGATGCGATTCTTGAGATTGCGGAGCAGTACGATCTCATCGTGATTGAAGATGCCTGCCAGGCCCACTGCGCAGAGTACTTTTCCCGCAAGCGGAATAAGTGGATGAAGGCCGGCTCTATGGGCCGGGCGGCGGCATTCAGCTTTTATCCCGGGAAGAATCTGGGGGCTTGTGGAGAGGCAGGCGCAGTGACGACGAACGATGCGAGCCTGGCACAAAAGATAAAGATGGTCCGCGATCATGGCCAGGCCATGAAGTACTACCACGACGTAGAGGGCTACAACGGCAGGCTGGATGCAATCCAAGCTGGCCTCTTGCTAGTGAAGTTGGCGCACTTAGCGAAATGGAACAAGCAGCGCCGCGAACGCGCTGCCGAATACAATCGCTTGCTCGCAAATGCCGAGGATGTGATTAGGCCTTTCGAGCCGTCCTGGTCCCGCGCAAACTATCATCTTTATGTAGTTCGTGTCCAAGACCAGCAGGGATTGATCGCTCACCTCAAACAAGCCGACATTCATACCGGAATTCACTATCCCATCCCGCTCCACCTGCAAAAGGCATACAAACACCTGGGTTACGCACGCGGAGCTTTTCCCAAGGCCGAGAAGGTCGCCGCCGAAATCGTTTCCCTGCCCATGTTTCCCCAGCTCACGGAGCAGCAGCAAGCGCGCGTGACGGAGGAAATCCGGAATTTTGTGGGGAGCGGAATCACGGAGATTCGCGCGCCTGAGCCACTTGTGTTGGAGCAGACGGCGTGAGCGGCATTCCTTCAGCTCACCGGCTTGGGATGCCATGATCGCGCCCGGGAAGCAAGCCAGTTCTGCAGATGGGGAGCAGTGAAGCTCGTCTCAATCGTGGGCGCCCGCCCGCAGTTTATTAAAGCTGCTGCGGTGAGCCGCGAATTGCGAAGGCGGCACCACGAAGTCTTAGTGCATACCGGTCAGCATTATGACTACGAGATGTCCGGCATATTCTTTGAAGGGCTCGAGATTCCTCGTCCTGATGTGAACTTGGGAGTGGGATCCGGCTCGCACGGCGCTCAAACGGCAGCCATGCTGAAGGGTGTCGAAGATGTTTTGCTTGACGAACGCCCAGATTACGTTTTGGTTTACGGCGACACGAACTCTACCCTGGCGGGCGCGCTGGCCGCCTCAAAGTTGTCCATTCCAGTTGCTCACGTAGAAGCGGGGCTGCGCAGTTTCAATCGGAGCATGCCGGAAGAGATTAACCGGTTGGTCGCCGACCATCTGTCAGAGCTGCTGTTGTGCCCCAGTGATACGGCTGTGCGAAACCTGGCCGCCGAGGGGATTACGCAAAATGCGCATCTCGTCGGTGATGTAATGCTCGATGTCCTGAATTGGGCCAAGCAGCGCCTTTCTGAAACTCCGAAAATTCTCCAGCAACTGGGTCTGGTAAGGCAGAGCTATGTTCTCGCCACCGTCCACCGCAGCGAGAACACGGATGACTTATCCCGACTCGCCCAGATACTGCGCGCATTTAATTCGCTGGACGAACCGGTCATATTCCCGGTGCATCCTCGCACCCAAAAGGCGATCGAAGCGGCAGGGTTTACGGTCAACGGCCACGTGCGATTGATCGATCCCGTAGGTTACATGGACATGATGGCCTTGGCCCGCGCCGCGCGGATGGTTATGACGGACTCAGGCGGGCTGCAGAAGGAAGCCTACTGGCTTGGCGTTCCCTGCGTGACGATGCGAGCCGAAACGGAATGGGTGGAAACTGTGCAAGCAGGTTGGAACACGCTCGTGGGATCTGATTCAGAAAGAATTATCGAAGCCGTGCGCTCGTTTACACCTAACGGGACACACCCTGCGTTGTATGGCGACGGAAGTGCAAGCGTGAATTGCGTTGATCTGCTTGGCTGAACTGCGCTGATTATTCCTGTCGTACTCGGACCGCATCGCGCTGCATACGGAGAGCATTTATGGACAACGTAGCGCTCGAAAATGCGAAAGCTAAGGTTGCCGTAGTCGGAGTCGGCTACTGGGGCAAGAACCTGGTGCGAAACTTCTACGAACTGGGCGCCTTGGCCATGCTTTGCGACGCGGATGGTTCAGTCGAAGGAAGGTACAGGCAACAGTACGCAAGCGTCAGCTTCTGCCGCGACTTCCGTTCAGTGCTTGCGGATCGGTCTGTTGCGGCAGTGGCGTTAGCTACGCCGGCGGTGACGCACTACGAAATGACGAAGGCCGCTCTAGAAGCAGGAAAGGACGTTCTGGTCGAAAAGCCGCTCGCCATCGATGTGAAGCACGGAGAAGAGCTCGTTCGGCTCGCCGACGCAAAAAGCAGGATTTTGATGGTGGGCCACATCCTCCGTTACCATCCCGCAATCCTGAAACTGCAGTCACTCATTCAAGACGGCACGCTGGGAAAGATCAATTATCTGTACTCGAATCGCCTGAACATCGGCAAGATACGGACGGAGGAGAACATCTTGTGGAGCTTCGCTCCGCACGACATCTCGGTTATGCTGTCCCTCCTTAACGAGATGCCAACGCGCGTGTCTTGCCGCGGGAGTGCCTACCTAAATCGTGATGTATCGGATGTGACCTTGAGCCACTTCGAATTTCCAAGCGGGGTTCAAGCACACATTTTCGTGAGCTGGCTGCATCCCTTCAAAGAACAACGGCTGGTTGTGGTCGGATCGGAGAAGATGGCGGTTTTCGATGACACCGCCGAACACAAGCTTGTCTTATATCCGCACAAGGTGGAATGGCGGAACCGGGTGCCGGCTGCGGTGAAGGCTAAGGGCGAAATCGTTGACCTCGAAGATCGCGAGCCGCTGCGGGCCGAATGCCAGCACTTTCTCGACTGTGTGGAATCCAGAACCTCTCCGGTCAGCAATGGCGAGGAGGGTCTCAGGGTGTTGCGGGTGTTGGACGCCTGCCAGCGCGCGCTGCACAACGGGGGAATTGTTCTGGAAGACTTCAGCGCGAAAGGCCAAGAGCCGGAGCGTCCATACTTTGTTCACGAATCAGCATTTGTCGATGAGGGAGCGGAGATCGGCGCTCGCACGAAAATATGGCACTTCTCCCACGTCATGAAAAGCGCACGGATCGGCGAGCGCTGCGTCATCGGGCAGAACGTGAACATCGATGGCGGGACCCTCATCGGAAACAATGTCAAAATCCAAAACAATGTTTCTATCTACACAGGCGCGGTGATTGAAGACGATGTTTTTCTCGGACCTTCTTGCGTTCTGACAAACGTTACAAATCCTCGCTCGCAAGTGAACCGGCACGCGTTATATGAAACCACCTGCTTGAAGCGTGGGTGCACCATCGGCGCCAATGCCACCATTGTCTGCGGCGTTACTATCGGACGCTATGCCTTCGTTGGAGCCGGGGCGGTCGTGACCAAGGACGTTCCAGACTTCGCGCTGGTGGTGGGAAATCCCGCCCGCCAGGCGGGATGGATGAGCCGGCACGGCCATCGCCTCGATTCACCCGATTTGTACGGAGTGATGCGATGCCCGGAAGCCGGCTATCGCTATAAGGAAGTGGAACCTGGTGTCCTGCGATGCCTCGACCTAGACGAAGAAGCTCCATTGCCAACCGAGTTGAGCGCGGGAACCAAATCGTACCGGCAAGTGAAAGAAGAAGCCAACTATGAATGTTCCACTGCTCGATCTTAAGGCGCAATACGCCGCCATCAAGGGTGAAGTGGAGGCGGCGATCGCCAAGGTGTTTGAATCCCAGCACTTCATTCTGGGGCCGAAGGTAGAGCAGTGCGAAAAGGCCATTGCCGCGTACTCAAAGTGTTCCCATGCCATCGGAGTGTCTTCGGGCAGCGACGCCCTGCTTGCCTGCCTGATGGCTGAAAACATTGGTCCCGGCGATGAGGTCATTACTACTCCGTACAGTTTCTTCGCAACTGCCGGCGCGATTGCTCGTCTGGGCGCCATTCCTGTCTTTGTTGATATTGACCCCTCAACCTACAACATTGATCCGCCCCAGATCCGCTCGAAGATCACCGAGAAAACCCGTGCGATTATTCCTGTGCATCTTTACGGGCAAATGGCCGACATGGACGCTCTCATGGCCGTGGCAGACGAGCATGGCTTGGTGGTAATCGAAGACGCCGCGCAGGCAATTGGAGCCGAGCAAAAAGGCCGCCGGGCGGGTTCGATCGGCCATTACGGGTGCTTCTCGTTCTTTCCCTCGAAGAATCTTGGAGCCGCCGGCGATGCGGGAATGATCGTCACCAATGATGGCAAGCGGGCGGAGAGACTTCGATGCCTGCGATCTCATGGGTCCAGGCCGAAGTACTATCACCAGATTATTGGAGGCAATTTCCGCCTCGACGCGCTCCAGGCGGCGGTTGTTTCTGCCAAATTGCCCTACTTGGACGGCTGGACAGCAGCTCGCCAACGCAATGCCAAACGATACGATCAGCTCTTGGGCGAAGTTGACTTGCCGATTGGCCTTCCCGCGGTCGTTACTGATCGGCACATCTTCAATCAATATGTGATCCGCGTTTCAGACCGCGATAAATTACAAGCCCATCTTAAGAGAAATGGCGTAGGCACGGAGGTGTACTATCCCGTGCCTCTTCACCTGCAAGAGTGCTTTGCCTACCTTGGGTATACAGAGGGCTCGTTCCCGGAAAGTGAGCGGGCAGCGAAAGAGACTCTCGCACTGCCGGTTTATCCCGAACTCACAGACTCGCAGGCACAGTTTGTGGCCAGCTGTGTCCGTGAGTTTTTCGCTTGCGACCCGGCCCCCGCCCACGCTTCCCTGCACACAGCCCCAGCCCTTGCCGGCGCAGCGATGGAGCGCGTCTCTTGATCGGAGTCATTCCCAAACCCGAGCAAGCCGGCGTGGTAAAGGAGTTCTTCGAACTCTTTAAGACTCCCTGGGAGTTATACCGTCCGGACCGCGTGTATGACGTCATCATCGCCACCGGAGACGGGATGCCGGAAGTTAGTCCCAGACTGCTTCTCGTGTACGGCCCGGCCGAAAAAAGCATTGACGCACGAATCGGAGTCTCCGCTCATCGGCGGCATGAAGGAGCGGTGCTGAATGCACGAGACGCTCTGCTTCCGATTTACCGCGCGATGGCGACGTTCGCGGACCACAGTAACGGAGTCGCCTGTTTGACCGCGGGTTCTGAGATCGCGGGGATTAGGACCGGGTCATCTGGTTCCACAGTAATACGGCTTGGATATGACTTGTTCGATGAGATTGAGCACTTGCTCTCCAGTGGACAACCGTTTGAGAATGCTCATCTCCCCACACTTGAGATCCACGTCAGGATGTTGCGGCAATGGATTCTTGAGGCGGGCATTCCTCTCATTGAAATTCCTCCAACTCCTGCCGGCCACAGTTTTTTGGCTTGCCTGACTCACGACATTGATTTTGTGGGGATTAGAAATCATAAGTTCGATCACACGATGTGGGGATTTATCTACCGCGCCACGCTCGGGGCGGTTCGCAATTTCGTTCGCGGCAGACTCTCACTCGACCGCATGCTCAGGAATTGGCTTGCGGTGGCGTCGTTACCGTTCGTGTATGCAGGTTGGGCGAAAGATTTCTGGGAGCCTTTTGAATGGTATTTGGATGTCGAAACGGGTCTTCCCGCAACGTACTTCCTGATCCCTTTCAAACGACGTTCCGGTGAAAACGTGCCAGGCAGGGATGCGTCGCGCCGTGCTGCCGCCTATGATGTCAGCGAGCTTTCGGAGCAGACCACAGCTCTGCGTAACCGAGGTTGTGAACTAGGTGTCCACGGAATTGATTCCTGGCACAGTGCTGACAAAGGCCGGTCCGAGCTGGCGAGAATTGCTGTCGTTACCGGCGACTCTGCCACGGGCGTACGGATCCACTGGTTGCTGCGCGACGCTAACACCCCTGCTGTGCTGGAGCGAGCAGGCTACGCTTACGACTCCACTGTTGGCTACAACGAGACCGTTGGATATCGCGCAGGAACTGGTCAGGTGTTTCGCCCCTTAGGAGCGAAGACGTTACTTGAGCTCCCTTTGCATATCCAGGATGGCGCGCTGTTTTATCCGCAGAGGCTCGATTTGCCGGAGGCAGAGGCTGAGAAGCGCTGTCGTGCTTTGATTGAAAATGCCATCAAGTTTGGCGGCGTGCTCACGCTTCTCTGGCACGATCGCAGCCACGCCCCAGAGCGCTACTGGGGTGACTCTTATATCAGGCTGCTGCGAACACTGAAGGCAACTGACTGCTGGTTCGGCACCGCCGGCCAGGTGGTGGATTGGTTTCGAAAGAGGCGGGAGGTTCGTTTCGAACTAGTTGAAACTGGGGACGGCGACGCCTGCGCGTGCCCCTGCTATGACGGAGAGGAAGTAGTACCGCCTCTAAATATTAGGCTTCATCGCCCAAGCCGCGAAGTGAGCGACTCGGCGATGTCTTCCCTGCCTGCATCGGATTTTGTGGACATCCCGTGGAATGGGGTGAGCCGCGATGAAATAGGCCAATTGCTCCATTTTGTTGGCCCATCTGACCCAGTTCGCGCTGAACTGGCGAATTGACAAACAGCGCTCTGTTGAAAGGACAGCCGCTCCCTCGCATGAAATCCATCTGTATGTTGCTGCAAAATCAATATGACGTCGATATGCGCGTCAGGCGAAAGGCGGAAGCCCTGGTCGCCGCAGGATATTCGGTCGACGTGCTCGCCTTGCGCGGCGCCAAAGCGCAGAAGAGTTACACGCTCGAAGGCGTAAGAGTGCATACGCTGGCGCTGGGCAAGAAACGCGGCTCTTTAGCCCGGTATGCATTTGAGTACATGGCTTTCTTTCTGTGGGCTTTCGTGTGGGTGACCTTCCAGATGCCGCGGAGGCGGTATGCCGCAATCGACGTAAACACGCTGCCCGACTTCCTCGCGTTCGCGCCGGCCTTGGCGAAATTAATGGGAGCCAAGATCGTTTTGGACATGCATGAAATCACTCCCGAGTTCTACATGTCGAAATACGGGATCGCGCAGCAGTCATGGGTGGTTCGGCTCATGGAATACCTGGAGAAAATAAGTTTTGACTTCGCCGACCATGTCATCACGATTAATGAGCCCATTGAAGATCTCCTCGAGAAACGCGGTCTAGCACGGACGAAATCAACTGTGATTACGAATTCGGTGGATGAGGCGCGATTCTCTTCGTTCTCGCGATCCTCGGCTGCGGTGGATGCGGCAGCGGTTCCGGCAACATTTGTAATGATGTACCACGGAACGATTACCGGGATTTACGGGCTCGATATTGCCATTGAAGCCTTTGCTTTGGCCCAGAAGGAAATGCCTGGCGCGCAGTTCTGGATCTTAGGCAACGAGGGTCGGGATTCGGATTGGCTGGAAAGCCTGGTGCAACAACGCGGGTTGGCCTCCAAGGTGAGGTTGTTTGGAGTCGTACCGCCATCTGACATTCCGGCATGGCTGAACAAATGCGACGTTGGGATTCTGCCAATGCGCCGCGATGCGCTGCTCGAGTTCGCGACCCCCAACAAACTGTCGGAATTCATCATCATGGGCAAAGCGGTGGCCATCTCCCGCCTGAAGACAATTCGTCACTACTTCAGCGAGGATGCGCTGGCATACTTTGAGCCGAATAACTCCGCAGACCTGGCGAAGCAGATGGTGCGTCTTTATCAGGATAGCGAATTACGTGCCCGGCTGGCGGCAAAGGCCAAAGAAGAATACGTTCCCATCCGCTGGGATGTGATGAAGCAGCGCTATTTGATGCTGATTGAAGACATGGTTGGTACGAGCGGACACGCCGCAACTCAAAAATCGCAAACCGCTCGCGAAACAGCAGTGGCCCAGTAGCTGTCCTGTTCTTCTTTCCTATCGTTTACAAACCCGTTCTGCAGTTTTCGCGGAGTCAGATGCAAAGGTTGACCATGCCAGCTTACGTTCTCATCACGCCGGCGCGAAACGAGGCACAGTTTATAGAACTGACCCTAAAGTCCGTGATTGCACAGACAGTCCGCCCGAAAAAGTGGGTCATCGTCAGTGATGGATCGACGGATGATACCGATGATATTGTGAGCAATTATGCTGCGCAGCGCGATTGGATCGAATTGGTGAGGTTACCCGAACGTGCGCAACGGAATTTCGCTGGCAAGGTGACCGCCTTCAACGCTGGATATGCAAGGGTGGCGGGATTGGAGTACGACGTTATTGGAAATCTGGATGCCGACGTGTCTTTCGAGGAAGATTACCTTGCATTCCTAGTCAGCAAGTTTGCAGAGAATCCCAGGCTCGGAGTGGTTGGTACCCCTTACCGCGAGGAGAACCCAATACACGACGATCGATTTAAGAGTCCCGAGCATGTGTCGGGCGCCTGTCAGATGTTCCGGCGCGAATGTTTTAAGGACATCGGAGGCTACCAGCCGATAAGTTCCGGGGGAATTGATCTTGTTGCGCTTCTCAGCGCACAGGCGAAGGGCTGGCAAACCAGAAGATTTGACGAGAAGGTCTGCTGGCATCACCGAAATGTCGGAAGCGGCGATCATGTGAGCGTTTGCCTGAGACTGCTAAACCGGGGAAAGAAGGATTACATCCTTGGCAGCCATCCTACGTTTGAGATCTTTCGAAGCGCTTATCAAATGAAGAATAGGCCGTACATTGTTGGAGGACTGCTGAATTGGGCTGGCTATGTTTGGGCTATGCTCCGTCGTGTTGAACGAACCATGCCTGAGGAGCTGATCGAAATTCGGCGCAGCGATCAAATGCAACGATTGAAGCATTTTCTGCGACACCCGCTGAAATCAAGAAATGGGCGGACTCCAGCAACGGCCAGATTATGACTAATCTGTGCACGCCCACAATCCCAAGGACGTGGTTTCATTCAAAACGATACGGTGTCGGATCCCGGGCCGCCGCGGGCGGGCCATCCACTGCCTAAGGGACTTGCTTCCCAGATCTTGACAATGCTCAGCACGACAAAACGTATCAGCGTTTGCATTTGCACCTACAAGCGGCCAGAGCTCCTCAGGCGCTTGTTGAACTGTCTTTCTCTGCAGGATACCGGAGGAGCATTCACGTATTCGATTGTGGTGGTCGATAACGATCGCTTGCAATCCGCCCAAACCGTGGTCTCCGATTTTGCAGCTAATTCGCTAATTTCTATGATGTACTGCCAAGAGCCTCGGCAGAACATCGCGCTCGCGCGGAACAAGGCCGTGGAGAACGCCCAGGGCGACTTCATCGCCTTTATTGACGACGACGAGTTCCCCACCAAGGGCTGGCTGGCCACTTTGTTCAAGGCCTGCCACGAATATAACGTAGATGGAGTGCTTGGACCGGTGAAGCCGAAGTTCGATACAAAAGTGCCAAAGTGGGTTATCAGAGGCAGGTTCTATGACCGTCCCACTTATCCGACCGGCTTGGTTATTGATGGCAGGAAGGGCCGCACAGGCAATGTGTTACTCAAGAGACGCATTTTCCCGGTTGGCGAACCGGCGTTCAGGCCGGAGTTCCTGACAGGCGAGGACCAGGATTTCTTTCGAAGAATGATCGCGAGGGGCTACGTTTTCATCTGGTGCAATGAGGCGGTGGCATATGAAGTTGTTTCCCCGGTCCGCTGGAAACGCAGCTTCATGTTACGGAGAGCGCTGCTCTGTGGAAGAGCTGCTGTGATCCATCCGGCCTTCGGGACGTTCGACATAGCAAAATCGGTTGTCGCCGTTCCCGCGTATATTCTCGCTCTGCCCTTCGTATTGGTATTAGGGCATCACAGATTTATGAGTCTCCTGGTCAAACTTTTCGACCACTTAGGCAAGCTCTTTGCACTTTTGGGAATCAGCCCGGTCAAGGAGCAATACGTAACTGACTAACCTCTGGATCCGAGCCGAATGGGACGAGATGTTTTCATAATCGGGCAGGACGACCCGATCCTTGTGACAGGAGCCAACGGATTTATCGGCTCCAGCCTCGTAGAGAATTTGCTCGGTCGAGGCTTTCGCAACTTGCGCTGTTTCGTCAGGCCGTCCAGTGAGATCGCTAGGCTTGAAGCCCTTTCTGGCCGCCGCCCGAACGATGCCCGTGTTCAACTGATTGTTGGCAATCTCCTCTCACGTGAAGATTGCAGTGCGGCAACAAAGGATGCGGCTGTTATCTATCATTTGGCTGCAGGAACAGGCCAGAAGTCGTTTCCTGATGCGTTCATGAACTCGGTGGTCACAACGCGCAATCTTCTTGAAGCAGCCCACCGGCATCAATGCCTGCGGCGGTTCGTTACTGTGAGCTCGTTTGCGGTTTATAGCAACAAGCAGAAGGCTCGATGGCGGATGCTGGATGAGTCCTGTCCAGTCGAACCGCATCCCCATCTTCGGGGCGAGTCTTACTGTTTTGCGAAGGTCAAACAGGAGCAAATCGCGAATGAGTATTGTGAAAAGTTCGAGATCCCACACGTTATCGTCAGACCAGGGTATGTTTACGGACCGGGCAAACAGGCCCTCACTGGCCGGGTAGGAATCGACACCTTCGGTATCTTTCTTCATCTTGGCGGTTCAAACACAATACCGTTCACCTACGTTGATAACTGTGCGGACGCGATTGCATTGGCAGGATTGAAGGGAGGCGTCGATGGCAACGTGTTCAATATTGTGGATGACGATCTGCCCTCAAGTCGCCGTTTTTTGCGCTTATATAAGAAGAATGTAAGGCGATTCCCCTCATTGTATATTCCCCACGTTGCGAGTTATGCCCTGTGTTACCTGTGGGAGCGGTATTCAGAATGGTCGCAGGGACAATTGCCGCCGGCCTTCAATCGCGACAGATGGCATGCCTACTGGAAGAACACACGTTACAGCAACCAGAAATTGAAATCGACCGTGGGCTGGGCGCCCAAAGTGACGACGGCAGAGGGGCTCAGACGCTACTTCGAGAGCTGCGCGCGCCAGGGATCACATGCTTAGAATCGCAATTGTGGGATGTGGCAAGATCGCGGACACGCATGCGTCCCTGATCCAGACGATCAAGGGATGCGAGATCGTCGGGGTATGTGACAGTGAACCGCTGATGGCCCGCCAGCTATACGAGCGGTTCCCGGTCAAACAATATTTTGGCGACCTGAAAGAGCTCCTCTGGCAGACTGAACCAGACGTTGTTCACATTACGACCCCGCCGGAAAGCCATTTCGGTATTGCGAAGTTTTGTCTCGAATCAGGATGCCACGTCTATGTGGAGAAGCCATTCACAGCTTGTGAGGATGAGGCCCAAAAACTGATCGCACTCGCGAACGAAAGAAGCCTCAAGATGACCGTAGGCCATGACGCTCAGTTCAACCACGCGGCGCGGCGTATGCGGACTCTTGTGCACAGCGGTTTTCTGGGCGATGGCCCGGTGCATATGGAGAGTTATTACTGCTATGAGTTCGGACAGGCTTATGCCCGGGCACTCCTGGGAGACACGCGGCATTGGGTGCGCAGATTACCGGGGAAGTTGCTGCACAACGTAATCAGCCATGGCATCGCCCGGATTGCGGAATTTCTCACCAACGATTCGCCGCAGGTAATCGCGTACGGCTTTGTGAGCCCGTTTCTTAAAAGGATGGGTGAAAACGAGGTCATTGATGAACTACGAGTCATAATTTGTGAAGAGGAGCGCATAACTGCCTATTTTACTTTCTCTTCACAAATGCGTCCGTCCATCCACCAGTTTCGAATCTATGGTACGAAGAATGGACTGGTTCTTGATCATGATCAAGAGACACTAATAACACTTCGCGGAGCTAGATTCAAAAGCTATGCTGAGAATTTCGTGCCTCCGGTAGTACTTGCAAAGCAGTACCTAGGAAACTTGGCCACCAACCTGCGCGCTTTCGTCGCCAACGATCTTCACATGAAGTCCGGGATGAGGTATTTGATCCAATCCTTTTACGACTCGATCATTGAAAACGCCCCAGTACCTATCCCGTATCGGGAAATTCTTTTGACGGCCAGGATCATGGACGCCATCTTCGTTCAACTCGGCGTGAAACAGTCAGACGTCGAGCGACACGGGCAAAGAAGCCTGGGCCACGTTCTGACGACTTGACCGAGCAGGGATTCGAACTCTTGAGAGGCCTTTGCACTTTTACCAGACATTAATCGATTTCTACAATGGCTTCTGGTGTCCTCCGATTAGGACCACTCACTGCTTCGATTGAAGCATGGCGGTGAAGGAAGTCTGAGAAACGGGCAAGCTTATGAAGATTTGCGGTACTGATATCAAAATTCGGGGGCAGCTCATCCGGACTGCCAGCCCTGAGTTGGAGAAGTACGAGCTTCTACACGACCCGGAGGCAGTGATCGACGGCCTACAAAAATCAGGTATTAGGGTTGATCTCTTCACCTTCATGCAGTTGATGCCTGAAACCTCACCGAGATACGGTTACCCGATGGAGTGGGACAATCTGGCGGTCTTGTCAGTATCCACCTTTGACCACTGGTGGAACCACCAAATCCGCTCTGAGGCTCGGAACAGGGCTCGGCAAGCGGAGAAGAGAGGCGTAACGATTCGGGAGGCGGCTTTCGATGAAGCCCTCGTCCAAGGAATCTGGGAAGTTTACAACGAGAGCCCCGTTCGCCAGGGAAAGCCAAACGTCCACTACGGCAAGGACCTTGAGGCGGTGTATCGAGAGGCGGCTACCTTCCTTGATCGCAGTATCTTTATCGGGGCATTTCTTGATCAAAAACTGATTGGTTTCGTGAAACTCGTGACTGACGAAAGTTGCACATATGCAAACATGATGAACATTGTCGCGATGATTAAATATCGGGACAAGGCCCCCTCTAATGGACTGATCATGCGATCCGTTCGATCGTGCGCCGAGCGAGGTATCCGATATCTCGCATACCAGAGTTACGCCTACGGGAAGAGAGAGGACTCTCTCACGAACTTCAAAGACATAAATGGCTTTCGTCGGGTTGATCTGCCGCGGTACTACGTTCCGTTAAGCCCGCTCGGCTGGGCTGCTCTACGGTTCGGTCTGCACCATAGGCTTGTTGATCGCCTTCCCGAATCCGTTGCATATAAACTGCGGGAACTTCGGAGTGCGTGGCACAACCGGAAGTTGCGGCCTGTTACAGGGGCATCGTAAGCAGATAGGTATTATGCCGGGGATCGTTGGACTCATCACCGAAATGCCACGCGAACAGGCGGAGCCGCAACTGCTGCAGATGGTCGCAACGCTTTATCACGAGTCCCTTTACCGGACGGGAACGTGGATTGACGAGTCTCTGGGGATATATGCGGGGTGGATTGCGAGGAAGGACTCGTTCTGCGATGGAATGCCGCTCTGCAATGAGTATGGGAATGTCGTTCTCATCTTCTCTGGTGAGGAATACCCCGAGCCTGGAACCGCTCGCCGACTCAAGGAGCGAGGACATGAATTCGAAGAAAACCAGGCCTCTTATCTCGTCCATCTCTACGAGGAGGACCCCGCTTTTCCGTCGAGTCTGAACGGAAGGTTCCACGGACTCCTTACAGACAAGACTCGCGGAACCGCCATGCTCTTCAATGATCGGTATGGGATGCGGCGAATCTATTATCACCAGTCGAAACAAGCCTTCTATTTCGCCGCGGAAGCCAAGGCAATCCTCGCCGTTCGTCCCGAACTTCGGACGGCGGACGCACGTGGCCTGGCCGAGTTCGTCTCCTGCGGCTGTGTGTTGGAGAATAGGACACTCTTCGCGGGTGTGCACCTGCTACCGTCCGCCGCCGCTTGGGTGTTTCGGGGCAGTTCAATCGTTCAGAAAGGCAGCTATTTTCAGCCGCGAGATTGGGAGGACCAAGCTCCACTGGATCCGGAGTCTTATTATCATGAACTCCGGAAGATTTTATCCGAGAACCTCCCTCGGTACTTCAATGGCCGAGAGCAGATCGCCATGTCCTTGACTGGAGGACTGGACACCCGCCTGATCATGGCATGGCGAAAATCCCCTCCGGAATCTCTTCCCTGCTACTCCTTCGGCGGCGGGTTCCGCGACAGTCAGGACGTGGTCATCGCGCGGCAAGTGGCCCGGGTCTGCAGGCAGAACCACCAGGTGATTCCCGTAGGGCAGGAGTTTCTGTCGCGCTTTCCGCATTACGCCGAGCGTTCCGTATATCTCAGCGACGGAAACGCTTCCGTGAACCACTCTACCGACCTCTACTTGAACGAGCGCGCGCGAGAGATCGCGCCCGTGAGAATGACGGGAAACTATGGCGGAGAGGTGCTCCGTCGTGTGCGGGCATTCAAGCCATCTGATCCGTTACCAGGCTTGTTTAGCGCCGAATTTCTGGACTGTATCCGTCAAGCGGAATCGACGTACGCTGGGTTGCTTGAAGACCATCCGCTTTCGTTTGCCGTCTTTCGGCAGGCTCCTTGGCATCATTTTGGCCTGCTGACGCTCGAAGAAACACAACTTTCCCTCCGCACGCCGTATCTCGATAATGACTTTGTCCGGATGGTATTCCGTGCGCCGGAATCAGCCTGTGCGAACAACGATGTTTGCCTCCGGCTGATCGGGGACGGACAGCAGCTTCTTCGACGGATTCGGACTGACCGCGGCATCAGTGCAAACGGCGGGCGAGTCTCCACGATGATATCGCGATATGTACTGGAGTTCCTGTTCAAAGCCGAATACGCTTACGACGGCGGCATGCCCCAGTGGATGGCGCGAATCGACCATCGTCTTTTCCCTTTGCATCTTGAGCGCTTTTTCCTTGGCAGGCACAAATTCGCACATTTCAGAATTTGGTACCGCGATACCCTCTCCGGATACGTGCGGGAAATGCTCCTCGACCAGAGAACGCTATCGCGACCGTATCTCCAGGGGAACGGGATCGAAGCTGTCGTGCGAGGCCATCTCAATGGAGACCGGAACTACACGACGGCGATCCACAAGGTGCTTACACTGGAACTCCTGCACCGCCTTTTCCTGGACTCGAGATAAACCAGTGGCCATCTGCCAGAAACCCCTGGTGTTGGAAAAGTAAATGACTTCGCACACTGCCACTGTCACCGTCGCTCTCGGAATTGCAGGGCTTTTCGTGCTCGATCGAGATGGGAACGCCCATACTTCTAAGGCTCTTTGGATTCCTGTAGTGTGGCTGGCAGTTGCCGCGTCGCGAATGATGGGCGAGTGGCTGGCGGCGATGGGAGTCGTGAATGGGGGCGCACCCATCGACTCTGCCGATCAGCTTCTTGACGGCAGTCCCCTCGACCGTTTCCTGCTTACGATGCTTCTGGCGCTCGGCATCGTCGTGCTTCTCGGAAGGAGGCGAAGTGTGGGCGCTCTGCTCCGAGCCAACGTACCGATCCTCATCTTTTTCCTCTACTGCGGGGCAAGTACGCTCTGGTCCGACTACACGGATGTGTCTTTCAAGCGATGGGTCAAGGCCTTAGGCGATCTTGCGATGCTTCTGATCGTTTTGACCGATCGCAATCCATTCGTGGCAGTTAAGCGGCTGCTGACGCGCGTGGGTTTTCTTCTGGTGCCTGTGTCGATCTTGTTGATCAAGTATTACCCCGACTTGGGGCGGGGGTGGAGTGAATGGGGCGGAGGATTTTACAAGGGCGTCGCATCCAGCAAGAACGAGCTCGGGGGGGTGTGTCTTCTCTTCGGACTAGGGTCCGCGTGGCGCGTTGTGCAAGCCCTCCGCGGAAAGGGGAGCAAGATTTGGATTGAATTCCCAGCTCGTGCCGTGGCAATTCCGCGCTCCCTGATCGCTCACGGCGCCCTTCTCGCTATGGTGATATGGCTCTTTTGGATGGCAAATACCGTTACAGCTATCTCCTGCTTTCTGATGGCAAGTGTGCTAGTGATGGTGACGAACATTCCTGCGCTCACCCGAAAGCCGTGGCGTCTACACTTCCTGGTGGTGGCCATGCTTTCGGTTTCCGTCTGTGCCCTCTTTCTAGGCCTTGGGACCGGCCTCGTGGAAACGATGGGAAGAGATCCGACGCTCACCGGTCGAACTCAAATCTGGCATCTCGTCCTGAGCATGACTACGAACCCGCTGCTCGGAACCGGGTTCGAGAGTTTCTGGCTGGGGCCGCGGCTTCAGAAGATATGGAGTATTTATTGGTGGCGCCCGAATGAGGCCCACAACGCCTACATCGAGGTCTTCTTGAATTTGGGGTGGATAGGAATCGCCCTGTTGGCCGTCCTCGTGACAACCGGTTACCAGAAAGTCTTCAATGCACTTCGACGCGATCCGGACGAGGGCGGTCTCCGGCTGGCGTATTTCGTCACTGCACTAGCCTACAACTGCACCGAGTCATCGATTAGGATCATGCACCCCGTGTGGATTTTTTTCCTGTTGGCGACGATAACGGTCCCGGGAGGCTGGGAACGAAGCAAGAAAAAAGGGCGGGCTTTGGCATCGCGTGAAGCGGGCTCACAACTGGTTCCCTGTCTGGAGGAAGCTTGAAGCCCTTCGATGTAGACGGCGTGTTTAGGATAGCTGCGGACGAAGTGCCTCGGCTTGCCATCCGAGGCGCTGGAGTGACGATATTTTCCTCCGTATTGGGATTGTCTATACAGGTCATCTCCACTGTGACGTTGGCGCGTTTACTGACTCCTGCAGATTTTGGTCTAGTGGCAATGGTTACTACCTTCAGCCTGTTACTTATGAACTTCGGGCTGAACGGCTTTACCGAGGCCATTCTCCAGCGGGAAAAGATCGATCATTTCCTGGCGAGCAACCTGTTCTGGATCAATATAGGTGTCGGCTTCCTATTGACGATAGGATTCGCGCTAGCAGGGTCATTGCTTGCGAGATTTTACGGCGAACCTCAAGTAGCCGCAATCGCGATCGGCATGTCAGTGACGATCTTCATCAGCAGCGCGTCAGTTGTCCACCTCGCTCTGCTGAAACGGGCCATGCAATTCCCGGCAGTTGCCGCCTGCGAGATCCTAGCGCGCACGGTTTCGGTAGCTGTATCCATCGTTCTAGCATGGCAGGGATTGGGATACTGGGCACTGGTCTCGGGATCGGTGGTTCTGCCACTCACGCTTTCCATCGCAGCGTGGGCCCGTTGTCAATGGATCCCGGATTGGCCACGGCCGGTAGACGGAACTGGCTCGATGGTTTGCTTTGCGTTAAACACCTACGGAAGATTCAGCTTTGACTACTTCGCTCGTAATACGGACAACTTCCTTGTGGGATGGCGCTTCGGTGCGCACTCTTTAGGCTTCTACAAGAAGGCGTATGATCTCTTTGCCCTTCCCGCAGGCCAATCTGTGTCACCTCTGACTTCGGTTGCTGTGTCCGCCCTGAGCCGCTTAAAGCGGGACCCTGCGCAGTACAAACGGCATCTTTTGAATGCACTGACAGTGATAGCCTTTGTGGGTTTGGCCATCAGCGCCGACCTTACCTTAGTTGGCAAGGATCTGATTCGTTTGTTATTAGGAGCGCGGTGGGAAGAGGCAGGCCGGATCTTCACCTTCTTCGGGCCCGGCATTGGGATCATGCTGATCTATTACACCCACGGTTGGATTCACCTTTCCCTCGGAAGGCCGGACCGCTGGTTGCGGTGGGGGTTCATAGAGGCTGCTGTAACACTGCTGTTGTTTGTCGTAGCACTGCCTTGGGGGCCTGTGGGAATCGCTATAGCTTGGACTGCATCCTTCTGGATCCTGACGCTCCCCGCACTCTGGTATGCCGGACGGCCAATACAACTTGGCATTAGTCCCATACTCGCCGCCGTTTGGAAATATGTTCTAGCAGCACTATTTGCTGGGTGCGGTTCCAGAATCATCCAGCAAATCCATTCTTCGGCCGTCGCGGCGGGGCCGGTTGAAGCTTCAGCACGCATCTGCACGGTGTCCCTGTTGTTCCTAACTCTGTACCTTGCTGTGGTCGTTTCCTTGCACCGCGGCTGCGAACCACTTTACCAGATCGCAAGGTTGTTGCCAGATATGCTTTCATGGGCCGGGTTCCGAACCTCGCGCGCGAATACACAGGCGCCAACAAGCCTCGATCCACCTCAAAAGGATTCATTTCGCGAGTCCGTGAGGTCCGCATGCTTGTCGAGGGACTTGGGATGACGGGCACGCACGGCAAGCTCGATTAGCTAAATGGCCAAGCCTATTTTATCCAGATTTCGGCAATACTACCAGCGAAAGGCTGCAAGTCTGGTATTCAGAAGACCGTTTGTGATCAGCCCAACGAGACCTCTAATCTCATTTACTTTTGATGATTTTCCGCGATCAGCTTTGCTGGCCGGAGGTGCGATCCTGAACCACTTCGGCGTCGCTGGAACCTATTATGTTTCGCTTGGACTTTTGGGCAAGAGCGAGCCAAGCGGTGAAATGTTTGTTTTACGCGACCTGACGATGCTCTTGGAACAGGGGCATGAATTGGGTTGCCATACATTTTCACATTGTCACTCCTGGGAAACAGACAGGAGAGCGTTTGAAGAGTCGATCTTGCAAAACCGTACAGCGCTCAGCAGGCTTGTGGCTGGGGCTGCGTTCAGGACCTTCTCTTACCCAATCTGCCCGCCTCGGCCGCTAACAAAAGCCGCAGTCGCTAAGTATTTCTTATGTTGTCGCGGGAATACCGGCCAGACCCTCAATGTCGGAACTGCAGACCTGAGTCAGTTGTTCGCGTATTTTTTAGAGAAAAGTTCGCACAAAATTCAGGCAGTTAAGGAGGTGATAGACCGGAACCGCCAACGTCGAGGCTGGCTGATTTTTGCCACCCACGACATTTCGGATACTCCTACCCCCTTCGGATGCACGTCAGAATTTTTCGAAGAGGTCGTGCAATACGCCGTCAACTCAGGTGCGCGAATTCTGCCGGTTGTCAGAGCTCTGGAAGTCCTTGGCGCCGCGCAAGCTCAACAGCCAGTTAGCCCAGTCGCCCCGCGTCCCACGGCGGAACGCCTAGATGGGCAAGCGTCTGGGAGTTTTGATCGACCCTGAGCGCCACTCAAAAGAAGCAATGAATCCATCGGTAGACTGCGCGTGGAGTGCGCGTGTGTCGCACAGGTGACTAAAAGTGCTGCTCCATAGAAGCCAGAGGTGCTTGGACCTGCAACGCCCCTGCGTTGTGCCGAACGGGCATCGCCGAAAGATTTCTGTTCTGGCGGGTCAACGAGGCGATGACGTACTTCTGTGTCTCAATATGTACTTCCGTGTCTTGCGTTTACCACCTTTGATCGCCTAGAGTGCTGAACAGGACGCCCAAATGTGATCCTCTTGGGGTCGCCGACCAGGCGCATTCGCGTCGCGTAAGGCCAGAATCCCGTAACGAGAAGGGCGTTAGCGAGGTAAAATGAGACACAAGAGTTTGTTTCTATTTCCCCTTATCTTGCTTAGCCTCTCGCTATGTTCCTATGCTCAGCTCTGGTCTGGCATTCTGGATACGAGCCGTGCGATCGATTGGAGTCAAGCAGGCGTCATCGGAGGCATCCCCAACCGCACCAGCGTATGCGCCACGCTGAATCCGGGTGCGACGGCCGCCCAGATCAACTCGGCAATTGCGTCGTGTCCGAGCGGGCAAGTCGTGTTTCTGAACGCAGGGACGTACAATCTTTCCTCCGGTATCGTCTTCGACAACAAGTCGAATGTCACCCTGCGTGGCGCTGGGGCGAATCAAACGTTTCTGGTTTTCTCGGCAGGCGGTGGCTGCGCCGGGTGGAGTGGTGCGGACATATGCTTGATGACGGCCGATACTGGAGACGCCGGCGATCAAAACTACAGTAACGCCGCGACTTGGACTGGTGGCTACTCCGTCGGGACAAGGTCGATAACATTAGGGAGTGTCACCAAAGGCAGCATCTCGAACTTGCAGGTGGGCAGCCAAATATTTCTTGACCAGTTGGACGATTCCAGCGACACGGGTCAGGTTTACGTCTGTTCCGCCTCGGGCGTTTGCAGCACGTCAGGCAGTTCGGCGAACGGGCGCCCTGGTCGTGGCCAAGTCGAGCCGGTAAGGGTGACCTCGATTTCAGGCAATGGCCCGTGGACGGTTGGCATCTCTCCTGGCATCCGCATGCCGAACATTAGCTCCGGCAAGTCCCCGCAGGCATGGTGGGACACTGGCCTGCCGGTCCAAGGGGACGGCATTGAGAGCTTAACAGTGGACAACACTCCCAACTCAGCCTGTTGCATTAACGGGATTTTTATCCTAAATGGCTACAATGACTGGATTAAAGGCGTTCGCTCCGTTAACGCCGCGCAGAAGCATATATGGCTCTATCAGACCACACACGTCACGGTTCGAGACAGCTATTTATATGGTTCAAAGCCCACATCAGATCATTACGCGACGGATACTTTTGTTGGTGCGGATAATCTGATCGAAAACAACATTTTTCAGCACATTGGTTTCCCCATGATGAATGAAGGATGTATTGGATGCGTGGGAGCCTACAACTACGCGGTGGACGATTATTATACTGGTACACCAGTCGGGAGTGCTCCCGAGTGGCAGCAGGCTAGTTCCTATCAACACTCGGTGGGCGATGCCTTTGTCTTGTGGGAAGGTAATCAGGGAATTGGCATGACGAGCGACAACGTCCATGGCACGTCGAACTTCGCCACCGCTTTTCGCAACTACTGGAACGGCAGAGATCCCGCAGGAGGTAGTGTCGGAGGGAAAACTTTACAGACGAATGCAGTCATCCTGAACGATTTCAATCGTTACTACAACGTCATCGGCAACGTTCTGGGAACCCCCGGCTATCATACCAACTATACCTCGTCGCCCACGAGTTCAGGGAACTGCGAGACTTCTATTTACGCTTTGGGCTGGGGCGGTAACTGCGGCAGTGGCTCGTTGTCCAATGACAATCTCGTTACAAGCACCCTGATGCGCTGGGGCAACTACGATACGGTGAACGGGGCTGCCCGTTTTGTCAGCTCCGAAGTGCCGAGTGGCCTAGGCCAGCATGCCAATCCGGTTCCCGCGAGCCAGTCCCTTCCACCCTCTTTCTATATATCAGCGAAGCCCAATTGGTGGGGGTCGACGCCTTGGCCACCGATTGGGCCGGACGTTTCCGGGGGCAATAATCTTGCTGGACATGCTTATCTAATTCCTGCTGGGAATTGTTATCTGAATGTTTTACACGGCCTCGCTGGTGGTACAAGTGGCCTATTAGCGTTCAACGCGGACAACTGTTATGCGGGTGGCGGAGGTACGAGTCAGGCTCCCGCAGCCCCGACGGGCCTCAGCGCCATTGTGCAGTGAGGTCTGCTTGCGTCAGAGGATGAGACACTCGCCGCGCCTCCTCGTCTTTGTTGAGTATATTCAGCGCGCAACTTCGAATGATAATGGGCCGGGAGTCCCAAAGTGCACTGGAACCCGGTTCCTTGGTCTAGAACACTGATTTTTTCATTTTCTGCGGACTAGAGAAACCCGATAAGCGTTCGACAAACGCATAGCTGCACTCCGGGAACAAAATGGTCAATTGGGCCGGCTACCCACCCGCAAAGGGATGAGAGTGGTACACTGCAGGGCGCGAGCAAGCCGGGTCAAGCGCGGAGACTTTCTAGGCGAACCTTGGCAGGCACTTAGGAGCGTCAGAGAACGCACGCTCATCAGCCTGCGATCAAAACCCAAATGCAAGAGATGCATAGGTTCAGTTCAGAGCAACTTCCCCCTGCAAAAGTAAAGTCCGACTGGGAAAGACAGCAAGTATCACCATGCCCGTAAGCGGGCGTTAACGACTACAACTTTCCATGTATATGGTTCGTATGGGAGAGTGCCGTGTCTCAATCTGATCGCAGTCCATCGTCTCTGTCCGATAGCGTCATGCGCCTGGCTGGGCGCTTCCTCGGTTCCCGGGCGAGGGAAAGCCATTTTTCAACGCCGCTCCCGCTAGACCGAGTGCAAACTACAGACAGAGAGTCCTCGCCGAGCATGTGCGTGCATGAATTGATCGAAGCGCAAGTGCGCGTCACGCCTGAAAATGTTGCAGTTAGTTTTGATAATGACTTCCTCACCTACCAGGAACTGGACCGGAGAGCGAATCAGCTCGCTAGTTATTTGCGTTCCATGGGGGTGGGGAGTGGCACTTGTGTGGCTGTGTTCCTTGAGCGTGGTCTGGCGATGGTTGTTGCGCTGCTGGCAACGCTCAAGTCTGGAGCGGCTTACTTACCCATGGATCCAATGTTCCCCCAGGATCGGCTGGCGTTCATGTTGAACGATGCGCAAGTTCCGGTGGTCTTATCCCAGAGATCTCTGACCGGGAACCGAAGTTTTGGAGCAGCCAGAATCGTGCAACTCGACAGGGACGCGGACGAGATCGCCGCGGAAAGCACAGAAAAGCCAGGAGAAATCACGGCTCCAGAGGATCTCGCCTATGTGATTTTCACCTCTGGGTCAACCGGAAAACCGAAAGGAGTCGAAATTGAGCACCGGTCGGTGGCGAATTTTCTGACGTCCATGCGTGTGACACCGGGACTCGACCCAAGCGACACGTTGGTAGCAGTTACAACCATCTCGTTTGACATAGCCGCTCTGGAGATTTTTCTGCCTCTTTGCGTTGGTGCCCGGGTCGTGATTGCAAGCCGCGAGATTGCTGCCGACGGAAATCAACTGCTGGAATTGTTGAGGACATGTAACGCGACCGTCATGCAAGCGACTCCGGTGACTTGGAAGCTTCTTCTCGAAGCCGGATGGGACGGAAATCCTCGGCTAAAGGTACTCTGCGGTGGTGAAGCCTTTTCACGAAAGCTGGCGAACGACTTGGTGCGATGTGGCAGCTCGGTTTGGAACATGTATGGGCCAACGGAGACGACGATATGGTCTTCCTGCGCTCACATTGAGCACGGCTCTGGGCCCGTGCTCATCGGGCCGCCAATTTCCGAGACTCAGATTTACGTGCTCGACGAAGATTTGCAGCCTGTGTCATTTGGCATGACTGGCGAGTTGTACATCGGAGGAGCGGGCGTTGCGAGAAGATACCTGAATCGTCCGGAGCTGACAGCACAGAAATTTATCCCAGATCCATTCAGCGGCGAACCTGGCCCCCGGCTGTATAGAACCGGCGATCTCGGCCGCATGCTGCCATCGGGGGCTATCGAGTATCTTGGCCGCATGGATTACCAAGTAAAAATCCGCGGCTACCGCATCGAACTCGGCGAGTTGGAGTCGCTGATACGCGAGTACCCGGGCATTCGAGACACGGTTGTGGTGGCCAGCGAAGACAGGCCCGGTAACAAGCGCCTCATTGCATACGTTGTGCCTGAAGACAGGCAGCGTTTCAATGCCACAGCCTTGCGAGACACTCTTCGAAAGCGGCTTCCTGAATATATGCTTCCCGCAAGCTTTATCAGCCTGACTGCACTGCCGGTCACTTTAAATGGAAAGCTGGACCGGAAGGCTCTTCCGTCGGTGGGCAAAGGAAACTTTGAGGTACTTCGCCAGCGGGTTGTGCCTCGCAACGACACGGAAAGAAGGCTGGTCAATATCTGGCAAGAAGTCTTAGGAGTTCCCAGCATCAGTGTAGACGACAATTTTTTTGATATCGGGGGGAATTCGCTGCTTGCAGTTCGGCTGTTTGCCCGGATGGAAAAAGCGTTCGGCATTAAACTTCCACTCGCTACGCTTATCGAAGCACAAACTGTGGAACAACTTGCCGGAGTTCTCAGCGAAAACGTCCGGCATAGCTGGTCTCCACTGGTGGAAATGCAGCCAAACGGATCACGGCCACCGTTGTTCTGTGTCCACGGAGCTAGCGGCAATGTGCTCATCTACCGTGATCTTAGCCGTCACCTTGGCCCCGACCAGCCCTTCTACGGCTTGCAGGCACAGGGTTTGGACGGCACGGCTGAATGTCTCACCACAGTGGAAGATATGGCAGCCCTATACATAAGCGAAATCCGCCGCGTGCAGCCTGAAGGGCCCTATCTCATCGGGGGCTATTGCCTTGGAGGCACCATTGCTTACGAAATCGCCCAACAGCTTACAAGTCAGGGGAAGGAGGTTGCGCTGCTCGCGTTGTTTGATACGCTCAACTGGTCGAATATGGGCGCGACTTCTTCCTGGAATGCCGCTTACTCCCAGGCGCAAAGGCTGCTTTTTCACGCCGGTAACTTCTTACTGCTTGACTGGAAAAACAAAGGCAGATTTTTCAGGGAAAAGGTTGAAATCCTACGGGAGAGATCTCGGCTCTGGCGTGGCATAATCCTGGGGCGGCTGGTGAATGAGCGGGGCTCATTCGACTCGAAGTCACGGCTTGACGCGCAAATCTGGAAGACGAACGATGAAGCCAAGATGAGCTATGTCCCCAAGCCGTACCCCGGAGTTGTCACCGACTTCCGTCCTAAGAAGCAGTATTCAATATTCAACCGAACTGACATGTATTGGGATCAATTCGCGCTCAAAGAATACGAGATCGTCACGCTGCCTGTTTATCCTGCGGGAATGCTGATAGAACCATTTGTCGAGCACTTAGCGACGGCTCTGCGAGCAAGGATCGATAAGGCGATTCGCGGTGACCTGCTTCGCTAACTACGGTCAGTCAAAAAGGGAAAAGAAGCAACAGTCAATGAACGACTGTCTGATCCGGTACTATCGTTGTCCAGAGCATTACGCCCGGCTGGCGTTGCGAGGACCGCTCTCTGAGACGAACGGGTTCTTTCGGCTTGGGCCGGATACGGTGTGCTACGGCAAATGTAGTGGACATTCCCCGGCTGATTCTCCAAACGGCATCCTTCGCGACGCGCTGCAAGACACAACCATCGACGGCAACACCATACACCTGCCATTCGATTTAAGGCAGGTTGTTGAGAATCTACGTTACGAGTTGTATTCGGGGGAGCACACCAACGGCAACGGGCTGAAGGCTCAAGCGCTGACCAAAGCATATTACTTGATCCGGCCGCTCCTGCCGGTGGGCGTCCGAAAGCATATTCAGAAATGGCGTCTCAGAGGGTGGGATCAGCTTCCGTTTCCCCAGTGGCCCGTCGACCGAACTGTGGATCAAATATTCGAGCAGGTGATGTTGTTGTCGCTCAGGTCCCAGTCGGCGGATCGGGTTCCTTTTATCTGGTTTTGGCCGGATGGAGCGAACAGTTGTGCAATCATGACACACGATGTGGAAACCGCCATGGGGCGGGACTCATGCGCTCATCTGATGGACATGGACGACGCGTCCGGAATCAAGGCGGCCTTTGAGATCGTTCCCGAGCAGCGCTACGAAGTCACTTCTGATTTCTTGAAGTCCATTCGGCAGCGTGGATTTGAAATCGTTGTGCACGATCTGAATCATGACGGACGGCTGTTCAGCAACAGAGAGCAATTCCTCGAGCGCGTTGCGAGCATCCATGCTTACAAGGAGCAATTTGGGTCGATTGGGTTTCGAGCCGCGGTTCTGTATCGAAAACAATCATGGTTTAACGATTTAAATTTTGACTATGACATGTCAGTGCCGAATGTCGCTCATTTGGATCCGCAGCGCGGCGGTTGTTGCACGGTCATGCCATATTTCGTAGGAAAGATTTTGGAATTACCAGTCACCACAACCCAGGATTACACGCTCTTCCACATTCTGAATGACTATTCGATCAATCTGTGGAAGACGCAGATGGATCTCATCATGGAAAAGCACGGGTTGATCAGTTTCATCGTGCATCCCGATTACATCGGGGGCGATCGGGAACGAAAGGTTTACGAGGCTCTGCTAAACCATCTGGCACATCTCAGGCAGCAAAGAGCACTTTGGATAACGACCCCCGGTGAAGTGAACCGCTGGTGGAGACAAAGGGCGGAGATGAAGCTGGTTGAGGACAGGCACGGGTTGCGGATTGAAGGGGACGGCAATGAGCGGGCCCGCATAGCGTATGCAAGCGAAAACAACGGCCGCATCGCGTATGCGGTCGAGACGCCAGCCTGCGTGAGCTGAATGCATTCCGGATTCTAATCAACAGGTCATCGAAGTGGAGCAAAGTAAATTGGAACGATTCATGGTGAGGAATTACTGGTGAGCACGACAACTGGCAAGCCGGTGCGGGTTCTTATGGTTGTGGAGAACTTTCCGTATATGTCTGATCCACGTGTACGGAATGAATCCAGAACCTTGGCCGCAAACGGCTATGAGGTGTCAGTGATCTGTCCCGCAAAAGGCAGCGAACCGTGGCATGAAGTGGCAGAAGGAGTAAGCATCTATCGTTTCTGGCATCCGCATTTTGGCGGGCACGTGGTTGAGTATAGCTATGCACTGCTGGCAATCGCGGCTCTTAGCCTGCTGGTACTGGTGAGGGAAGGCTTTGATGTGGTCCATGTCGCGAATCCTCCGGATTGCCTGGTCCCGTTATGTGCCATTTACAGAATTCTCGGAAAATTGATCATCTATGACCAGCACGATCTGTGCCCGGAGCTTTACGTGGCGAAATTTGGCGAGAACAGGTTCATATGCGGGCTGTTGTTCTGGCTGGAAAAGCTTTCTTATCATCTGGCCGATCACGTGATAATCCCAAATGAGTCATATAAAGAAGTTGCGCTTCAGCGTGGCGGGCTGCGGCAATCGAAGCTGACGGTCGTGCGAAATGGTCCGCAGCCGAAGACCGTGAGCACGGAAGAGATTGATCCGGAACTTCGGAAGAAAGCCTCGACCATCATAGCCTACGCCGGTGTGATCGCTTCCCAGGACGGCGTCGATTATCTGTGTCGCGCGCTGCAATATTTGCGCCACATACTTGCTCAAGAAGACTTCTATTGTGTGGTTATAGGCGATGGCGCCGCTTTGCAGAATATGAAGGAATTTTCTCGCGAGATACAGGTGGACGAAAAAATCTGTTTTGCCGGCTGGGTCAGCGATGCTCAACTGTATGCTCGTTACCTATCCACTGCCGATATCTGTGTGGCTCCCGAGCCGGCAAATGATTACAACAACCGGTCTACATTCGTAAAAATCCTGGAATACATGGCCCTGGGCAAACCGATTGTTGCATTTGATCTTTTGGAAACCCGGCGCAGCGCTGAAGGCGCCGCGCTATACGCAAGGCCCAACGACGCGCAAGATTTTGCTAAGAAATTATCTACTCTCATTGCGAGCCCGCGGCTTCGACAATCGATGGGGGAATCTGGCCGGCTTCGCGTGAACAGCCAAATGGCGTGGAAGTATTCTGCTCCAAATCTGCTGAATGTATACGACAGGATTTTGGGGACGTCCAGGAAGGCTGTCTCACGTCGCTTCGGTGAAGCACCGGGTGAGCAAGCAGACTCAACTCCCGCCAGCACCTCAGCGAGTGTCTAACAATCCTTCAAAACTCTAGTGAGAACCTTGGGAGCTCATAGTCAAAATCGCTCAAGCGTGCGGGATGCAGACTGCTCTGTTGGTCTTCGGGCCGAGAACCTGAGAGCCGGAGTGAAGGACTGCCGCTATTTCTACATTGATGGCAAATGGGTCAATCCGGCCAACCCCCGCGACTTCATCGTCCTCAATCCCGCGACCGAGCAGCCGATCGCGACCATCTCGCTGGGCAGTGCAGCCGATGTCGAAAAGGCCGTGGCCGCAGCCAAACGGGCGTTCGAGTCGTACGCAGAAACAACCGTTCACGAACGGGCAGCACTCCTGCGACGGATCATCGAAGTTTATCGATCAAGAATGAATGAGATGGCTGAAACCATTTCGCTGGAAATGGGCGCTCCCATATCGCTTTCCCGCGCAGCGCAGGCTCCTGCCGGGTTGGCGCATTTTCTAGAGATGGTGAAGGTGCTGGGCCAGTTCAAGTTCGAAGAACTGAAAGGTTCGACCCTGATGCGAAAAGAGCCGATCGGAGTGTGTGGTCTCATCACCCCCTGGAACTGGCCGATGAACCAGATTGCCTGCAAGGTCGCGCCGGCGCTGGCAGCGGGGTGCACGATGGTCTTGAAGCCGAGTGAGGTTGCGCCGCTGTCCGCATATCTATTCGCGCAGATTCTGGATGAAGCGGGCGTTCCACCTGGAGTTTTCAATCTGGTGAATGGCGATGGTCCCACCGTGGGTTCGACAATCTCCTCACATCCTGATGTCGCTATGGTTTCGTTCACCGGGTCCACGCGAGCCGGTGTGGCTGTGGCCTCGGCGGCGGCTCCTACGGTAAAGCGGGTTACGCAGGAGCTTGGCGGCAAGTCGGCCAATATCATCCTGGATGATGCCGATCTTGAGAACGCAGTCACAGAGGGCGTGCAAGCGTGCTTTCGCAACACGGGACAATCCTGCAATGCGCCGACTCGCATGCTGGTTCCGCGATCCAAGATGTCTGCCGCGGCTGAAGCAGCGAAGTCGCTGGCAGTAGCCACCAAAGTCGGTGACCCGTTCGCTGAAGGCACCAACCTCGGACCGCTCGCAAGCAGAGCCCAATTCGACAAGGTACAGCGCATAATCGACAAAGGTATTGAAGAAGGCGCAAGACTGATCGCCGGTGGTCCAGGCCGTCCGAACGGAGTAAACAAGGGTTACTTCGTAAAGCCGACGGTTTTCTCAGATGTTTGCAATGATATGACCGTCGCGCGTGAGGAGATCTTCGGGCCGGTTCTTTGCATTATTCCTTACGATGACGAAGACGATGCAGTCCGGATCGCGAACGATACGCCGTACGGGCTGTCAGGATACGTGACTTCGGGTGACATGGATCGCGCCCGGCGGGTAGCCAAGCGAATTCGAGTAGGCAACGTACACATCAATGGCGCGCGACTCGATTTCGGCGGCTGCTTCGGAGGCTACAAACAATCGGGCAACGGGCGGGAGTGGGGCGAAGCCGGCCTTGAAGAATTCCTCGAGTTGAAGGCTGTGTTCGGTTACGCCCCTAGTGCGAAGTGATTTGGTTCCCCCTTACGTCAGGCGCACCACAACTACCCAGGAGATTGGCAAGGATGAAAGCTGAGGCGAACTACCAAACGGAAGAAGTGGCTGACGCGATGGCATCCCCGGTTGCAGTTGCTGGGGATGACACGACGGCTCAGCTCACGCGTATTTGGCAAGAGCTTCTTGGGGTCGAGCCCATCGAAGCCGACCAGAATTATTTCGATCTGGGCGGGGATTCAATCCTAGCGGTTCAACTGTTCGCTCATATTCAAAAGGTATTCCAGATCAAACTGCCGGTTGCCACACTCTTCGAGGCGCCCACGATCGAGGAGCTTGCGCGGATTCTCCGCCGCGAGACCGCGCCTGCCTCTGGCTGGTCGCCGTTGGTCGCGATCCAGCCGGCTGGGTCGCGCCCTCCTTTTTTCTGCGTTCATGGTGCCGGGGGGAACGTTTTGATTTATCGCGATCTTTCCCGCAATCTGGGTTCGGATCAACCATTCTATGGCTTGCAGTCTCAGGGATTGGATGGGAGCTGCCCGCCGCTATCTAAAATCGAGGACATGGCGGCGCTCTACCTCAAAGAAATACAGAGAGTGCGGCCGCATGGACCGTATTTTCTCGGCGGCTATTGTGGAGGTGGAACCATTGCCTTCGAGGTGGCGCAGCAGATCCAGGCACAGGGTGAGCAAGTTGCCCTCTTAGCATTGTTCGATACGTCCAACTGGTCTACGATCCATCCGCCTTCGCTTTTGGGCCGTAGTTACTACGCGTGCCAGAAGTTCGTGTTCCACGCAGCCAATTTCTTCAGCCTTGAGTCAGATGGCAGGGCCAAGTTCTTTTGGGAGAAGGCGGAGGCACTCCGCAGCCGGATTCCGGTCTGGCGAGGCATGCTGTTCGCGAGGCTGGGCAAGGGCTCACGAACAGGCGTTTCAGAATCAAGAGTTCTGGCGCAGATCTGGCGAGCAAATGACCGCGCGTGCTGGGATTACGTTCCGAAACCCTACCTTGGTGTGGTGACCGCCTTTCGTCCTGTGAAGCAGTACCGGATGTTCAATAAGCGAAATGCAAAATGGGATCGACTGGCGCAGGCGGAAGAAGTAGTCGTTCTACCCGTTTATCCTGCCGGCATGTTGGTGGAACCTTTCGTCAAGCACTTGGCTGTCGCGCTGAAGAAATCAATCGACGGTGCGATTTGCGGCTGCGATGTTAAGTGACATTCGGCAGCGCGCAGCTAAATCCGGCGAGTACGTAATGTCTTCAATCAATGCCGTACGAGAAGCTCTGGAGAATCCCGGTTACGAGGTGGGAGTTTCGAACGAGATCACAGATCCTAGCTGGGATGCTTTCCTGGCGGCAGCTGGCGGCGAGTATCCTCAGACTAGCATGTGGGCTCAGGTAAAAAGCGAATCGAGCTACCAGACTTGGCGGGTCATCGCGAGGCAGGGTAGCAAGATCGTTGGAGGATCCCAATTGTTAGTTCGTTCGCTGCCAATCGGTGCTGTCGGATATATGCCGCTCGGTCCTGTACTAAGCTGTGAAAACTCGTCATTAACCCGCATCCTGGTACAGCAGATCCGTCAGCTTGCGAAAAGAGAGCGGATTCGTTTTCTAGCAGTTCAGGCCCCGTGGGGCAGTCGGACGGCACTGGCTCACTTGCGCGAGGGGGGCTTCTCGGAACCATCCCCCGAGTTGGTGCCGACAGCATCGGTGCTCATCGATCTTTCGAGTGATCTACGCCTCATTTTCTCTCAAATGAGCGCGACCACGCGCAAACACCTCCGCAGAGGCGAGCATAATGGTATCGCGGTTCGCGAGGGCACTTGCTCAGACCTACTTGCCTTCTACAGTCTCGCGTGCGAGACAGCTGACAGGCACGGTTTCGCAGCTCCTCATAGAGATTATTTTTCGACCGTTTGGCGGGCATTCGCTCCCGGCGGACATATCAAAATGTTTGTAGTAGAAATAGCAGGCGAACCCCTGTCAGCCTTACTGGTGATCGCGTTCGGGAATATAGTGACTTGTTGGAGAATGGGCTGGTCCGGTAAACAACCTGCTCTGTACCCAAATGAGGCGATGCACTGGGCGGCCATACAATGGGCCAAGTCTCAGGGTTATCGCTACTTTGATTTCGGAGGCATTAGTCGTGAGCTTGCTAAGTGGGTCCTGGCCGGTGGAACCACGCGTGTTACGCACGCTTACAAAGCGAATTACTTCAAGCTCGGTTTTGGCGGGCAACCTAGACTGCTCGCGGAACCTTTGGTTTACATTCACAATCCTCTACTCAGGCGGGCTTGGCCGCTGCTGTCCGTGTCTATGGCCCGATTCCGCCGTTTAAGACGACTGATCCTCAACCGATTCGCTAGTGGGCCATGATGCCAGGTCGCTGCGACAGAGAGTAAAACTGCAACCAGCTCGCCTACGTGTGGAAAGAGCTCCTTGTCGGGAGCTCGGTAATATCGGTAATAGAAGATAATTGAAAAAACCATCCGGAGAATGGCGTATCCAGAATGATCGTAACCGCCAGCCCAGCGACCCTCGACCTCGACCAGCCCGGGTCAATCCCGACCGCTTGGGTTTTAAGTGGCAACCCAGAAACAAGGAGCAAGATGCTGGGCAGAACCCACGACTGGACCTCGAACATTGTGGTCTGGGAATGCGGTGCCGGGGAGCTACACGTGACACTACAACCAAGACGAGGTAATTATTGTGATCTCCGGCGAGCGCTTCATGACAAGAAGGTCGACAAGATAATCGTGGATGGCACGGGAGAGATGCGGCAGCTCCGCAACACCGTGTTTTTGGAAGGTTCACTTTGTGGATGCGCCTGTGTCGCCTTCGGTGGATGTCCGCGTGGCGAATTCGCTTACTGGCGGGAGATTTGGCTTCGCCGGTCTGCGGGATTGGCTGCAGCGAAGCCGCTTAATAGGAAGAGCTGGCATACACCGGAACGGGTTATGAGCACGACTGGCTGCATGGAGAAGGAGCAATAAGATGTGCGGAATTGTTGCTATGTTTTCGCAACATGGCTCAGTTACTGCTGAGTCGCTGCAGAGGGCGAGCAGGAGTCTCCGTCATCGCGGCCCTGACGGACAGCGCTACTGGATCGCGCCCGACTGTCGGGTTGGTCTGGGGCACGCACGGCTGAGCATCATCGACCTGACGACTGGAGATCAACCGATCGCCAACGAAGACGAAACGCTTCGGATCATCGTGAATGGCGAATTCTACGGTTACGAGTCGATCCAAAAAGAGCTCGAACAAGCAGGGCACCGGCTACGGACACGCTCAGACAGCGAAATTGCGCTTCATCTCTATGAGGATCTCGGCGCTCACTGCCTGCACAGACTGCGAGGCGAGTTCGCGTTAGTGCTTTGGGATAGCGCAAACCGGACGCTATTCGCCGCGCGCGACCGCTTTGGTATCAAGCCGCTCTTCTACGCTCTTCACGAAGGAACGCTCTATTTAGCTTCTGAGGTGAAGGCTCTGTTCGCTGCGGGAGTACCGGCTCGTTGGGATACCGAATCCGTTTACCACTCCGGCGGAATTGGTGGACACCAGATGCGGACACTGTTCGAGGGGATTTATCAGGTCCCCCCCGGACATTACATGATCGCGACCGATAAGCACGTTCAGTTGAGCCAATATTGGGATTTCAATTATCCAAGGGCGAACGATGTCCGTCCGCATCGGTCTGACGCCGAATATGCCGAAGAATTTCGCCGCACATTCGAAGAAGCTGTGCGGCTGCGCCTTCGCGCCGATGTGCCGGTCGGCTGTTATCTCAGCGGTGGAATCGATTCCTGTGCGGTTCTGGGCCTTGCGGCGCGACACCATCAGGGACCTGTCCGCGCGTTTACGTTGACGTTCGACCGGCCAGAGTACGACGAGGGTGAAATCGCCAAGGAAATGGCGGCGAAGGCGGAAGCCGAATTCTTTCCGATTCCTATTCGGCAGGACGATCTGGCGGATGGTTTTTGCGATGCGATATTGCAATCAGAGACGCTCTGTGTAAATGCGCACGGCGTGGCCAAATACCTCCTGAGCCGGGCGGTGCGTAAAGCCGGTTACAAAGTCGTCCTGACGGGCGAAGGATCCGATGAGATTCTGGGTGGATATCTGCATTTTCGCCGCGACATGGCCGCAAATAACGGGAATGGGACAAGGCCCAATGTTGCAGCGGCTGTTTCGCAGAGCGCCGCATTTTCGCGAAATGGAGATGGCCGAGACCTGGACGGAGTGAGGCGCCTTCTCGGTTTTGTTCCCGGCTGGATGGAGACCTCCTTCGCGCTATCCGCGAAGATGCACGCGGTGCTGAGCGGGGAATTCCTGAATAGTTACGCGGGACATGACGGATTCCGCAGCTTCTTCAATGACATTGACGTCGCCGGCCAGCTTGCTGGGCGAGAGCCGCTGAATCAGTCGCTTTATCTCTGGGCGAAAACCCGGTTGCCCAACTATCTTCTGGTGCTTCTGGGAGATCGTATGGAAATGGGGCATTCGGTCGAGGGCCGGGTGCCATTCCTGGATCATCATGTTGTTGAAGTCATGCGCTCTCAGCCGATCACACAGAAGATCCGGGGGACCACACAGAAATATGTGCTGAGAGAATCGGCGCGCGATGTCATAACCGAAACCGCCTACCGGCGGCCGAAACACCCGTTCCTCAGCCCACCGGCAACGCTGAATCCGCAAGGGCGGCTTAGTGTTCTCATGCAGGATATGCTTCGCGGACCGGTCCTTTCCTCAACGCCATTTTTCGATCAGAAAAAGATCGTGAATATGTTGGATGGCCTGCAGACGACAGATGAAAATTCACGTGTCGCCAATGACCAGGGTTTGATGATGGTTCTGAGCGCATGTGTCCTGCAAGGTGGCTTTCGGCTTTCGTCATAATCTCAACATTCCGACCGACAACGAAAATGCAGCAAAAAATCCCTCAACTCGATGGCGTTCGAGGCGTGGCGATTCTAGTGGTAATAATCCACAACAGCGGGAGGTTTCCGCGTTTGTTCGCGAATGGGTGGATGGGAGTTGATCTATTTTTCGTTTTGTCCGGCTTCCTGATCACGGGAATCCTGCTTGATACCAAGGAATCCGAAGGCTATTTCAAGAACTTCTACGCTCGGCGATGTCTGAGGATTTGGCCGCTCTATTATTCCTTGCTGCTCTTCATGTTCGTGCTGGTTCCCTTTTTGCGTCCATCTGAGGCCCACATTATCTTCGAAAAGTCCTCGCCGTGGTGGGCGTATCCGCTGTTCCTGCAGAACTTCCTGATTCCAATTTCGACGAATGCAGCCGGGCCGCTTGCCATCACCTGGTCGCTGGCAATCGAGGAACAGTTTTATCTGGTTTGGGCTGTAGTTGTGCGGTACTGCTCTTCCGCTCAGGTACGGCGCATTGCGATCGCTGTGATTTGTCTTTCTCCAGCGCTGCGCTTTTATTTGTCATTGCATCAGGTTCATCTTTATACAAACGTATTCAGCCGCCTGGACGGCCTGATGGCAGGAGCTTTTCTTGCGCTTGTAGTCCGTTCGGACAAGTTTCTCCCGTCCAGATTCGTGAAGTTCGCGTGGGTTTCTCTTTTCATCGCGGCGCCACTGGCATTTGTGACCGCACGGCTGGACGCAAGTTCGATTGTTTTCTCTTTTACTGCTCTGGCTTCGGCCGCGTTCGTGTACCTCGCGCTTTTTTCCGCGCAGAAATGGCTTCGGCTTGCACTGACCAACCGTTTTTTGGTTTACACGGGAACGATCAGCTACGGGCTCTACTTGCTACACAAGATCCCGTTTGATGTCGCGCAGTTGCTCCACGTAGACAGGCATCCTTTGCTGGCGCTGCCGATTACTGTTGCGGGCGGGTACGCCCTTGCGGCTCTATCCTGGAATCTTCTCGAGAAACCGTTCCTGAGGTTGAAACGATTCTTTGAATCGAGGCCCTCCCGTTTGCAGCCTTCTGATAGCCAATTCGTGCTGTTAGCTGAGCCTAGGACGTGATATGATCTTTTCCTCCCCAACAACGTCGGCGTGTTCAGTCGGCGGCTAAAAAAAACCAAATTTCAGAACCTAAATCATCCAGGTGTCTCTTCTAAAGCGATGCTAAATACAAATATTGCAATCATTGGGGCGGGTCCCTACGGACTCTCAATAGCTGCACATTTCCGTCATCGTGGTATCCCATTCCGTATTTTCGGGCATCCGATGGACAGTTGGCTGGCGCACATGCCGAAAGGCATGATGCTCAAGTCTGACGGCTTTGCCTCGAACATCTACGATCCGGATGCTGACTTCACTCTTAAACAATTTTGTAGCGAGCGCGGGATTGAATATTCCGACTTGGGCCTTCCGGTGGGACTTGAGACCTTCAGCGCTTATGGGCTTGCCTTCCAGGAGCGAATGGTCCCCGAACTGGAAGACAATCTCGTTGTAGCGCTCGATCGTACATCGGAAGGATTTGTCCTGGGGCTTGATAATGGGGAAGCGGTAACGGCTCGGCGGGTTGTGTTTGCTGTCGGAATCACCCACTTCGAATACGTCCCTGCCGAGTTAGCGCACCTGCCATCGGAATTCCTGTCACACAGCTTTCGGCATCACGATCTTCAGGGGTTCAGAGGCCGCAGCGTGGTTGTAATCGGTGGTGGCGCTTCGGCGATCGACTTGGCTGGATTGCTTCACGAAACAGGCGCCGACGTGCAGTTGGTCAGCCGTCAACAATTGAGGTTCCACAGCATGCCAACGGGAAAGCCGCGTTCCTTGTGGCAACAAATTCGGCATCCGCAATCGGGGCTCGGACCGGGCCTGCGGTCGCGTTTCTTTTCCAATGCACCGATGGCATTTCACTGTTTGCCCCAGCGTCTTCGCCTGCATCTGGTGAGCACGACCCTTGGCCCCTCGGGAGGATGGTTCATACGCGACAAG
>Ga0209161_10000162_pt1 | contig 50552 bp, 51 predicted proteins | sample GraSoiAngelo_155_FD_186169 | JGI IMG/M metagenome (GOLD analysis project Ga0209161, IMG submission 186169) | Grasslands soil microbial communities from the Angelo Coastal Reserve, California, USA - 14_1009_13_30cm (SPAdes) (version 2) | ecosystem: Environmental > Terrestrial > Soil > Grasslands... | reverse complement strand
GAGATCTTCACGAGAGAAGCTCTGAAAATTCCAGGATTCTGGTTGAGAATTGCTCGCTGCATTGGGGACTGTAATGGCTACTACTCGCTTCATGGTATACCTACCGCAAGTCGCCAAGAATTTGAGTTGTATCTCGACCAATTGTTGGAGCGTGGACTACTCAAGAACTACCGGATTTTCTGGGTTGGCGACACGAAGTTCCCGCTGACGAATTTTGACTATTACAAGCCCAAAGACCGAACTTGGAAGTTCGATTGGAAGGGATGGTTGGATTCTTTTGTCACGAGTAGAGCCAAGCCTGAATCTAGCAAACAATCTTCTCAACCTGTTTCCTTCGACAAGAAAGATCTCATCATCCTCAAAGAGCTGGTCAAGAACGCAAGGACAACGCTAGCCGATCTGTCGAAGTTACTGTCTCTCACCTTGCCCGCAGCGAAATACCGTTTTGACCGGCTTGTTGAAAGAGGCCTGATTCAGGAATGGGTGATCGACCTTCTCCCGTATGCGCCGCAAGTTTCTGAGCTGTCAGAGGTACGTTTCGATTTCAAGAATGAGAGTTTCATGAGAGGAGCCGAACCCATTCTTGACAGTCTTCCGATCGTTCAGAGCTATTCTCCAATAACAGGGCTGAACTCAATAACTACACGGCTCTATCTTCCACGCAACGAGGTAAGCAACCTCCACACCTTCCTGTCCCTCCTCGTATCGAAAGGAGTCCTCACAAGCTACTCCTATCTTGTGATCGACCCTATGACTATACAGGCGCAAACCTTTGCCTACAAGGACTACAATGACGACTCGGGATGGAACTATGCAAGCCGAGAATACCTAAAGGCCGTTGACAATCTAGTGCCGAAGTTGACCAAGGCCGAGATGGAGCTGACCCTTCAGACACTGCCGTCGCTATCTCTGAAATTATAGAAGAACATAGAGTCGCGAGTAATCCAGAGAGTCTCCGGCAAAACACCCAGTGAACTACGCTTTACGGAACGTTCTCCTCTCGGTTTTCCTAATTTATCCGAAAGATAGGGCTCATCGTTAGCTGTTGGAAAGCATCTCAGTTTAAGAGCCCGGAGACCACTCATCTCATGGTTCCTTTGCAGCAGGTCGATTCTGGAACAATGGCGCTGGTCGTTGCCGGCTACGAGGCGCAGTATCCTGATCCTCTGACCATGAATTCAGGAGGCGCACTGAAGATCGTGAAGAGAAGAAACGAAGAATGGCCAGGATGGGTGTTCTGTGAAAGCCAGAGTGGGAAGCGGGGCTGGGTGCCGGAGAAGAGTATCAAGATAGACGGTGAGACTGCGGTCGCACAGCAGAACTACGTGGCACGTGAAGTGACTGTGATGGAGGGCGAGATCGTAAGGATAGAGAGCGTTGAAAGCGGCTGGGCCTGGGTCACAAACATGACCGACGCGACAGGCTGGGTCCCGTTGAAGAACCTGAAGATCGTAGAATAGTCGCCAGGCTCGCGTTAGAGGTTTGATCGCGAGGACCTGACCCAGTTCACAACTCGAATAAAATTGACAGTTACGTCTCTACCGAGTACGGGTGGGCGGACTCGCTCTACTCAAGTTTTTTAGTGTAAGTTTTGGGCTCTTCAGACCGGATCAGTTCTTGCAACGATCTTATGAACGGTTCAGCTCAGACGTCCTCGACGCCGCTTCCGCTCCTGTACGGTTGCACGTTCTCAAGCTCCTCGTCTCCAAGGGTCCTCTTCCGTATACTGAGATAATGTACGAAGCTAAGCTCGACCCTGTACGGGACGCCGGCAAGTTCGTCTACCACCTCAAGACATTGAGAAAGGCCAGTCTGGTTTCGATCGAAAAAGGCACGAAAAAGTACAGCGTAACCGAGCTCGGAAAAATTCTGGTCGAGTTCTCCCGAGATCTGGAGGAGTATGTCGCTGTAAAGCGCGGCAGACTGTTCGTTCGCACGTCTCGAATGACTATCGAGGAGTTCGACCGTACACGAATCGCCCGATCCCTAGTTGGCGAGGCGAGAATGCCCCAGGCCGTCGCCGACGAAGTTGCGGCGGAAGCGGAAGAGAGACTTCTCAAGTTCGGAATCGTCTACCTCAGCGCTCCCCTGATTAGAGAGCTTGTCAATATAATTCTCATCGAGAGAAAGCTAGAGGAGTATCGCCATAAACTCACAAGGCTGGGTCTACCGGTCAATGATGTAACGCTGCTTCTCCGGGAGGCCGGCCAGAAACACCTCGACGCGAACTGGGTGCAGCAATCTGCAGGAGAGAAAGTGATCGAGGAGTATGTTCTGCTCGATAGCCTTCCTCGGGCCACAATTGATGCGCACCTCGCGGGCCAGATACACCTCGAGGAGGCTGCCTCATGGATCCTGAAGCCGAGCATACTCTTTCACGAAACCAGCCTCTTCTTCCGTAGAGGCACGCCAGCAACCAATCCCCCGTCATCGCTCGAAGATGCCTTGGAGTCGATTCTGAAGATTCTACACACAGCAGAACGAGAGGTCTCCGGCGAACAGGTGTTCGATCACTTCAACACTTCACTCGCGCCCTTCGTCAGAGGACTTCCACGCCGACGTGTCCAAGAGTCGATCAAACGATTCCTTTACGACCTCAACTGGGACGGCTTCTCCAACACAATATCAGCCCCAGTCACAGTTGGACTCGATCAGCAAATCCCTGACCATTTACAGGGCCGTGAAGCTGTGGGTCCAAACGGTAAAGCCGAAGGCATCTACGCCGACTTTTCAAAAGAAGCCGAAGAGCTATTCGCAACAGTAATCGACGCAAGTCTAGAAATCGGTCGTCAACAGCCCATCCTCAACCCATCAATTATCGTAAGGAATACAGGAGGGAGGATCGAGACCTCAGACGAGCTTCTCAACTCAGCCTTCGACAGCTCCGGCAAATACTCAGTTCCCAACTTTCTGGTGCAACCGGCAGGTCAGAACTATTCAGTATCCTCGGAGGGACCAATTCTCTTCGAAGACAAAGATGGGACGAAAGGGGCAGGCACCGTTATCGGGACAGCCCAGCTTAACGTGCCCAGAGCCGCGTATGAGGCGTCAGGAAAAGATGAAAGGTTCTTCCAAGCAGTCCAGTCTGGAACAATTGAGGCGGTAAAGGCTCTACAACTTAGACAACAAGCCATCAACGATAGAGTGTCCGAGGGGGTCTTGCCTCTCCTAGCTTGGCAAGCGGGCGGAGGGGCCTATTACGATTCGAGAAGGGCTCATGGAGAGATAGGCCTAATGGGCCTGGCAGAAGCCGTGAAGCACCATACTCGGGCCGAACTCTGGGAAAAGACCAGCCTAGCCTTTGCAAAGAAGATTGTAGAATCTGCACGACGAGCGATTAGCGAAGCCGACGCACGCGATATTCGAGTAAGAATCGGGCTTCATTCCTCTCCTCAAGCCTCAGCCCGTCTAGCCTCGATCGACGCAGAGAAGTTCGGATTTTCGACTGTTGTCTATCAGGGCTCCAAGAAATACCCGTACTATAACGACGTTCCAGGGATTCCCTTAACTCAAAAAGTACCCTTTGCGACTCGAGCATCCATTGAAGGAGAACTGCAAAGATCCCTAGACGGAGGTGCACTACTTCCGCTGATGGTCAGATCGAACGTCGACAGTTCCGCTCTGTCGAAAGTTTCGCGAGAGCTAAGCGAGGCCGGGGTACGATACTTCACCTTCTCGTCTCAGTATTCGCGTTGCCAGCGCTGCTACAATACAAGCGTCGGAATTCGGGCCAGATGCGATAACTGCGGATACGAACACTTGACAATACTTGCAAAGCTAGGAGGAAGACTTCTTCCATTGGATTCGTGGCCCGACGCGAGGAAGAGGGACCTAGACCGCGTTATTCCCTACGATTTCTTATAGCTCTCGGACGAGATCGACGCATGATATCTGAACTCTGGTCTACATCTATTCTGTTCGAAGGAGTCAAGGGTTGACTCTGGCCCAGAGCATAACTCTGAGCAATCTCGAACTGACGCGGTTTTTCATCGCCCTGGTGCTTCTTCTCTTCTCAGCTTATGCCGGCTCCTTTCTTTTCGATAAGCTCAAGCTCCCACGGGTCATTGGGGAAATCTTTGGAGGACTCTTATTGGGTCCAACTGTATTCGGCTACCTTTTTCCCGCCAGCGAGAACTGGATATTCTCCGCTTACCCTTCCGAAGGCCAACTCCTCTCCTTAGTATCTTGGTTTGGACTGATCCTACTGATGTTCATCTCGGGAGTCGAGATTCATGGAACATTCAATCGAGAGGACAAGCGTACCGCTGTAGCATTTCTTCTCGGAGCGACAATTCTTCCGTTCCTGATCGGAGTCGGAGTCTCTAGAGTGTACGATTTCAGCCCCTACGCTGGTCCCAACAGCAACCCACTCTCACTATCGATAATCATAGGAATCGCTGTAGCAGTCACATCAATACCAGTAATCTCGAAAATCTTCCTCGACCTCAAGATAATGGGCACTCGCTACGCTAGAATCGTGCTTGCAATCGCGACCGTTGAAGACAGCATCCTCTACGCAGGACTTGCCATAGCTACTGGCGTGGCCGGAGCCTCCGCCCCCTCCACATCAACAATAACCTACGCAATCGCCCTAACTGCCGTCTTCCTGGCCTCGGGGCTACTAGTTCTACCGCGGGTTCTCCGTCGGCTGAGCACATCAAGAGCGAAGTTGCTAATGGAAACGTCTCATTCTAGATTCGCCCTCTTCCTCTGCTTTGTCTTTGTAGCGGCCGCCGCCCTTTTGAACGTCAACGTAGTGTTTGGCGCGTTCCTGGCTGGCATAGCGATCGGAACCGTGCCACAAGACATGTTCGCGAAGGCCACTGGAAGCATCAAGAAAATTTCCGTTGCGCTCTTCACGCCAGCATATTTTGCAATCGTCGGCCTTGAACTGGACCTCATTCACCAGTTCGATATTGCCATTTTTCTAGGTTTCCTGCTCTTCTCTTCCGGTCTCAAGATCGCCGGGGCGCTGGGAGTTGGCAAGCTTATCAGGAGAAGCTGGGTATCCAGCGTCAATCTCGCTATCGGCTTGAACGCGAGAGGAGGGCCGGGAATCGTCCTTGCCACAATCGCCTTCGGCGCCGGGCTAATCTCCGAGCCCTTCTTCGTAGCTCTCGTCCTCATAGCAATAGTAACGTCACTGGTGACAGGATACTGGTTGAGATATACGCAGGCCAAAGGATGGCCTCTCCTAGACGAGGACAAGACTTCCCAGCAGGGCAGGTTCTGAAACTATGAGTTTGTTCTTGCAACCGAAGTATTGAATATGCTGGATTTAGAGAGCTCCTAGAACCAGTCCCAAGAGTCCCATCCTCAGAACGACTCCGTTCCCGACCTGCTGGAAATACTTCGCGTGGGGCGTAGAGTCGACGCTCGGGTCCACCTCATCAACTCGAGGCAGAGGGTGCATGACAATCGAGTTCTTCTTGGTCTTGTCTAGATCCTCGGCCACCAGTCGGTATGATCCTTTGACCTTCTCATACTCTTGCAGATCCGCGAATCGCTCCTTCTGCACTCGTGTCATGTAAATTACGTCCAGCTCTCGCAAGTGGTCCTTGAGGGATGGCGTTTCGATAACTTGGATCTTCTTCGAAACTTCTTCAGCCACTTCCTTCCGCATCTGGAGAATGTCTGGAGAAATCAGAACCAGTTTCACCTTGTAGAGGGAGAGGGCATATGCTAGGGAGTGCACGGTCCGACCGTATCTTAGATCACCGACCAGACCAATGGTCAGCCCATCTATGGTCCCCAGTTCTTTCCTAATCGTGTAGAGGTCCAAGAGCGCCTGGGTCGGATGTTCCTCGGCCCCAGAGCCCGCATTGATGACTGGGACAGACGCGAACTCCGCGGCCATACGGGCCGCTCCTTCCAGGGGGTGTCTGACAACCAGAACATCAGCGTACTTCTCAGTAACTCGGACAGTGTCTGCGAGATTCTCGCCTTTCTCCACAGACGTACCCTTGGTCTCTGCGAATCCGAGCGCTGTCCCTCCGAGCCGTGTAATGGCAGACTCGAAGCTCAGCCGGGTCCGAGTGCTCGCTTCGTAGAACAGCGTGGCCATTATTCTTCCATGAAGCATGTCGGACCCTTTCTTGGCCAGCGGCTCCATGACTTCGGCCATGTCCAGAATGTGATCGATCTCCTTTCGAGAAAAATCGCGGATTGAGACAATGTCACGCCCAGCGAACGACGGGCTTCCAGACATGGCTTCTAGCGACTTGTTTCTAACAAGAAGCGTTCTATAACACTGTTTGCGAAACAGGATCGGAAAGCCTTGCGACTCGTCGCTGCAACTTCCGACCTGTTCCTGCGTTCACGGATATCGGAACTCGCGAAACAAACAGGGGCGGATCCACTCTTCGGGACGGGGCCCGACGAACTGAGACAGTTAGTTGCCGAGACCCGACCTGAATTGGTCATTCTCGATCTCTCCTCCACAGACTTCGACCCGTTCTCTGTCGCGCGCGAGTTGAAGACTACGTTCAACTCTCGACTCTTCGGCTTGTACCCTCATGTGCGGACTGAGTTGAAGAAACGAGCTGACGAAATAGGGTTCGAATATGTCGTACCGAACTCAAGCTTTCTCCCTAGTCTGAGGCGTGTGCTGCTGGAAAGGGCTGAGGATGATTGAGCTGGATCATTAAAGACCTATGGAAGAACCTCGAACTTCGCCAATCAGAATATGCGAATTTGCTGAACGATGACGATAGAATCAGAGCATATGAAATCGTCAATCGGATAGCTTCTGACGTCGGGACCAAGTGGGGAGTATTCTTGCAGCTGAATTTCCCCCCAGGACAAGCTAGCTTCCGCTCATCTGACCTCGGTCATAGAAATTTGACGATGTTGGTCTTTCGTGATAGAAAGAAGTTCACGGATGTTTCCGAGTCTGAGGTCAAGCACACTTTCGACCCGCTGAAACCGATTGCAATTGACAGTGCGGGCTTTGGCTACGAAGGGTACAGGGTGAGACTTTCAAAGGGTCGGATTGACTGCCTTCCGGGAGGAGTTCATCTCTGGTGCGAGATTACTCCCCAAATTCTAGATGTTCTAGACTGGTTATTCGCGAATGCGTACGGAATGAAGCAAGCTTAGGACTCTAGGATAGGGGCACGAGCCTCTTTCCGAGCCTTCTCTCTATCTCTATCTTGGCCCGTTTCAACTGTCGGGCTCTTTTCAGCAATTCGACCAGATAGTCCAGGTCAACCACTGGTCTGAGTGATGGGTATTCCCATGGGGTCTTGTTGATCTCATCGGGATAGATCATGTAGCCCGTCGGGTAATGAGTAACCAGTATGCCAGTAGGGTCCGCCTCCAGGACCTTTGAGAACTCTCTAAGAGTATAGCCTGCCTTCTTCAGCATCTCGAGGGTCTTGTCTAGTTCGTCGCAGGCCCTTTCTAGCTCCGCGTACAGTTCGCCTCTATCACCGTCATTGGGCACTGCGATAATCTCCCAACAGCTTACACAGGGGCAAGGGCGGATGGCGGGCATAAGCGTTCTTTAACCGAGATACCAGCACCCGCGGAAACAGGCCGTCTAGACCAGTTTTGAAACTGGACAAACCGGGTCCAACGGCGAGACTCAGTCCATAGTAGTTTCCTGTGGAGTCTTCACGAATTTTCTCTGGACATTATTCCGACCGGAAATCCATCATGCGGACCTGCATCGATTGAAGATTAACAACCGGCAAAAGCCCCGGCTGCGGCACCAGGCCCATACGCTTCTGATAATCAGTCTGACCCTGCCACGCCCCACTATTCACAATCGTCGTCCCACGATACACCCCCGACCCCGGCACATGAATATGTCCAGACTGGAACACGTCCGGAACGTGCTCCACGACCAGCCAATCCTCCATCTCGGGACCAATAGGCGTAGACTTCCCATACTCCGGTGCAAGATGCCTCGCGCGCAACTGGTATTCCATAACCTCCACCGGCCGTTGATAATCAAAACCCGGCGCTGAACTCAGAATATCCATTAGACTCGTGCCGTGAAACAGCAAGAAATCAACACCGTCCAGACGCACCTCTGAAGGATCACCTAGCGACACAATCCGTCGAGAGTCATAGACGGGACCTGCAAACTCCTTGGGAATAGCAGGCTGCGGCAGCGCCTGTCTGACAGCATCGTGATTCCCGGGAATCAGAACCACTTCCATGTGTTCCGGGATCTCCCCGACAAGCTTCGCGGCCAACCGATACTGTTCGTAGATATCAGGGACTTTCAAATCCACTTCTTGCCGAGGATATACTCCAATCCCGTCCACTAGATCACCGCCGATCAGAACATATTTGACGTGATCAGAAATGTGCCGCTGGTCCGGTCCGCCGACCTCTCCCTTCAACCAGCGCAGGACCCTGCCAAAAGCATCCTCCATGAACACCTTACTCCCGACGTGAACATCCGATATCAGAACCGCGTAGACCTCCTCGCTAGCGCGCCCAGGTTTGTGATCTGGAATCTCTGGCAACACGATATTCTCCGCGACTAGCAACTTCCCAGAGCTCTTCCGCGTCTCCAGAAACAACACTTGATCTCGAGAAATCCGACGTGCCATCTGCCAGACTGACGGGTTCGAATCACCCACCAGGACCGTCGCCTCGTCATCATAATCATCGACTGTTAGAAAGATGCGATTCGCTTTCTCGCGTTTCTCCACCACCATGCAGACGAATCGTCCCCTTCCATTCGTGCCGCCAGCCAGAGCGTCAGAGATAGTCCCAGCGCTCCTCGTATCAATTCTCTGTCGGAAGAGAGCACTCATCTTCTCGAAACGGCTACGGAAGTATCGGAGAAAATCGTCAAGGGCCCCGGTCGTTCCCAGCTTGCCAGTCGGATCGAAAACCACTTCAAGTCTCGACTCCCGATCCTCGGCAAACCTTCGCCCGTGTCCCAGCCCTTCAACCGGGACAACTGGACCAGCTGTTAGATCCAGCTGTTCAGCCGCCCTCAAAACCAGATCGGCGCTGATGAACAGCGGCCTCGGCTGAGCCAAGCTCGCCATTTTCAAGACCTCGTCCACGAGGGGTTTGAGAGAGTCTTCGCGGCCTTTCTCAACGAGGGTCTTGAAGGCCTCGGATTCCATCTGGAAACCTGCCTCCAGTATGGTCCCTACGGCTCTTCGCATTTCCTCAGACAAAAGCCGACCTACTCCGACACCTAGGTCAGGGTGAGGCTTCCAGATTTATGCTGTTGTCGAGGACTACTACCTCGTTATTGTAAGGTCCGAGATGTCCACTGAGATCTCGCACATTCTGTTCAGGGCAATCGTGACCGCCACCAAATGATTGACGAGTGGCCTAGCCGAGCCTGCGACTCGCGCCTCAGCCTCGGAAAGCTGCTTCTTGGCATCCTTGAACCGGGGTCCCACAGATGATGCTAGTTTCAGATCTCGAGAAAGCACAGACCCTACCGCGTCCCGGTACATAGCGTTCACCGAAGCGCCAATCTTCTCTAGCAATGCTTGCTCTTCCTTTGGGATTGTTACGCCATCTTGCGTATTCTCAGCTATCGTTACGGAGTAGTCGGCGAAGGTTTCGATGTAGCTTGCGAGCAGTCGAAAGTCGAGGCAGTCAACTGAGGAGACTTTGATCTTCTCAAGAAGATACGTGTCAGAGATCGCCGCCCTGACAAGCCGGACTAGCAGGAAGTACCATCGGTCAACCTCTTCATCTCTCTCAACAACCCCTTTGGCCAGTTCCCTGTTGGACGAGACGAACGCCTGAACTGAATCGAGTTGCATGGGCATCGAGAGCATCTCAAGACGGCGTAGAATGCGCTCGGGATTGAGTAACGAGGGTTCGACAAGGCATTGTAGAACTATTCTCTTCGAATCTTCCTCCAGGACCTCCAGCCCTACAAGCCGCTTGGTTGTGCGTCTGACTTCTTCTCTAATGTCAGGAGAGAAACTGTCTTTTGACTGGACCCTGATTATGTCGTAGCCCAGCAGGTATCTCTCAATAATCTCTCGTCTAACGAATGGAGACGCATCCAACACTACCTCTAACGGGGCTCTCTCCTCGTCTATCTTAGGCGAGAGCAACAGTCTTCCATCCTGCCGCTCTTCATAGGAGACAACGGACCCTGCTCCAAGTCCGACTCGTTTGGCCCAAGCTTTCGGAATTGTAACTAGGAAGGTGCCGTCTGGAGTTCGTTGTAGTTTCCGTAATTCCAACTAGGATGACCGACCCTCTTGGTATGGCAATGAAGAATTTTAGGGTTTGGCTGAATCTACTATGATGATGTCGGTAACTCTAGAGTTTCAAGCTTGCTTCCATCGTTAAGATGCTGGTAACTTAGCCGGAGGACCTCTTCAGTGTTACGCCCCTTCAGAGCACTGAGAGTAACCTGAGGTACGCCTGGGAAGACTCTCGAGACGAGCCTCTTGCCTTCTTCGACACGACTCTCGTCAGACTTGTCAACCTTGTTGATGCAGATCAGAAGCGGAACCTTTGGAGCGATCTGTTTCAGAGTGTAATTCGAAGCCGTGAGTTTCCTGAAGACTATTTCCTCCTCCTCGCTGATGTCAATGAATAATAGAATGAGGTCGGAGTTAGTTATCTCGCCGAGCGTAGTGTTGAAGGCTTTGAGAATTATGGGATGCATGTCTTCGATGAACCCGATGCTGTCGACGAGGATGAAACTGAACGCGTCCGTCCCACCGTTATAGTCAACCCTTCGGGCGTATGTTGACAACGTTGTGAATGGGCCCAGCCCAGTAACCTTGTGCTCTGAAACGACCCGGTTGAAAAAGGTCGTCTTCCCGCTCTGTGTGTAACCTGCTAACGCAACTATTGGGAATCCAAGCTCTCTACGGTGTTCCCTGAGAGTTTTGCTCTTCGCATAAACGTCGCGCAACTCTTTCTCCACATGAGAGATTCTCTTACGTGCACCTCTCTCGTAGTCAGCGTACGGGTACTCTCCCGGACCACTCCAGCCGACCTGTTCTCCGAGGATACCTTTCAATCTCAGAAACTCTTTGCCCCAAGAGAAAGTGTACTTGAGCTTTGCAAGCTCGATCTGGAGTTTTGCTTCTTTCGTCATTGCGCGCCGGTCGAAGACCTCTAGGATCAGCATGTTCCGGTCTATGACATTGATGTCAGTTCCGCCCAGAACCTTCTGAATCTTGAAGACCTGGGACCCAGGCAACTTATTAGCGAACAAGACCGCCTCGATGTCCTTCTCTGATGTCAGCTGTTTGACCTCGTCGAGCTTTCCGGGTCCGATACAGTATGTGTGGTGTAGGCTCTTTCGGTGTTGGACCACTGTATCTACCACGTCGTAGCCGATGCTTCGGGCCATGGTCTTGACTTCGTCTGCCCTAGATGGAGCGGTGGGCACGACGCATTCGACTATAATGGACCGCACTGCAGAAGACCGACGGTCTCTAGAGAGACCGTGCGTTATTTGAACATCCTGTGTCTCGACACTTCGCTTACTGAACTCTGATTTCCACGCCGACGGTGCGCTTGATCAAATCCGCTAAGAGGTCTACCTGAGCCTTGCCACCCTTGCGTGTCGGAATCGAGACCACTAGAGGAAGCTCGATCTCCTTCTTGCTCTTTCCCAATCTGTCTTTGATCCATTCGAAGACAGGCTCTGTCGCTATCACCAAGGAGACGAGTTGTTTGGCCTTGATCTCGTCGAAAGTCTTAACGGCCTCTTCCTTGGACTTGACGACCCACGTGTTCTTGACGCCGCCGAGCTTGAAGTAGATGCTCGTCTCCTTATCGGCCATCACCCCAATCTTGCCCATGTCTTATTTCCTACTTGAAGATCCAGCCTGTCTCTCTAGACCAGAAGAGAAGATCAAGATCGGCTATAGGTATGCCTATCTCTGCCGCGAATCTTCGAAGCTTCTCCTCAATTTCCAAGTAACGCTTCTTCGTTATGGACGTAGGTATCTCTGGGATGACTCCGAGCCGGTTCAAGTTTCGAAGAATGTGCCTGTCGAGAATAGCGAACCCTTCTCCCAGGCCAATGTTCCGCAGAAAATGGCTAGCCTCCTTGTAACCTAGGCCTTTGACATTTTCAACAAGCCATTCACGGAGCTCGAAGGGATTGTAGAAGCTTGAGATCCTGGATTTCAACTGCAACTCGCCATCGTTCGAGAACACGTCCCTGGCTTCAACAATGTACTTCGCTTTGTTGTCAGAGAACCTAACACTTCTCAAGAACGGCTCAAGCTCGGGAGGCTTGCCCTTGAGGAGAAGAGTTTGCTTTTTGAGCGCAGTGACTGCTTCCCAGCAGACCTTGGCTGATGATTGAGGCGTTAGAAGGCAGAAGCATAGTTCCGCAAAGACTTCCTCATCTTTCCATTGCATCACCTGTCTGAATTCTTCGAGTCGTTTCTGAATTGCCTCCTTTCTCTCCTGATAGAGCGCCTGCAACGCAGGGACATCATGCTGTTCTCTTGCGACAGTCATCTGTGTGCTAGAACTGTTTGAGAACATCTTGTTTCTCCATGATGCGTACGCAGTAGAAACATCGCAGTCTCAAAGGGTCCTGTCGTTCCACCAAGAACTTCGGCTCGACAGGTTCTCCCGCGTTGGAGACGCATGCCGGGTTTGCGCACCGCACAATTCCCCTTATCGACTCTGGAAGCTTAACACGGGTCTTCTCAGCCACGTCATAATCTCGTATGATGTTAATTGTCGCGCTCGGCGCGATCAAAGCAATCTTGTCAACCTCGCCCGGTTTGAGCTCTCGGTTTTCCACTTTGACAATATCCTTCTTACTGTCTGACTTCGATGATACGTTCATTGCTACGCTAACGACGTGTCCCTCACCGCCACCGATCCCTAGAATTTTCAGAACATCAAGAGCGTGACCCGCAGAGATGTGGTCGATGACAGACCCGTTACGGATCTTCTTAACGTAGAGCTCCTTGGCCCCGCTCCCCTTAGACAATTCTAGGATCTCTAGCTGATCCTTCACTCTTAATTCCTTGCCCGACAAAACGGATCGAACATGACAGTAGAATCCCAGATCGTCAAGCTTGCAACCCAGAAGGAAGGCGAAATCCTAGACATAACGGATAAGGTGCAAACCATTGTTGAGAATGGAACCATCCAGAGTGGCGTAGTATTCCTCTTTGTGCCGGGATCAACGGCTGCCCTGACAACAATCGAGTACGAGCCAGGTCTACTGGTTGACTTACCGTCCGTGCTCGAAAGGATCGCTCCGAGTGACGGCTTGTACGAGCACGAGAAGCGATGGCATGATGGGAACGGTCATTCTCATGTTAGAGCCTCATTGATTGGGCCTGATCTATCTGTGCCATTTGAACGGAAGAAGTTGATGTTGGGAACTTGGCAGCAGATCGTCTTTATCGAATTTGATGTTCGACCACGTGACCGAGCAGTCATCGTCCATTCCATAGGCGAGTAACCGACACCCATACCCCTCTCTTTCCGATGGAAACAACAGGAGCGTGATTCAAGTGAGGTCCATGATGATTGCTTTGTAGTGAATCATCGTTGATAGTATACAGGATAACCTAAATCCACGAAAGTCTTTCATGACCAACTGGAGTAAAAACACCACCACCCCCAACAAACCCCTTCAAGTTGTCACTAATTATTTGCACTGGAAATTCAGGGGTGGGTGTCATGGGTTTAGTTGGTCCAGTTGAGATAGAGTACGGGAACCCTTAGTCCCGTACATAGTTTCTGACTGGCTTGATTCCACTGGCAACGGGTTGAGCCAGTCATTCGCTCTCCACCGAATCATTATTCAGCCTCATGTTATCGACCCGACTCCGGAAGTGCGTAGGATAAAATATCCTGATCTTAAAACAGTTCCACATCTAAGAATCAACTCAGACGACCTCTCTGAGCTTCAGGGGGGTTAACTCCAGGCGAAGCCCCATGTGATGGATCCCGCCGGTGTGGAAGTTGCGCCGAGACAGATGAAGACACTATGGTTGAGGGATTGGGGGACGACGCTTCCAAGACTGTAGGTTCTGGTGCAGACTGCCGGACCCGGAGCGGAGTAGAATGTGACGGTTACGTTAGCGGAATTTGCAGTCCTGCCGCCTAAGTTTGCATAGGCACCGGATGCGGTGTATGTACAATTGCTTGACGGCGGGCAGCTATTGGATTCCAGCCAGATATCGCCCTTCAATATCACTTGGTTATACTGCGACAACTGGGATAGTAAGGAGTTGGTCTGAGATTGAAGAGAATTGATTTGCTCCTTCTGAGAGTTAAGCTGGTCTCTCTGTGAACTAAGCTGATTATTCAAACTGGACGATTGTGCAGTGCTGGATGAAACCTCTACTATGATAGCACCCGTGAGCACAATAGCGAGTAGTCCCAGAATGGCAAAAGCCGAGAGGTACTTTCTATAGACACGGGACGGGATGAAGGTGTGGTCGGACGTCTTAACGGTCGTGGTTCTGAATACGCGGAGTGCGTCTCTGCCACCGTCCGTCAGCGCATAATCACCGTTCCTTGCATCTTGAACGAGACCGCCCAGTTTTCTAAGATGAAATTGTAGATGACCGCTGCTCTCTATGCCAACGGACTTTTTGATTTCGGCGAATCCCATAGGCCTCGATTCAAGAGCTGCAAGAATACTGATCCTCATAGGATGACCAAGGGCCTCAAAAAGCTCAGCCCTAGTCTCATTGAACGAATCCTGAGACATGACCTATACAGGAATGGGTAGCGTGCTATAATGCCTCTATCGTAGACCAGACGAACAGTTTTTCCCTGAGAGGTCTATGAGCATAGACCCTCTTGAAGATCAAGAGTTTTTCGGAGTATTCCGAGTACTAATCCTCTGAGACTCGTCTTGTCTGGCCTTTTCCGACCTGTCGAAGAGTGGAAACAGTTCGGTCAGAAATAATGTACAAGAACCCTTATTTCCACTGGAACAGGGACCGCTCAGAAGTGTTCTCACAAGTTTGTCGCAACAAGGACTAGATCTCATCTTCGAACAAGTGCTCTCAGGAGGACAGATCTTCAAAGACAGGAATCTCCTAAGACACGACTACATGCCCACAAGCCTGCCCCATCGAGAGGAACAGATCCGACGCCTCGGCTCCGTCTTGGCCCCGGCCCTATCGAAGGAACGCGTATCCAACATTTTTGCCTATGGGAAGACCGGGACAGGGAAGACTATCGTCGCGAGATTCGTCTTGGACAGGCTGCAAAAGAAGGCGAGAGACTACGGCCGCGCTGTAGACACTAGCTATGTGAATTGTCGGCTTTCAGGGACCAACTACAGGGTCATAGCTGATCTCTGTCGAGCGTTAGGCCAGGAGGTCCCGTTTACCGGGCTCGCTGTGGGAGAACTGGTGGATCGGTTGAGGGATGCTTTGCAGTCGCGGGGTTCCGCGTTTCTGGTCGTCCTGGACGAGATTGATGCTCTTGTCAAGAGGAGCGAAGATGATAGTCTACTCTACGAGTTGACGAGGATCAACGAGAGCTTGGAGGGTGGATGGATTGGTGTCATCGGAATCTCAAACGACCTTCACTTCAAAGATTTCCTGGATCCTCGAGTATTGAGTTCGCTTGGAGAAGAGGAGCTGGTTTTCAAACCGTATTCGTCCGATGAACTGTACGATATTCTGAGTGATCGGGCAGAGGCCGCTTTTCAGCCGGGCGCCTTAGAGGATGGCGCCTTACGGCTCTGCGCCGCCATGGCGGCGGGGGAGCATGGTGATGCTAGAAGGGCGCTTGATCTCCTACGTGTCGCTGGTGAGATTGGTGAGAGGGGGAGAGAGAAAGGTATCCTAGAGTCACATGTTCGACTGGCTCAGCAGAAAGTGGAGCATGACAGGGTGACCGAGGTCCTGTCCTCATTGCCGCTTCATTCAAGAATCCTTCTCATCGCAGTCCTACACTCCGAGAACGCGCGGAAAGAGAGTTTAGTGACCGGGGACGTATACGAGGTATACCGCGAATTATGCGCTGCTGCGGCCGTGGAATCATTGACTCAGAGGCGGGTGAGCGGATTGCTAAACGAGCTGGATCTCATGGGAATCGTTAATGCGCGTGTTGTGAGCTTCGGCCGGTACGGGCGGACGAAGAAGATTCGGCTGGGAGTTGAGCCGCGCGCCGTCACGTCGACGTTTGGCAGCGATGGACTTGTTAGAGGGCTCCTAAATTATGCACCGAAGAGCCTCTCGAAACAGCACAATCACTAACTGTGTCGGAATTGACGATGGACCGTTTCTGTCTAGAAGATTAGGCGGGTCCACAGCCCCACTAGTCGTAGCGCAACTCAACGGGCCGCATCTTGTGAAGGCGAGAGTTGGACGGATACGCGTGGACGGATTGGACGCTACGGCCGTGGCGTCGAGATTACTCGGCTCGCTCCAACCTCTAGATTCGCCCATTCTGCTAGCCGGTGCGACATTCGCAGGCTTCAACATAATCAACCCCAGAGTGTTGCAGAGAAGATTCAGAACCCCAACAATCGTCGTAATTGGGTCTCGACCCAATGACAGAGCTGTGAAACGTGCCTTGGTCAGGCATTTTCCAGACTGGAGGAAAAGGTGGCGGATTCTATCCGCGCTGGGTCCGTTGTGTCAGGTACGAACGTTCAGGAACGAGGGTCCGATCTTCTACGAAGCGTTTGGCTGTGAAGACAATGAGGCGAGAAGGATCTTGAAAGAGTGGTCGTATGTCTCAAGGACTCCAGAGCCCTTGCGCGTCGCCGGGCTGGTGGCTAGAGGACTGTTCCAGCACAACCTCTCGACTAGGCTCTAGGTTACAGGAGGCTTTAGTCGTCCTCTGGAGGCTAGTGTGGACGTTCATTGTAATTGTTCATTGGAGACTCGGGAGGAAAACCGGATGCTTGGAAAAGAGAATTCGAAGGAGAATAAGCTTAACGAGTATTTCCGCCGGAGATGCTCGAACTATGAACGATTTCTATGCGATCGCGTATGGGAATGCGCGCTGTGCGCGAAACAGGCCGGAAAAGTCGAGACACTAGAATTGCCTACCATTACAAAGGTCGAGGCATTGAGGCGGAGGTGAGACGATGGAAGCTTTGAGAGAAGAAGAGGTCCTACAACTGGAAGAGGAGTTGCTGCGAAGATTGGAAGAGAAGCTTACGCCACTCGTTGAGCGAGCGGCGGTCGATGCAGCTAAGATAGCGATGCATCAGTTGAGGCTGGACTTGATGAGTCACATTAGCAGGCATGAAGATACGATAAAACGGCTGAAACGGACCGAATCCGCGCTGAACCACATCCCTACGACGCGGTAGGGGGTTCTAGGACCCTTCAAGGGGTCTAGGGTGAGCACGGATTCAAAGACAAACTAGTTTTCTTGCGCGATCTATCAACCAGAAGGCAGTACTATTTCTTGCAGCTATGGCAGAGAGGGCTCTTGTTAATGACGCCCTTAGTGGTGACACATTCTGTGCAGAGATGCTTTCGACAAGAGCTGCATAGTCGAGTGTGTTCGTGACAAACGACTCCCCCACATTCTTCGCAGACTGCTTGAGTAGCCTTGTCGCATAGATTGCACTTCCGCGTCTCATCCCAGATTATTTTGCTGGTCGCCGCTTGGAGAATCTTTCGATAGGAACGGCCGAGAGCAACCAATTCGGCTGTCACGATCGGTATGTGTAGAAGCGTGATGTCAGACACAGAAATATCGTCGGGGTGGGCCCCTGACTCTCTTCCGATAATTTCGCCCGTGTGCGCTCTGATGGAATCCTCAGCTACCCCTGCGGGTGCGACGGTGACCGTATTCTTCATTTCAAGGTCGGGAGGAAGATGCGGCATCGAACCGGTGGAGGACTCTATTTCCAGACAGTCCATGAAAAGGCCTGATCCAGGCAGATTCTTCAACTCACCCTCGAACAGTCCCGCGTCGCACTCTCTTCCGTCGACACCATCAAACACTATCACCCCCTTCGCCTTCGTTTTCTTCCCGTGATTCAGCGTAAAATCTGCGAAGAAGTATGGGCGAAATTCTAGTTTCGGCATTGAGGTAAGCTTGAGCACGCTGCCGTTCTCGAGTCCGTAAGCCAGAATCTTCGATGCGATATTACGAGATACGGGTAGGGTCCCGGGGACCTTCTGACGTTCGGGAGGCTTGATCTTTTCGACCCGTTCCTTCAGCTTGGCTAAGTCCCAGAGTTCAACTCCCAATTTTCTGGCGATGAACTCCGCGTCCCCCGTGAAACCCTTGGGAGAGACATAGATTCCGCTTGACAGTCCTGCGCTCCTGATCCGATTTACGAAGCCTTCAACCTCGCGTCCGTTGACCTGGCGATCTCCTTCCCAGCATTCGAACGCTACTCTCTGGATTGTCTTCCCTGTTGTCCGGGACGCTATGATGTCTACAGAGTGGTCGCCGGAGTCGTCTGCTTGGACATTCTTCTCGACGTTGAAACCTTCGATCCGGCACACGTCGGAGACCATGTCAAGTACGAAATTGTTCGAGTCTGAGTTCGTTTGGCTGGCCATAGCGATTCGGACGGCCTCGAATTCGACTGAGCCTAGGATTCCGAATAAGGCTGGTGTAACCGTCTGGCAATTTGCGCGCGAAGAAGTTGAGATTCGGGTTTTCGACCTGGTTAGCGTTTGATTTCTCCACTTCATGGTTAAGGAAAGACCTAAGCGTTGGATACGAAACTGTATCCGCTCGGGACTTTGAGTAGATCAACCAGCTGGCAAGAGGAAACTAGGGCATCAGTCAAGGGTATTCTGAAAGATCCAATGGTTTCGAGACTGCTCTCGAGGAGCAATCTGACTCGAGCTCAGTTTGAAACGCTTCTTGTGGACCAACTAGGGCATGATATGGCTAACAAACGTCTGACACGGAATGAAATGGCGCAGTTAATGCGAAATACTAAGGGAATAAGCCGCGGAGCATTGAACAGGACGCTCAGACAATCCAGAGAGAACATTTCAGAAGCAATTCACACGATCTTACTGCTCGGTTACGGTGGACTAATCGATACCCCTTCTCTGGCACCGTTCGTCGAAGCCTCAGAGCTACTGAAGAGTCAGATTACTCAGTTTACCGAACTTGCGAAAGAGGATCCGAGACTATATCGCCAGCGGATAGACACTCTGATCGAGGATTTAGAAGAGGCTTTCCAGGCACTCTATGGAAAACACGTGATGCGTGACGTCACGTAGCGGGTAGCGCATCACGTCACATCACGTAATCGCGGCCGGTTAAGTGATTCGTGATTTCGGAAAGGTATAGGTGAATAGTGACGACGGTTGTGCTGTGATGCACGGGCGCCAGCATCACCTGGTTGATGTCAAGGTGCAACACTCAAGTCACATCTGCGTCACTCGTGACGTCGTTTGGTGATGATTATGTATTCACGAATAGGTTAATGTTAAATGGGTATACGTAATGAATGTGATATCACGTAATCGTAGCGTGATGTCACACTTATGCTTGGGCTTCTTTTACGTCGGAAGAAGGAGAACGTCGGTCAGAGCAGTGAGAACACGGATGTTGCTAGACTCTTCTTCGACTCGTTTTCTAAACGAGTAGGCACTGTCGAGGACGGCCTAAAAACGATCTCGACAGAGATCGAGAAGCTGAAGATCTCAGTGGACCGAAGCCAACTCTCGGATCTCGTGCTCCTTGAGCGGCTTCAGAAAGCAGAAGGGCTTGTTAAGGAATCTATTAGTTGGATAAAACAGGCCGTAGAGAGTTCAGGTCAGGTAGAGGAAAGCCGCATAGGAAAGGAAGAATCCCGCAATCAAGCGAGTGAGTCGTCGGTAGCACCCGTCCGCATTGATGCCGAAGAAGCTGTTCTCTCTCGGCGCGTTCTGGGTCCCGTACGAGAATTGGGTACTCTTCCTTCGATCACAACCCCCACTGAATTGCAGGTCCTAACCTTGCTGGCGAACGAGGGGCCGAAGTCCGCTCCTGAGATTGGCCTCGTGGTAGGTCGCTCCAGGGAGCACACAGCTCGGTTGATGAAGAAGCTGTACGAGGAGGGCTACATCCGTAGGGACCAGACGAGGATTCCGTTCAGATATTCCTTAGTGGAGAGGGTCAAACAGACTTTCAAGAAACAAGAGACTAGGGACGGAGAGAAAGAATCGGTCTCGATTCCTCAGTCTTGACCCTGTAACTGACGTTCCGGCCCGTCTCCGTTCTGTCCAAAACGCCTCTTTCTACGAGCCGTACCAGGTACGTTGAGACGGTGCTAAGCGGGATCTTTTCTGTAAACGAGGCTTCGAAAGCCATCTTCGCATCGGAAGCAGTAAACTCTCGTTGTTTCAGGTCGGAAATTATTGTGCTTGCGAGTCTGTCGAACTTCCGCGGGGATATGCTAAGTGCTGAGGCGGTCCCTCGCGGAGTGCCAGCCATCACCTCCACAAGATCGAGTAGCTTTCCCACCTTTTCACGCGTGACTTGTCCATCGATAGTTATCGAGTGCTTAACGCCTTCATCGTCATAGAATTCTAGTTTGAATCGGCGTGGTTTCACGTTCGGGCACTCATCTCCGAGGAGGGAGTTTCACTATTCGCTGTTCACATGTAGAAAAGCGCTTCTCCTCTGGTAGCTGGTGCATAGTGAATCGATATGCACGTCGTATGGTGCGGTTTCCAATGGTTCCAGTGGAAACAGAGGGGTGCTTGAGCTTGTTCACCAGTAGTGAAGCTGTTCTGCACGCTTCTAAGGCGGTGGCGGGTTGTTGGGGTTGGATCCAGCGCCAGTGTCTGGAGCTTTCGGAAGGTTTTGTTGTGGAGGGGGAGGTGGTGCGGCGTAGAACGATTGCATCTCTTTCTCCTTCCTCCGCTGGGCGCGTCGCCTGATCAGTCTGTACGTCTCGATGGCGGGCGTGATGAGTAGTGGGATCAGGAGCAGGAACGAATACGGCTGGAAATCAGTGAAGGTGCGAGAGAATTGGGTCAAGGGTCCCGATAGGGAGGTTACCTCAGTAGGGTCCGTATTGACGTTGTAGGAGATCTTCGTACTGTTAGGCGCTGTCCAGAGAAAGTTGACGGTGGCGGGCGAGAGAACATACACTCCGCTACTCGTCGTGATAACAGTGTAGCTCATTGTCATACTGTTGCCAGGTGTGAGTATCGAAGCTTGGAGCGTCTGGGCTCCACTGGGAGAAATCTGTAGGGTTTGAGCGTAGCTGGACGAGGTTTGGAGGTCGCTGAGGTTCAGGTTGGTGACTGTTACGTTGTCTAGGTTTTGGACCGTGACGACTATGATGTGAGTGGTTCCGACAGGTCCAATGTTGGGAGTACTGGTTTTCTGGATGACGATGTCCGGTGCGAAGGGATAGTTGAAACTCGCAACGAAGTCAGGTTGAGAGCTCGATGTTACGTTAAGGTAGTATGTTGATGTGGCGTTGTTGTAGAACGGATTGAGAGACGGTGGGTTGTAGAGGATTGTGCCCGGCTGGAAACTCATGCTGACGAGCGACACGTTAGCGGCTGGGTCTCCTACGATATTGTTCTGGAAGCCCAAGAGGGTTTTGAGGTCTAACTGATGGACTCCTCCTTTGAAGAACTGTCGTGGAAATTGGACGTTCAGGTCGAAGCTGAAACCAGTGATTGAAACTCCGTTGACTGTGATCGGAACTATTCCAATTGCCGCGAAATATTTCAGATTCTGAATATTTGCAGGGCTGATGAGGCTTGAGAAGCTCTGGCTGGGAAGCAGAGCCATCAACTTGGTGAGCGCGTCATAGTTGGAGAGTTCTGGGTTAGGGGCATAGATCGTTGCGGTGCCTTGTCCGCCCATGGATAGAGAGATTATCGTTGTGAACTGGATCCCTAGTGCTTGGGAGAACTGGGCTTCGACTGCGGCCGACTCGGCAGCTGTGGTCTTTGGATCCCCTGAATAGACTGTGACAAGTGCGGGTTGTGATAGGATCTGAAGCATCTGGTTTTGCTGTCCATTACCGAGGGCTTGTGAATCGTTGTTGTTTACGATGAAGGCTGCTACGTTAGCGCCGGCATAGTTGTTGTCTTGGACGAGGCCCTTGCTTGATAGATCAAGATTCGTGAGCTGGAGAGTTGTGTTTGGCGCTCCTAGCATGCCCAGGGCAACGTCTAGGCGTTGCTGGTATGGCCCTGGAACCGCGGCTTGGAATGGGGGAGATATGATCGAATGATGTGGGACAGCAAGGATCGGCAGGAGCATCAGTAGCAGAATAGCCGTTTTCAGAACGGGCCGGTCAACGATGCTGCGGTTCTCTTTCAATCCGTGCTTTCCATGGATCAACACGAACACATACTTGACGAGGTCAATGCTGCCCTGCCAGATCAGGGACGCTGCGCGTCCGGAGATCGTGACTATTGCGAAGATTAGACCAGCATTCCGAACAAGCGTGAGCGTCACGCTCTGAATGAAAGCTGGATCCGTAGGGGATGAGGCTTGAAGAAAGAGGGGAAGGAGGTCACTCGCCACTGGACCCGTCGCTGCGGCGATCAATGAGAACCCCGGCGGTGGAGGAGGAATGTTTGAAAAGCCGCCCGACGTTACCCCCCGAAAAATTGAGAGCGCGGCCAATCCCATCGCTCCGAGAGTCGAGAGAAAGACTGCGAGACCCACCATGAATCCCCGTCCAACCTTGCCTCCAGCGATGATTCCTCCCAACAGCCCGGCGGTGATCCAGAGCTGGAAGACTGGTGGGTAGGTCAGAGGATTGGTGAAGATGAGATACACTGCGACTATGAGAGTATTGAAGTGGACTCCAAGGACCGGTGAGAGCCAGTCGCTGACTCCTCGTAGTCCCGTGGGTAGTTGCGTGTATCCGATGAATAGAATGAGGAGGTACGCTACTGCCCATCCGATGTATCGACCGAGGAAGACTCCTTCACTGGGATGGGGCAGGAGATAGATGGTCTTCGGATCGTCAGGTCGCCGCTTGACCATCACATTTCCAACGCGCATGTAGAGATAGAAGTAGAGTACTCCAGGGACTACACCGGCGATGATAAAGCCTAGAATAGCTGTGGAGAGACTAGCAGACCGTGCCTTCTCATAGTCTCTTGACGCGATTCTTTCTCTTATCCGAGAACCCTTGCCTCCGACGATCGCGCATCCAACTGTGAGGACGACGAGTAGGATAGGAATAGGCTGGAATGCTAAGAGTCCAGGAAACCAGGTGGGTAGGGTGGCTATGATGATGGTCGAGGTCAGAATTCCTATTGCGCGACTGACCGAACTGCAGACGAGCGCAACAGTGGCTGCCTGACGAATCTCCGTGGGCGCCTCCTTCAGAGCCTGATAAGGCGGAACCTGGGCCACGCCGTGCCTCCTCTCAGAAACAGCCCTCTCGGAAACCGCGAAGAAAGGGATTCTGATACCCTAGTTGCCGTGTCAGATGTTCAGAAGCAAATCGAAATATGAGAAGACTGGGTCCAGGCTACTCTGGTTAAGGGACAAGTGTCATCGCAGTTCAGTCCAGGAGAGATCAGTTCCATCATCATCGCCTGGCTGGTGCTCTCAATCGCGATCACCTACCAGAACTTTGTGGGTCTCTTTACTGGAATAGGTAGCTTTGAGATAGTCATAGCCGGCTTTGTTGCCACCGCGACAGGATTCATCATCCACGAAATGGGACACAAGTTCGTCGCAATACGACGAGGCTATGTCGCCCACTTCCGTCTCTGGATGTGGGGACTATTACTGACACTGTTCGTCGTGGTATTCTCAGGAGGAGGTATCGTCTTTGGCGCCCCAGGAGCAGTCTACATTGCGCCTGCAGCGATGGCGGCCTACGGCTACGATTCCACGTATAGACCACGTGATCCCGAGCAGGAGAACATGGTTATTTCAGCAGCCGGACCCGGAATCAATCTGGCCTTCGCCGTTGCCTTTCTAGGATTGTTCCTCGCGGCCCCATTGGGAAGCTTCCTATCGACCATTGCCCAGTTCGGATTTGCACTCAATGTGGGACTCGGCTCCTTCAACATGTTGCCCGTGCCACCCCTGGACGGTTCTAAGATATTCCGGAAGAACATCATAGTCGGACTCGGACTAGCACTTCCCCTCTGGGCAATGTTCCTATTTCTCTTCATTGGGATCTAGTGGACTACGCGCATGGCTTCCAAAGAGTGAAACGATTAATTCTTCAGACGAGTGCCTGTAAGTGATTTGCTAGCCGAGGAGGTTGGACTCACTGCTCTGTTTGTCCTGGCTTTCGCGAACGGGGCGAATGACGTTGGCAAGAGCGTAGCTTCACTCATGTCTAGCACGGGACCCGGGGGGCCCAGACTGGGCCGACGACCTCTACTCTGGGGAGGGGTCTTCAGCGGTCTAGGAAGCGTCTCGGCTATTCTGATTTCGGGAAGATTGTTGACGGTATTCACTCCTCAAAGTATCCTCCGAAATACGACTGATTCATCTTTCATCTTGGCAGTTCTTATCGGAGCGACAGTATGGATCTTGATAGCAACTTTCTTTCGGCTTCCAGTCTCTACAACTCACACAATACTCGGCGCTGTTCTCTTGCAGGGGATCTTTCTGTTTGGCGTGTCAAGTCTGAAGTTGGATTTCCTAGCCATACGAGTACTGCTGCCGCTAGCAGCTGGACCCTTCGTTGCGCTTATTGCACTGAGTATCCTTGGTCGTCTAGCCCGACGGCCCAAAACTGAGGACAAGAAAAGCCCAAGGTTCGCAAAGATCTCTCACTGGGGTTCCGCGGCCGCCACTGCCTACGCAAGAGGAATCAACGATGCTCCAAAAATGGCAGCTCTCGGAGCATTCTTTTTCCTCGCGGGATCAGCTGACGCAGTCTTTGTTCCTTACTCGATCGTCGCTGCGGCGATAGTAGTCGGCTCATTGGTGCTGGGTCATCGTGTAGCTCTAACCCTCGTTGAACGAGCGGTCCCACTCGATCATACACAGAGGCTACAAGCCGGCCTCGCAACCGCGGCATTAGTCTCTGCAGGAGCCTACCTTGGAGCTCCATTATCTACCACACATGTCCACGCGGGGTCTACTGCAGGAATTGGCGGTCGGAAGGAAGTCATCGTATCCACGTTGCGTGGTATGGTCTTGCCTTGGTTAGTGACATTGCCCGCAGCAGGTTTGCTTGCCGTCACAGTCGCTATCCTAGTAGCAAGGCTCTAGAATCTAGCATGAACGACTCGGCATCAACGGCTTCGTTTTTGCGACTCTAGCGCGATCGTCTGGTCAACACAAAATAGAGAATGGTCGAACCCGCGGCGACGAAGGAGTACAGACCGACCCACACGCCCGTCACTAGCGGGCTGGGACTCTCAACAGCGATGACACTCCAGCTGATGGCTACCGCCACTAGGGCTAGAGATGGGAACACGGCATCTAGGGGCAGTAATACTTTGATTCTTTCAGGGTCCTTCTGCTGAGTGGCCCATCCTGTCGCTAGGCACGTCGCTAGAAACAATGCTGCGAATGTCTGCAGAGTGGACACATACACCTTCCATGGCCAGAACTCTTGCTGCGCCAAACCCGGCAGCAGCAACATCATGATTCCGAAAATTCCAACGGCGCCGGTCTGAATCCCGAAGAATAATCGGGCACCCTTTGGCATTGTCGACGTCAGGGTTCCCGCTTGTCTACGATGCCATCCATATCGTTGCAACAGAAGTAAGCAACCGGCTGCAGCGATTAGGAAATATCCTGTCCACGCCCAGGTCGAGGTGTCACTGCTGACAGTTATTCCCCTGACGAGGGAGACAATGCCTGTTAGGCCGAAGAAGGTCCCGCCGACGAGCACCAGTATCTTGGCCCTCTGCCATTTTTCAGCATGGACTGCAGACCAGCAGCCGAACGCAATGGCCAGAAATATTGCGCCCAAGAACCTGACCGCTAATTCCTTCACCGGCCACGGCCAATCAGATATGATGAAGGAAGGATAAGCGTAGAATATCAGACCTAGTACAAGATTGATTCCGGAGAGAGAAAGCAGAAACGTCCTTGAGTATCGGTCAAGAAGGACACCGTTCGATTTCGATGCGTCTTTCGTCAATGGTGGCGGTTGGGGCATTGTCATGAAGACATGGCCCAGAACCTAATCAATCAAATCGGCTCGAATAATTTTGAAAGCGTGAAGAGACTCTAAATAAATCCGTTCTCGCTCAGCCGCAGAGCCCTCAAAGAGTTGCGACAAGGATAGAAACTTATATCCCGGCTATGCGCAACTCTCTCTGTCCATGGAGCTCGGCGACCTAGAAGCAGCGGTTCTTGGAAGCGTTCTTCGCCAGGGCAAAGCCTCTGCCCGACAGGTCGCTAAGGATCTCGAGCCCTCACGAGGCCTCGCCTACTCGACTATCAGCACGACTCTCGACCGGCTCTACAAGAAGGGAATGCTTGCAAGGGACGAGGCCATTGGCAGAGGCGGCTCTCGCTACATCTACATGACCCATTCCGAAGATAAAGTGAAGGGTAAAGTTGTCAAGGGATTTGTTGACCGGCTCCTGACTGCTTTCGGCCCGACTGTCATTTCCACTTTGTCAGACTACGTGGATGATATTCCGAAGGATGAGCTGAAGCGTTTAGAGGAGAAGATCCGGAAGGGATCAAAACAACGATCGACCTAGACCTCTATCGCGTCTTCTTTCTTGCGCCTACCACTTTAGGAATCTTGGGAGCGGTTGCCTTAGTCGAGCTAGTTTGCTATGCTCTTTATTCTTCACAGGGATATAATCCGTCCAGACGGTCCCGACTTCTGCAACCCATGTTGGTATCGTCGCTCTTCCTCTGGTCGTTTCTCGGAACGAGCTTCTTGCTGTGTAGCATACTTCTTCAGGGCTACTGGTATCATCCTCAACTGACCATTAGGACGGTGCTCGGAAGCTCGTTGCTAGTTTCACTAGGATTCTCGGCTGTAATGGCATTGCTCGCGAGGAGGTATACATTCTCGCGGATGCTGGAGACGATGACCACTGCTCCGGGCGCGCTTTCAGGAGTTGTTGCTGGTTTCGGCTCTCTCAGCGGTAAGATGGGAGTGTCCGGGGTTTCTCTGCGAGAGGCCTTGTTCGGCAGTGCCTTTTCGATCAGCTTGAGCGGACAGGGAGTGGTTGCAATGTCTTCGAAGCTTGCTGGGGCCTTGTCTTCCGACGAGACCGATGCCGTTCTCGCGCATGAGCTGTCGCACATCAAGAATGGCGATTCTGCTGCCAAAGGTCTCGCGAAACTGGCGAGAGTCGCTTTTCCCTTCGACCCAGTGCTACGGCTGGTGGAAGCAGCAGTTCACCGGGAGCGTGAACTATGGGCTGACAAAGTGTCTGTTGAATTCACAGGAAAGCCTCTAGCACTTGCCTCTGCGATTGTTAAGGCCCACTCAGAGTCGAATGGTGGAACCACGAGTAATCTTGCAGGACTCTTCGTGGGAGGCAGCGGGCATGGACTTCTCAGCCTATATCCCGACCTAGAGAGGCGAGTGGACATTCTACTGGAGCTGGCTCATCGGATGGAAGTCGCCAACAGCCCGTTAGTCGCAGCCTGAACCGAGCCAGTCGGAAAATTCTAATTGCGTACTAGTAGCATGGTGAACTTGTTCGTAAGATGCTCAGAACAAAATTCACCGATCTGACTGGCTGTAAAGTACCAATTCAGCAAGCTGCTATTGGCGGTCTAGCCCGGCCCCAACTGGCCACAGCGGTCTCAGACGCCGGAGGCCTAGGCATGGTTTACGCGGGATCCTTCGATCCCAACCAAATGACCGAGGTGTTTGAGGACATGCGGCGACGTACGTCTGGCGTCTTTGGAGCCAACTTTCTGATTCCAGAAGCCTTCGTCTCCGATCTTAACGAGATTCACGAACAGGTGGAGACGGCGTCCAAGCTTGTGAAGGTTGTCGAATTCTTCTATCGCCAGCCGGACCCTTCGCTGGTTGATCTAGTGCATAGCGGAGGTGCTCTTGCCTCATGGCAAGTCGGTTCGAACGAAGAGGCTGTTGCAGCCGCTGAGGCTGGCTGCGATATGATAGTAACGCAAGGGATTGAGGCAGGCGGACATGTTCGGGGAAAGGTCGGTCTTCTGACGTTGTTGAGTCAGGTCTTGGATTCTGTCAATGTCCCCGTGCTAGCGGCCGGTGGCATAGGCAGCGGCCGAGCCTTGGCCGCGGTCTTAGCTGCCGGAGCTTCAGGGGCAAGAGTTGGGACTCGATTCATTGCAGCTACAGAGGCGGGGGCGCATCCCGAATATGTCAAGGCGTTGATTGCGGGTGAGCCTGAAGACACTGTTGTTACAGAGGCCTTCTCAGAAGGCTGGCCCAACGCACCACATAGAGTCCTCCGCTTTTGCATAGAAGAAGCTCAGAACTTCAAAGGCGACATCGTGGGACACAAGAAACTCATCTCAACGGGCGAAATGGTTCCCGTGAAACCGCTCGAATCTTTCACCATGACTAGTGAGACTACTGGAACCATCAAGGCCATGCCTCACTGGGCTGGAGAATCTGTGAGCGCAGTAAAGAACGTCAAGCCCGTAGCGGCGATCATCAAGGAGCTTGTAGACGAAGCGGAGACACTCCTCCACAATTGGGACTGAATATCCTGCAAAACTCACGATTTCCGATGGTCTTTGACCTCAGAGAGTGATTGTTGACTGCGCGATTATTATTGCCGGAATCACAGTTTCAATATTGTCTGCCCAAGCCCATTGGGAGCCTGAAGATCAGAGCAGCTTTCTAACGATTGCGAATCGTTCGAGTTGCCGATGAATCTTGAAACCGTTCTTCAAGTATACGTTCAGAGGTCCTTTGTAGTTCTCCTCTGCCCACGGAATTTCCCAGGTCCTCTTGGAAGGATTAGTAGTGGGATAGCCCTCTGCTATGTGTAGCCTGTCCCTACGGAACTTGTTCACCGCGGAATTGAGTAGTGCGGTGCAGACCCCTTTTCCTCTATACTCGGGCGTCACTAGAAAGCACATTATGGAGCCCACTGGCTCGTTGGCGTCTGTTACCGCTACTGTGTAGTAGCGCATGTTGGCAAAGTTGGCCCTAGGTTGGGCGTTGCACCAACCTACAGGCGTACCGTCAATGTAGGCGAGTAGTCCCTGAGCTTTGCCGGTGCCGATTTGTTCGGATCGAGCGGTGCGATGCTGGGGTCCGGCTTTCGCTGTCGGGTCCCAGTCCTGTCCAGGAGTATCGTAAAAGCCGCAGTAGCATCCTGCCCAGTGCGGAAAGTCGGAGAAGGCTTGATCGAAGAATCTCAGATAGTCTTGCAATAGCTCTGGTTTTAGTTCTCGAACTTCGATCTGAACCGTTTGGCCCATGAGAGAGCCATGGTTCTTCTATCGTATAAGGAAGGCCGAAAGGACGAGTGCCTGCCTAGACCAACAGCTTTCCATCTTTCATCACACGTTTGTTCCCAATGGGTCACCGTCGCTCCTGTCATCGAGGCCCAGAATCCGCGATCGGCCTTGTTCTTGCCTTCCTTGTCCGAGTTATCTCCGAAACCTATCGTGACTCCGCCTAGGACTTTGTCGTCTTGAGTGAAGCCGTGGCGCAGATTCGGGTTGAGGCCGAAGCCGAAGAATGCGAGTCGGTCAACGTCTCCCTTCCCTTCTTTGAACCATCTCTCAAATGCTTGCTGTTGGTTGCCTGCCGAGCTATTGACGATTCGGCCTTCTGAGACTGTAAGCGTTAGTCTGTTGATTATTCCTTCCTTCAGCAGAGAACGTATGGGTTGGTCAAACACGATTCTTCCCTGTCCACTCTGTTCGTTAACTGAGACCTCAATTCCTCCTGCAGGGAGGAAGCTAGGTCGTCCCTGGGAAACCCAGTCCTCCCTAATGATGCCGTCGAAGGAGTCCGCTGGACGATTATCTAGCTTGAATGTGAAGTTGGTTCCATGAGGCGTCTTTAAGCGAACTTCTTCATCGCCCTGAAACAATTTCTCTACAGTTTTGGCCCGCTTGCCTACAGCCTTAGGGTCAGCCACGCATCCGTCAAACATGACCCTCTTCCATTCCTCATAGTCGAGACCAAGATTCTTCGCTCTCTCCGGGGTGGCCATCGTTGCTTCGATGCCGAGCATTCTGACCCTCCGGGCTTTGGCTATGGTTTTCCATTTTTGTACGAACTTGTTCTGTTCTAAGAACCAGTATGTAACAAGTTGACGCCTCTCGGGCGGAATCATGTCCCAAGGAATGATTCTGGGTCCGAGGGTGAAGATGTAGACGTCAATCGTCTTCAAGAGTGCTGCCTGGCTAGCTGAGAGTCTCTCTGCGAGTTCCGCTGGAGCTTCTTGGATTGTGTACAGCCACGGTTTGTCAAACTGGACCGTCGTTAGGGTCGGGCATCCTCGCTTCAGGCATTGGAGTGCGAGTTGAGAGCTTAGTTCGGTATCATGTTCCCATGTACTGATCCAGACTTTTTCGCCCGCTTTCAGCCCGACGCAGACATCTAGCACTTGTCTGCCAAAGGCCTCGTAATCTAGCTTCAATTCAGTAGGATCACAGTCACACATTCCTGGATAGAATGCGCTTTCATGTAAAGTCGTTCAGGTCGATGCCCGGACGTTTCATCAGGTGTGCTCTAATATATCCCCCTCCCCCGGATAGGGTATGTCCAACCACAAACGTCCCGAGGTTGACACTAGACTCGCGAGAATAGAGGGTCATGTAAAAGCTGTTAGAACAATGCTGAACGATAACAGGACCTACCCGGAAATCGTACATCAGATCGCTGCGGTCCGCGCCTCGCTGGACGGAGTCATTGATGTGATCGTCGAGGATCTCGTAGAAGACTGCGTTGCAACTGCCAGAAAAGGAAAGCCCGTGAGCGGTACTGTTCTTGAACTTCAACAGGTAGTCGCAAGCAGCAGATGAGCACTCCAAGAAACGAGCTCCCTGTGCTCGAAGGGATAAAGGGTCCGCTTGTCCGTGAACCTCCTAAGAATACAGAAGATGAAATCCGGCTCTCCCTGATGGGCCTCGCGGCGCTCTTCAGCTATCTGGGATTCTGGCGCAGCTTCTCACCCATTGACTTTGTAGCAATTGGAGCCACCCTCGTCGGCGGCTATCCTGTCTTCGTAGAAACATTCCACTCACTCCGCCACCGATCGATAAACATGGAGGTCTCGATGACCGTAGCGATAGTTGCCTCCCTCCTAGTGGGACAGTTTACGGCCGCGGTTGTAGTAACTTTCTTCGTTCTACTCTCAGAGTTCATAGAGGCTTACGCGGTTGACAAGGGAAGGGCGACAATCGTCAAACTGGAAAGGTCGATTCCGAGAAGGGCCCTTGTAAGGCGGGACGGGAAAGAGATCGAGACCGATGTAGAATCCATTCAACCCGGTGAGACTGTAATCGTTAGAGATGGAGAACGGATTCCGGTTGACGGAAATCTCGTCAAAGGTTCTGGATTTGTCAACCAGTCTGCCATAACGGGAGAAGCTGTTGCCGTTGAGAAGTTGGTTGGTAGCAGAGTGTTCGCTGGGTCTGTTGACCAGTCGGGTGTGTTCGAGGTGCGGACCGAGAAGGTGGGAAACGAGACTGTCTTTGGCCAGATAATCAGGCTGGTTGAAGAAGCTGAGGGCAGGAAGGCGCCCATTCAGCGGATTTCTGACAAGCTCGCTGCCTGGCTTGTCGAGTTTACAATTGTCTTTGCTGTGATTACTTTTGTCGTGACCCGGAACCTCATCTCAACCATATCGGTAATTGTTGTTGCTGGTGCGTGTGGTGTCGCCGCAGGCACGCCTCTAGCGATTGTTGCCGTAATGGGAGGTTTGGCAAAGAAAGGGGTCATCGTGAAGGGCGGGCTCTACGTTCAGGAGATGAGCAAGGTCGATACTGTCGTGATCCATAAGACAGGAACACTTACGCTAGGTGATCCTGAAGTTACTGATGTTGTAGGACTTGACGGATGCTCCGAAGAGCAGGTCCTGACATATGCCTCGGCGGCGGAGAGATTCTCCAAACATCCACTCGCGCACGCGATAATGGCAAAGGCTCAGGCACTAGGAGTCAGCTCGGAGTCAGGCGTTTCATCGGACTACCTGGCCGGGAAGGGTATAGTCTCGTGGTATGATGGAGAGCAGGTCCTTGTCGGAAACAGCGTTCTCATGAACGAGCAACACGTCCCGTTATCGAACGATGTAGATACAACCATCACAAGCAAGGTCTCGGAAGGAAAAACCACTGTTCTAGTAGCTCACGGGGGACGAATCTGCGGAGTGATTGGAATCTCCGACAAGGTCAGGGACGAGAGCCGAGAAGCGGTCAAGGAGTTGGGAAGAATGGGTTTGTCGACTATCATGCTCACAGGTGACAATAAAGTCGCTTCAAAGAGTGTCGGGGAACAGGTCGGAATCGATGAGGTTCACGCTGAGCTTCTGCCCGCCGACAAGGTCTCCTACATTGAACAACTATCGGGTTCAGGGCGAAGGATCGTCATGGTAGGTGATGGTGTTAACGATGCTCCAGCCCTGGCTCTCGCCAACGTCGGCGTTGGGATGGGTGCTGGGACAGACATCGCAATCGAAGAAGCCGACATTGTTCTCATGACAAATGATCTCGGAAGAATTCCGACCATCATCAAGGCAAGCAAGCAGGCTTACGGTGTGATCATGCAGAATTTCTATGGAACACTTATCGTGGATGGAATCGGGCTCGGCCTAGCATTCGAAGGTCTGCTCAATCCATTATTTGCCGCTGGCATCCACGTAGTCTCAGAACTCATATTCATCCTCAACTCGGCAAGACTGATTCGATAACGCGATTGCCTTTGACCGGAGGCGACCACGAAAAAGTTAGGAAGCCGCTAGACCCGAGTTGGAGAATGAAGGGACAAGAGGATGTTATCATCAGCGGCGGGAGTTTCACAGGTCTTGCAGCAGCCCTCAATCCACCGTTGACTGAGCCTCAAGAGTTGTCTTGGTGGACAGTGCTTCTTGCCGCTTTGCTGATCGTAGGAATCATTGCCGTTGTTCTATGGTTGTGGACGCGAGGCTACCCGCCGATTTAGCATTGTATGTAATAGCAAGAGTGCAACTGACGGCTTCTTTGTTTCTCAGTCCAGTGTTACTGCTTCAGGCTTGAACGCTTGTACAAGTCTGACAGCCCATTCATACACCATCTTGGCGGTTATCCTAATCTCCAGGGCTTGTCCATCCGCTGACGTTATCTTCAACCATCCCCCTCCGAGAAGACCCGGCCTCTTCAATTCTATCTGTGAAATTTGGTCTCTGCTAAATTCGAACATTCTGTTCTCTATCAACGTCCCAATTAGGGCGTTATTCTGATCCATGGTCAAAGTTGAAGGAACGAAATCTGACTTATTGCAACCAGGGGCAATCTTGTTCAGAGTGGAAGGAAAACTGGCCTTGCCAGGTCCAACTATGAACAGCCTCCCGTTGGTAGCATAGACTCCCGCTCCCAGAACCGGTGGGCCCAGACCAGGTGGGCCGAGTAGAGACTTTAGACCGATATGACCGATTGAGACTCCAAAAGGCATGTAGAAACCACCGAGGTAAGTCTCGTCTTCACTCATGATCTCTCGACTTCAACTCTCGCGTCAATCTGATTCTACTCTGAGCCAAATCCTACTTCTGAGGACTTGGAGATGTCTGGGCACGCTTTCGTTGGCGAATAACATAGAGATATACAACACCAGCGTTGAATCCCCCGAGCGTCACTATCGCAGTGCTCCCGTTCCAAGACGACCCAACTGTACCTAGCGGGAGCGAAGCCAGAGACAACCCGGTTATGACGTTCGCTAAGTCCACGTAGAGGGAGAAGGCAAAGAAAGCAAAGACCAATGCCCCAACTCGGTCTGGCTTGTACGTACCAGTCACACCGATTTTGTGGGATTTGTTTGCCGTTTCTGCCGTCTCTTACCGATGAAGGCGGCTGAGAGTACGGTGAAAATTACCATTAGCAGGACGACTTCAGTCCCAACCGAACCGAGGGGCAGAGGCAACCCGAGGAAGGTCACCAAGCTTGCAAAGGCCAAGTAGAGCGTGAAGAAAGCGAAGGCAATGATGAGTGCACCGATTCGTTCGGCCTATGCATGACTAACTCTCCGGCTCTCCCTCTTTGCAAGACTTACCAGTCCGACTCCGATTAGGGCGAGTAAGAGATACTCAACTATGCCCACATCAGTAGTAATGTTCGGTCTCCAGTAGGAGAGTCCGAGAAATTGAGCGACCGAGGCATATGCAACGATAACGAGGAAAGCGGTAAGGGCGACTGTGAATGGTCGAAGCTTCATTATCAAGCACCATTAGGATTGGAAATCAGAGAAAAAAGGATTTCTGGCGTTCCTAGGTCAATTCCTAATTCTGAGGACTTGGAATAGTCCGTGTACGCTCCCACTTGCGAATAGCCTAGAGTTGAACTAACCAGATGGGGCGAATGGTGTGGCTGGTTGCTGAAGGCAAAACGATAAGTTTGTTCATTCCACGATGCAACGCGTGAAACTTACTGGATCTCCCCTCAGGATGGAGTTCCTGAGGAAGAAGCTGAAGTTTGTCAGGGACACCATGGAGGCGCAAGGGGTTGACATGTGGATTACGTTCACGCGGGAAGGGAACGAGGACCCGTTAGTACAGGATCTCCGATTCAGCGACCTGACCTGGCGTTCAGCCGCCATCATCGAACGGACCGGGACAAAGACTGCTATTGTTGGAAGTCTCGAAGAAGAGACTGTTAGGCAGCAGAAATTCTATGATGAAATAATTGGGTATGGCAGCGAAGGTGCTGCGCCCAAGCTGAACGAGTTTGTCAGGAAGAGGAAGCCGAAGAAGATCGCTGTAAACACAAGCTATGATGAGGGTGCGGCTGATGGACTCACGTCGGGTATGGAACAATATCTCAAAACCGCGTTGAAGGATTACTCGAAACGGTTGGTCTCCGGAGAGGACCTCGCGATTGCTCTACGGGCGAGGCTCATACCAGCCGAGGTCGAGCTAGTGAAGAAGTCGATTGCCGAGTGCGAAAAAATCTACGATTCTGTTGAGGACGCGATCAAGCCGGGCAAGAAGGACAAGGATGTCCACGATTTCGCGCACAAGCTTCTGAGGGAGAGAAAATTGGATTCTGCCTGGGCATATGACCGATGCCCCTCGGTGGTCGTCGGCAACGCGCCAATGGCCCACATAGGATACTACGGTACGAGAATCAAAGACGGGGACTTTGTGAAGCTGGACTTTGGTGTCAAATATGATGGCTATTGCAGCGACATTCAGAGGAACTATTTCGTCGGATCTGGACCAGTACCGAAGGGAGTGCAGCAGATGGTCAAGACTGCCCGTGAAGCGAACGATGCAGCTCTTGCCATTTTGAAGCCTGGGGTTCCAGGTTACAAGGTCGACCAGGCAGGGAGAAGCTTGATCGTAAGGAGGCGATATCCAGAATACAAGCATGCGCTAGGACATGTGCTGGGAAGGAGCACTCATGAGATCGGTCCTCTCTTGGGTCCGAAATGGCCTAACAGATACGGTAAGCAGGGAGAGAAGACGGTTCAGCGGGACATGGTCTTCACAATCGAGCCCTCGGTGACCAGCAAGTTCGGTTCATGCAACTTAGAGCAGGATGTTCTTGTGACATCGAATGGGTACCAGGAACTTTCGAAGCCACAAGAAGAGATAATCCAGCTTGGATGATGGCAGGAGTCGAAAAATTTGAACCCCGGTTTACTGGTACGTATAAGCGACTAAGAACTCTTAGCGGATCAAAACTGTTTCCAATTCGGTTTCAAGAGGCGACTAGTCGACAAGAGCATTAGAGCCGCAGGGAAATCAGAGGTTCTAGGAGAGTAATCAGGGCTTCTTTAGGGCAGCGAGAAACCGCTGCTGGGAATCGGTTACTTTTGACTCTCGCTTCTGGTCCTGTCCTTTTACTGCTCGAATGTGGGCCACGAAGCGATTGATGAGTTCATACCACACTTTGAACTTCGCTCCACAAAGATGACAATTAATCGATGCTGCGTTTGACTGCTGAATCTCAGTCTCTTTGCTGAGCGACTTGTCCGAACCTACAAGCTTTTGGGTGGCAAGCGGATGACCTAGTCACGAATGGATAGTCGCTATTGAACTCTGGAGATAGCAGAACCCTACTATTGACTATGGGTTGCAGTCTGGCAAGTTCCCTGTTGTTGGTCGCGACGAACGCAGCCGGTTGGGTTAGCGCCTTGTCTGTGTTGGTTTTCGGCGCTCCGACAATGTTGATACTGCTTGCAGAATTGGCGAGACCTGTCGAGTGGAAAGAATCCAGACTCCGAGCCTTCCGCAACCTGGCCTTTGGCGCAAGGAACGGATTCGTCGTGGGTGTCCTCATCTTCATCCCCATGTTCTTCGTGAAACTAATTCAGTCCCCTGATGGTGGACCCCAAATATCTTCATTCACATTATTCATAACCGGATTGCTTGCCTTTGTATTTTGTTTCTTTTGCGACTGGATAGTGTCTGCATTCGACTTTAGGCTGTGGATGGGCGACCGTAGCCTTGATCAGGTGGAGATTGAGGATCTGTTTCAATCTTGGGAGTGGGAAAAGACATCGCAACGCTGGCGACGTCGCGGGTATTTCGCGAGCAGTTTCTGGACTCTAGTCCCCTTCTTCGTACGGAATAAGAACGATATCCACTCTATCCCTGCCTTGGATTGGCGAACAATTACATTCCTCATCGTAGTCGTGATCTATGGGCTGTCTCAGGGCTTGCAAGATTGGACTCTACCGCTCTTAGCTGCGAGCATAGTTTTTGTCGGTTATACTGGAACATCTTTCGAATCCCTCAAAAGGGCGCTAGGTCCTTACGATGCGACGAAGTTAAGGGAGCTATATGAGAAAAGACATACGCCGATGGAACTGTCAAAGCCGCAAGATGAGATAATCCAACTAGGATGACCTTGAACCGTAGCACACCTAGCCAGTAGACCCCGCAAAACAATCCCTTTGAGGGCGGAATTTGTTCCTTATCCTGCTCTTGGTTTCGCTTCTTTGAGAGGTTGGTAGACGAGTTCCACTGCTCCTGATTTGAACTGCTTCACGTCTAACAGGTTCAGTGAATACCGTGCATTCAGGTCCTTGAACTCGGGCCGCCCCTTCCCCAAGACGACCGGATAAACAAGGAGCTGATACTCGTCGATGAGTCCCGCTTTCATCAACGTGGAAACGAGCGTAAAGCTCCCGAGTACAACCATGTCCCTTCCCGGTTCCTGCTTCATCTTGCTGAGCGCCGTAGCTGCGTCTTCCTTGACCAGCTTCGCGGTTCCCCAGTTGCCCCATGCGACTTGTTTCAGAGACCGCGAGAACACGAACTTGGGCAGGTTATTCATTCTTTCAGTAATGACCGGGTCGTCATCCGTCCTCGTAGGCCACCGGCTGGAGAATTCGTCGTAGGTCTGCCGTCCCAGCAGAATAGAGTCGACGCTGTTTAGTAGAGCACGCGTGTATTTCCCAAGCTCTGTCCCTTTCAGGAACCCCTTATACGCGAACCAGTCGAGCTCCCCATTCGGCCCCGATGCGAAACCGTCTAGGGATATGGAGTTGGAGACAATTACCCTTCGCATTGTCCGGGGGACTCCCGATTGAACAAATAAATCCCTTTTTGATCGGGTTCGCTCGGAGAAATCCTCCTTCTTCGCATCCGACTCCGATAGGGTCCGCGTTAGGTTGTTAGACTGATGAGTTTGACCGTCTCGGAGATTGATAGCGGATTCGATGTGCCCGGTGGCTCAAAGAACGCTAGATACCATACGCCTGAGGCTGGAATGGTTACGGGTGTAGTGTATGATGTTGCGAGCGGAGCCATCCATGTCGCGGAAGTGTAGTTTCCATACGGCACACAATTGCAGTTCACGAAACCGAAATACTGTGCTTGGTTGAGAAGAGCAACCCTAACGCTGCCACCAGCAGCAGAGAATGTGTCAACGCTAGCAGGCTTCTGAGTCTTAGATCTCGTTCTCCTTTTCGATCTTGCAAACAGGAACACTAGGGGAATCACGGCGAATGCGGCTGGGAGAATTAGGATAGTGGGAAGAGTGTTCGTGTCATGGTCGAAGTAGAGGAAGGCGTACGTTGATCCTCTCTGAGAGATGAAGTTCTTAGGTCCATCATAGAAGAGTACGATCGCGCTATCGGCCGAGGGCGAGCTATAGGGTCCGTAAGCGACAGCTGTAAGGGAATTATCCGAAGAAATTGCGATCTGGTGAACCCAGCCATCTCCTCCTCCCCCCCATGCTAGCGAACCCTGACTGTTAAAGATCCGGATTGTTTCTTGTCCTGGATAGTGCATGCCGGTCACGGCAAAGGATCCGTCCGATGTGACGGCCAAGCTGATTGCCCCGCCATTCGTGTAGTTCCACAACACTCGATTCTGGAGGTCGAGAGAAGTCGTTCCCTCGCCCTGATAGATTATCGTGCTACCATCGGAAGAAAACGAGATTGTAGTAGTGGTGCCCTTGAGAGGTCGGGTCCAAATGAGAGCTCCTGTCTTGTTGAAGAGAAAGAGAGTTCCATTGTTCGGGGGACCCTCGTTCTCGTCCGCCACCGCTAGGTATCTACCGTCCGGGGAGATGGCTGCCCCGGTGATCCAAGCCTGAGGTCCAGTCGAATTCCAAATGGAGACTCCTTGTCCGTTGAACGCGTGGACGCTGTTGTCTAACATCGCGGCGAAAGAAAAGTCAGGTGAGACAAGCGCACCAGAAAAGATGTTCGCGGTCGAGCGAATAGGAGTATCTGTCGTATAGTTCCATAACGACTGACCTTGAGAACTGAATACTGAGAGCTCTACGCCTTGGTTGACAAAGACTCGAGATCCGTCAGTGGAGATTCTGACCGAGAGAGACCAAAGATCCAAACTACCTGGGGACCCGTGCGCTTGGACAGGGCGAGTCCAAAGTTGGTTCCCGCTATGGTCGAAATAGTATATTGCACCGTTAAACGTGTAATCGTTGATCGATGTTCCTGGTAGATATCCTGCCGCGGCGATGTGGGACCCGTCAGGCGATATGTCAACCGAATTTATGGCACTATTCGTGCCAAAACTCCACAGGGTTCTACCTGTCTTGTTAAGGAGTAGAACCTGGCCAGAGCGACTGGGACCACAGCACTGAGTCGTTATCCCTAGAGCCACGTATGAGCCATCCGAAGAAAGGGCCACCGAATTAGCCGACCCGTAGGTCGTGAAGCTCCAGAGCGGCTGCTGATTCGAGTAGTTGAGCAGTGCAAGAATGGTCGTCGGGGCGATTAGTACGATGAGGCTGGCGATGATCAGCCATCTGTTGGAAATTCTGGGCCTGCGTAGCTCCAATGGCTCGATTAAATATTATCGTCGTTCGGGTATAAATCAGGTTTTTGTTGCACTTTCAACAATGTTCCTCTTCTTCTCGTTATACGTCATGTTCTGGTATGGCACTCTACCCATTTCAGATTGTTTGGCCTGTTTGCAATCGCAGGCTCAATCATTTCTGTAGTAGGAGGCATCAAGACACTTCGATGGGAAGCGTAAGGCCCTTACGAGTCAGATTCGCATTCCCTTCATCGTCTCTCTAATCCAGTCATCAACCACCACAAGTTCACATTCCAAGCAGATGTCGCAAAACTCTGACTTATCTGTCCCGCGGTTATGACAACACTTCCGGTTTGTTGGCCAGTGTCAAACATATTTCCAGAAGGCCTAAGTAGGCGTCTGTACACACACATATGTGTGTAGGCAATGGGCACGAGGAACATATCCATCTCGGACGAGGCTTACTCGAAGTTGGCGGCAATGAAGGGGCCGAAGGAGAGCTTCACTGACGTGATAAACAGACTCGCGGGTAAGAAGTCGGTGCTCGACCTTGTCGGCCTTCTCACGCCTAAGGAAGGAGCCGAACTCCGCTCTAATATTCATGGCATCCGAGCCAGGAGCAGGAAGAGAGCCGCCGAGACGGGGCGAAGGATACGGGGCTCTTGATCGCTGACACGACCTTCATCATCGACCTCCTGATCAGGGACCAGAAGGCTGTCAAGAAGGCAGACGAGCTCGAGGAGAGCGGTGTAACCATCTCGGTAAGCTCGCCAACCATCTTCGAACTGTTCGCCGGGATAGCGTTGAGCAGGAAGGCTGAAGAGGAAAAATCAAAAATCAGCACGATCCTCTCCTCTCTGCCACAGTTAGTCCTGGATTCTCCATCCGCAAGCGCGGGAGGTTTGATCCATGGCGAGAAGATCAGGACAGGTCAGTCAATTGACCCTGAGGATGCCATGATCGCTGGAATAGCTAGGGTGAATTCGGAAAAGGTCCTAACCCGGAACATCAGACACTATTCCGGAATAGAAGGCGTCACGATAGAAAACTACTAGAATGGATCTCAAAAGGAGCACCTACGACGTTTCGATCCGTGTCCCTTGATTGCAGATGATTCTCGTCATCGACCTGATTGTCCCTAGGAAACGCCTTGGAAACGACTGAGGGTCCATGACGATGCTAAGGCTGGCGAGAGATTTGTGACTGATGGTACGGAAAGGTTGAGCGGTCCATTTTAAAATCTGGTCAGGAAAAGACCTTCTAGAGAATTATGGTATGTTGACTAGTCTCGCGAGGCAGAACTGCTTTTTTCGATTTCCGGTTCTAGGCTAACAAGCTTGCAGGGGGAGCTCTGTCCGATTCTATTCTCAGAGTATTCTACAAGACTTCGGTCCCCCTCAGCCTTTGACGGACAGGTCGCCGTGCTTGGGCTTCCCGGCGCGCTCGTACGCCAAGTGAATCGCGCCTCTGGGGAACGCCTGAGAGCTAGTAAGGCGCAGACCCGCGGGCACGGTCCCTTCACCGAAGAGTCTCTTGCCGGCGCCGAGAAGTAGCGGGTAGACCCATAGGTTGAACCGGTCGACCAGGTCGTAGCGCAGTAGGGTCTGGACGAGGTTGCCGCTTCCGATCACGTGGACTTCGCCGTGCTTCTCCTTGATGCGGGCCACCTCCCTGGAAACATCTCCCTGTATCAGACTGGAATTGTTCCATTCGAGTTTGCGGCGGCTGCGGGAGGCCACGAACTTGGGTGCGTTGTTGAGCTTGTCCGCGATCTCCTTGTTGGTCGTGGCTCTGGGCCAGTACGCGGCGAAGATGTCGTAGGTCTTGCGACCCAGGAGCAGAGCGTCCATTCGCCCAATGTCCCCGGTGATGAGGCTCAACGACTCCTCGTCGAGTAAAGGCGCCTGCCAGCCGCCGTGCTTGAAGCCGCCCTCGCGGTCTTCTTCCGGTCCGCCCGGCGCCTGCATGACACCGTCCAGGGATACCATTTCACTGACGATGAGTTGGCCCATGATGTCTCCCCGCGCGCTTAGAAGTAATCCCCATGAAAAGCGTTTGCAGGCGAAGGTTAAGGGACGTAGTCGGGTATTGAAATCGGGCTCTGAAAACCGTTCTGAAAAACGGTATCTGAAACAGTAATGTGAATTTTTCTAGCCCCCTCGGGAGCTTATCCCGTGTCTCGGGAGACGCCACCTAGTCTAGCCATGTTACCGCTAGCTCAGTTCCGTCGGTTCTTCTCTGCTCATCCATTGCTGTTCTTGTTCCTGCTGGCTCCTCAAGTCGAATATTTGACTGGCTCTAGCCAGCTGAGCTGGCTCATAGCTAATCCCCCACTGTTCTTCCTCTTTCTCGTACAGAACCTAGGCTCCTACGGGCTCGCCGTCGTTCTCGCGAGAGAAGCTCAGATCCGATGGCGGAAAGGATGGGCGAGCATCATCCTCCTCGGATCAGTTTACGGCATCCTGAACGAGGGAATCGGAGCCGGAACACTGTTCAACCCTGACAGTGCAGCGTTCGGAGTCCTCGGATCTTATGGTCGATGGCTCGGTGTGAACTGGGTTTGGGCCACAGGCCTGGTTATGCTTGTTCATCCGGTCTTCAGCGTCTCCCTTCCAATTCTCCAGCACAGACTCGCGCTACCCGAGACTCGGGGAAGGAGCCTCGTCGGTAGCAGAGGACTGGGTCTCGCGGTTGTTGGGCTCGGAATCGACGCCCTCGGGACCCTTATCTTTGTCGGAACGATCCGGCATTTCTTTGCGGGCCCAATTCTCTGGACAGGCAGCTGCCTTGTCATGGCTGCACTGGTCGTAGCCGCTTATCTTGTGCCTAGGGACCTTCTTCGGCCCAGAGTTGACATGCCACGAGTTCGTCCCTTGAGCTTCTTCATTCTTGGCACGGTGTTCATCTGGGGTGTAACTCTTGGAGCAGACTTCCTCGCCAACCTCAACGTCCCGCCTATCGTCGTGGCTTTCTTCTTCGTTGCCATAGGCGGTCTTGCACTCATCTGGGTTCTCCGGAACGTTGGACAGAACAGTAACCAACGTCACCTAGTCGCCCTCGCGGCAGGCCTCGTCGCTTCCTTGATCCCCATGGGATTCTTTGGTCAACTTGGGTCGGGAATAGGGCTGCTTCCCGTAGTCGTTGTCGACTTGTTCGGCGTACTGTTCTTTGTCCGCCTTTGGAACAAGTACAATTCTGTTCACGCTGAAGAAAAGGCGAAGAGCCGAGTACCTTCTAGCTGAAATCGTTGGATTCGGTTTAGATCTGTTTCGTGGCCGTAGTGTCTACTGAGACTCAGCCGATGATCCGGACGCTTCTGTGGAAAAGGGGGTCCGAGGCCTATGAGAGGCCTCGGGTTGCTTCTAGGATGAGGCGAACCAGGTTTCCGTGAAACTTGTCCCGTCAGTGGACAGGACTGATGGTTCTGCAAGAGTTGTGCCGCTGTTGTTTACCATGGTGATTCGATGGATGTTAGCGGAGCCGAATGATCCAATGCCGCCGGTCGCTCCGTTGATCGTTGCATAGTTTGTGCTGGCTATCCCGGTATAGTCGTTGCCTAGTGATACGGTTCCGAAGTTGGATAGGCTGGTGAGTTTACAGTGGTGCGCGGTGCATAGGGCTGGTCGTTCGACTATCCATTCCGCGGAGCTTCGTGTGGCACCGCTGACTGTGCCTGTGGTGGAGAAGTGCTGTGAACCATCAGTGATGCTGGTGGTGAAAACCCCGCCGCTATAGCTGACTTCTGCGCTGATCTTGTCTCCGGGGAGTACTGTGAAGCCGCCGATTGTTATTGACGGGTTGGGATAGAACTCGTACCATGCATAGTACACGCCGTGGCCGCTGCTGCAATCCGAGTCGGTACCCGTCTGTTCGACAGTGTTGCTGCTATAGCCGTCTATTCCGACCCAGTAGCTGCTGTACGTGGTCGAGCTACTGCAGGTGACTGAGGGAACGATCCAGGAGCCCTTAGCATCGGTGACGCCTGAGCCGGTTACCGCGAACCCGCTCCAGTTGGTGCTGCAGACTGTGCCCGTGGGACAGTTGCTGATGCCGTTACTATGTGTGAAGACAACCGCTTGGGCTGTTGCAAATGCTGGCAATAGAGAAGAGAGCGCCAAGATTGCTAGCGAAGGAAGAAACAAACGCACTGTTTTTTCCATGAACCCGCGAAACGCACCAGAGACCGCTTATAGCATTTTAGCCGATGACAAGGAACAACTTCGACTAGATGCACTTGTATGATGGTGTGCGGCCTCGCCCTTCGGGGTCGTTCGCCGCTATATCAGCAGACGTGCGAACGCGCAAGTCGCTCCGCTGACCAGACATCTTGTTCTGTCCTATTCGTTCTTCGTTTCTCCTGCTCTACCTTCTTTTAGACATGCTTCGAAGTCGCGGATTGTGACCTGAGACGGGAGTTGGAAGAAGCTCATCTTCATAGAGTAGCAATGACAGCATCGCTGTCTGGCTCCTTTGCTAGGGCCGGCGTAAAGTGTCCTTGCTGCATTTTGTTCGAAGAGACCCGAGGTACATAGGCTAGGAGCGAACTAAATTCGAGTACTGTGATGCGCACGTTCCGTGATTACCTAGCTATCTTGATGAGAATTCTTTCTGCTGAAGGCAGCACGTCGAGGACTTTTTCTGGATTCGTCAGTTCAAACGCTCCATATCTCAACATCCGCTTGGGCCAGTTGAGGGACGACTTCAGAAGATCCGTCCAAATAAACAGGGATCGGCCTAGCCTGAGGGCCTCCCAGCCCTCATGGAGCGAACCGCTTGTCTCTCCAGCCTCGACAATGATGGAGGCATTGGCGATCAGTGCCATAGTCCTATTGCGTATGACGAAATTCTGTCGCTGGATTGGATATCCAACGGCAAACTGGGAGACCGCAAGGTGAGATTTCATGATCTCTTCCTGCAGCAGAGCATTCTTCTTCGGGGTAAACCTGATCCAGAGGCGTGCCGAGAACAGCTACAGTTTTTCCTCCGGCATCAATCGCCGCTCGATGCCCGGCCGTATCAATGCCCTCGGCTAAACCGCTAACAATGATCACCTTCTTCTTTACAAGCGTCTTCGAGATCTCAGACGCAACGTCAAGGGCCTTCTCTGATGCTTTTCTGGATCCAATGATTGCGGCTCTCGGTCTGGGTAGTGGAATCTGCATCGGACCAGCCGCATACAGTCTGACCGGTGCATACTTTCTTTCGACATCATTCAGCGGACCTAGAAGCTGATCAGCAGTGAGCGTGGAAATGCGCTACTTTGCTGGGGGTCCCATCATTCTCTCATCTTGTACTGTTTGTCAATAATTCATTGCGTCGATACAAAATCGGTTCCAGCTGTGGACTCTCCAGCCCGTCCCAGTCGCTCCCCAGTCCTTCAAATTTGCTCCGAGCTGGGCCGTCTATTTAAGAGGACAGGAAACCAGAATCCAAAACTAATCGGATCGGACAATTTCTTCCCGAACCTCCTTCCACGACTGTGACGTCTAGACTTATGGGATGGGTTTGACTTCTAGTAGACGGGTGGATGAGAGCGATGTCGGGCGAGAGGTCGAACTGTGCGATCTGTGGGCATGATTTCAGGTCAGACATTTCAGAGGGAGCGAGGCTGGTCCACACATCTCCCTCTGGAATGTTCAAGACCCTACATCTTCAAGAGAACCATGCAGACTATCTAGCGTGGAAGAAGTCGAAATTCAAACCGTCTATAGTTGCCGGTATTGCAACTGGAATAATCTTTGACTTCCTGCTTGCCCTGGTTCTCCACTATTATGGCATTAAACTTCCGCAAGGTCGCGCAGGAGCTTGGCCGTTCCTGGTTGTACTCTTCAGTGTTCTACCGGTTCCATGGCTTCTGCTCAACCGTTGGGGTCTCCGCAGGTTCAGGCGCGAATGGAACGAACGAGGCGGTCTCCCTTCATCGAATCTACCGGTGAGTACCTCTAATAGTAAAGACACCGTTGGATACGAGTAAGCTGACGCCGACCGAAATGTTAGTCGACCCTGATGGTCCATTCAGAACTGCCGTTGTATTTACCAAACCCGTTACCACTCGAAAAATGCGATACGGCACTAGACAAAGCAGGTGTCGATTCTAGAGCGACCTCTTCCGTTTCTTTTTGTAGGCACTCTTGCCAAAGAACCTCGCAGTTACAGATTCAAGATTGTAGTCAAAGACATCCTGGTTCCCCACATACTCGACCTGTTTCCCGCGTTTTACTATTGAATTCCTGGTTAGCTTGAATTTTCTGATGCAGGCTTCGATGTCATCCATGTCCCTCTGGTCGAGACGCCCTGTCTTGGTGACGACTATGTCGGCAGGAGCCAGAGCTCTCAGGTCGATGTTCTTCAAGGACCGGATCCGCTTTGATTTTCTCAAATAGTCATCAGGGAGAAGCTGGGTGAATACTTGACCGTTTGGCCAAAGATGGACCTTGTACCCCGGCTGGGTTGCCTTCACGGCCTTCTGAAACAACTCGATGTCCTTGGCCGGACCAGTGAAGTCGACGTCTATGGTGGAAGCTTTGACACGGTATAGGTTAAGAGCTGTTCCTCCTGCCGCTACGAGGACAATCTTCCGATCCAGTGTCTTCCCGACTTCATTTAGGAAATCGACGAGCTGTTTTGAACTGATGGGCAAGTCTACCCTGTCCGCGGGACATAGAGTTCCATCAGGTTCCTGATCTGTCCGTCATCCACACTGCTTGGGTTGATCCCCCTTTCTTTGAATGCCGAGATTGCGTCGCTGAATTCAGGCGCGGGAGAGATATCGTTGATTGCCTCTAACAGGCCTAGCAGTTTCTCCGCGAAGCCGTGCCTCATCGAGAGGAATTTGAGGAGTTCGAAGCTGGGCCGATTCTTCGAAATCAGGATTGAGGCCGCCGCAGCCCGCCTCGGGTCATCCCCCATAAGAATTGACGAGATGATATACTCCATGGAATAGTCTTTTCCTGGTCTGATTTCCGGCCCCAGCTCCTTATACCCAAACTTGGCAAGGTTGTAAGCCAAATCGCTTTCCTTGATCTTGGAGAGGTTGGTCCGCTCGTTGTCGAATCTTATTCGAGTCCCGTGAATGTAGGCATTCCTGATCAGATTCCAGAAACTCTGAGGGAGGTAGATTGCTATCTTGTCTGACAGCACCTCCTTGATTGGATTCTTCTCGCTAGACTTCAGGAAGTCAATCAGTTTACCTTGGCTCAAAATCAAGTCCTCCATCCTGATGTTGCTGTGTCTCCTTAGCTCATTGATCATGCTCCTTGCCTTCTGTCTGTCGGCCAGGTTCTCTTGGTCAATCAGGATTAGGAGTTCTGCCCGATTCAACCTCATATTGCGTTCAGGCTCGATTAGTAGGATAGACCTGATGAACGAGAGGGCGCTGAGTGCCTGGTCCAGATTGGAAAGAAGGAACTGAGCCTCAGGCCACTTCTGTAGGAAGTTGTGTTTCTTCTGAAGCTCTATCTCTATCAGCATGTCCGGGAGGAGGTAGTTCGAGAAGTTCAGTAGGGGGATTGAAGCATTCCCTTGCTTTTCTATCTGGATGATGTTCTTATCTTTCAGCCCAAGGAGAGCGTTGTAGATGTTCGGGTAGTGCGCCGAACCGAATTCCCGTTTGATTTCGGTCGTCAGTCCTCTAATTGAGATGGGGTTGCCTATCTCCCGCGATATCGTGTCGATTATCTTGAATTCTGTCCCACTGATCAACCCCCTTCCACCCTTTGCCCACACGTTACACCTTCGACGCCATTTCCATATAAGTATACAGTTGTGGTGCTATAATACTATAGTGCAAGCGCTATACATCCAGAACCAGGCTAGTAGGTCTCTCTCTGTGTTCTCGCCGTTGGCCGACTGTTACCATTTACGGTTACCAAACCCGTTACCAATCGAGTAATGTCAATTGCAGTTGAGTCTCGTAACGTAAACCTCGTGTTTGGGAAGTTCTCGTAGGGAGCAGCTACGACGTTTCGATCCGTGTCCCTTGATTGCGGATGATCCTTGTCATCGACCTGGTATTCCCTCCTTCGCGGGAAAATCGCGGCAATGCCGGCAAGGCTTGTATTTGGCGAATGACTATCTCAAATGGGTCCTGAATGGACTGGAGAATAATCTCGCTCGGACTTCTACTGGATACAATTCCATGCTGGTGGCTCGTAGCTCTCGGTCAAGCTGGCTTCACATGGTGGAACAGTGGAACATTCTTTGTGGTCCCAGTGATTATCTCATGTGCGGTTATCGTTACGACCATTGGCTTGGCCAGACATGGTCCGTCAGGAAGTTTCTCGGAATCTGACCTCGTCGTGGTGAGTGCGGGTACCGGTCTGCTCGTGATATTCTTCGGAATTCTTCCGGTAAGTCTAGACTCCATCTCGTATTCGTGGCATTGTCTTGAGAGCGGATTGCCTTGGTTTTGTGACAAGGCAAGCGCGATCAACAGCCTCGCATGGATATGGTTGACATTACTATTAGCTCCGGCCATGGCATTCTTTGCAGCGGTCTTGTTTGCTCTACGAAAGACGACATGACTTCGGCTCGTTAACTAGTCTCTTTCTGCTATCTTTTCATTTTCTCTTATCTTTGTTTTTCCTGTCATCTTTTGTTTTCTTGTTATCTTTTCTCCGACCCCCCCGGGGGTATGCTGACACTCTAAAACTTCTTCACAATCTCACAGACCCCTTCGCCGCCGAAATCGCCCGGAACAAGCCCTAATCCGGAATCGGGGCAAGCGATTTGAGCTTGCGACTTTTTCACGCTGACCTCTCCGCTTAATCCGCGATCTCGAAAACGTCGGATCTACGCATTCCAGGCCCTGAAGCGTGAGACTCGCCCAGAACAGTTTCATCTGGCGGGACCCCCCTCTGAAAAATCTCAAAATCAGTTGCTCCTCGCGACACGAACCCCGGAATCCCGGGACCCGCGTCGCATGTTCAGAATAAGTTCTCTGAAATAGACACACGCTTCTTGAGCTTTGGGGCCAGCCGAATCCTACAAGAGCTCGAGAAATGTGTGGGCTAGAATCTTTGTAACGCTGACGAGGTCGTTGATTCTAACGTGTTCGTCTATTCCGTGAATGTTGCTGTCTTGCCGTGTGGCTCCTAGAACCGCTATAGGGATGCCTAGCGCGCTGACCGCGGCCATGTCCGTAGACCCTTGACTACCGCAAGATGGAGTGTCTCTGCCTAGAACTTTTCTGGCCACTCTCCGGACAGTTCTAACTAGCGGGTGATTGGGCGATGTCAGCATAGGATCGTATCCGAGGAGCATTTTCATGGAGACCTTGACTTCTCGATGCTTAGCCGCAAACTCCTTCACAACCCGCGCAATCTCCCGCCGAACCTGAGCCTCGCTCTCTTCCGGAATAAAGCGACGGTCGACGAGAATCTCGAAAGTATCAGGAATAATATTCCCCTTTAGCCCGCCCTTCGCAGTATTGACGTACAGCCCCGGTTTCATCTTCCTAATACCCCATCCCGGTTCCGTGTTGATTCTAGACCGTCTCTTACTGATCTCTTCTCCGAGCTTTTTCAGATCCTCAATCAATGACGCCCCGTACTCGATAGCATTGACGCCCGTCCACCCGCGTCCCGAGTGAGCCGCTCTTCCGTGCACTGTAATCAGGTATTCCGCGTCCCCGAGACTCGCAACATGCAGCGCCTCGATCCCGCTGTCCGTCGAGAGACAATAATCCATATCCTTCGTAATCACGTGCTTGTCAACTAGATAATTCACACCGCTATACCCGCCCACCTCCTCGTCAGTCGTAAACGTCGGAGTGATCCTCCCGCGGAACTTGGCGCCTGTCTCAACAAGCGCTTTCATCGAAAATATCTCGCAGGCGTTAGATCCTTTCATGTCAGCAGCACCTCGCCCATAGACCTTGCCATTCTTGACCACCGGCTCAAACGGATCATGCGACCATCCAGACGGATCAGCCGGGACCACATCGACATGCCCATTGAGAAGGACCCACGGCCCCTCGCCCTCACCTTTGAGAGTGGCGTAGGTGTTGGGCCTTGGACCCTTCAAGCCGACTTCAGGACTCACTTTCAGGCGCATAGACGCTTCTGGAATGAGGCTCACCGTAGGCGTGACACCTAGGTCCTTGAGCTCACTGGCCAGGACCTGGGATATCCTAGGATAGTTCAGCCCCGGCGGAACAGTAGTATCAATATTAACAAGACGACAAGTAAGATCGACTAGGTCCTTCTTGTGAGCATCAATCCATCGATCAACTTGCTTGACGAGAGTCTGAGAGGGCAAGAGCCGTCAAACGAAAGCTAACGCTTCATGTTAATTGTTCTTTTGGTCGCGAACTCGAAGCGCTAATCGTGCTTCGGCTAGTGGAGTATTCCTCCTTCATTCTCAAACTTCTCAGCGCCAGGGCCCACATAGGTAAGAAGAGTCAGATGGAAGAAGTTCTTACGAATCCAGTTCTGGATCGATTCAAACCAGTTTCTGAACTCGGCAGGTTTCGGAACGAGGTCTTGCTTCTCGCTGTCAAGGTAGTTCATGTCAGCTCGGATTCCACCTGCCAACATTATTTGAGATACGGTCCATGAACGCTGAAACTCTACGACTGGAGATTGGAATCCGTCGATCACATAGCAATTCTTTTCCGGCGCATACTCCGTTGCCACCGGGAGACGAACAGCCTTGTTCAGCAACCAGACCTTTCTCGTGTCCTCATCCTCGGCGGGCTCCGGAAGAACCTGAATCGGTGCAAAATCGGATGAAGGCGAGGTCGCCGGAAGGATTACTAGGTCTCCAGTCGACCGCAAGTACTGTAGGAATGTCTCTTCGTCTTCCTTCGACATGTACAGAACTAGTTGTCTTGGCAAGGAAACACACTCTCTGTCAGATTAGAAATCGTCAAGCTGCGTCCTAAGAGTCGGCCAGCCCTCGTTACTCTTGGAATGGGTCGATTAAATAGCTACAGTCAACGGCGGAGCAATGCACAATGGAGTCGGCCTCTGAATCTGACGGATCCCGATGGGCCAAGGCAATTCTACGGTCCCCAACCGCGATATTCTCCCTGATTCTTATCGCCATCTACACCATTATCGGGGCAATAGTTGGAAACATCTTCGACCCCCTATCCACGGGAAATATCCTCCTGTATTTGCTGGTTCAGTGTGATGCTCCCACGCCCATCTTCCCTTGGACGGTTCTCACCGCCATCTTTCTTCACGCCAGCATTCTTCACATAACGAGCAACGTCTTCTTCCTTCTCTTCTTCGGCTTCATTCTAGAAGAACAAGTGTCGAAATCGCGCTGGGTGACGACTTTCTTCGTTACTGGACTGGTAGGCAGTTTGGGATTCGTAGGCTACGACGTCCTCGGCTACCTCCTGTCAGGAGGAACACCAACAATCGATTGTGCGGTCGGTGCGTCTGGCGCAGTCTACGGCATTATGGGCACAGC